>Ga0194117_10006650_pt1 | contig 10078 bp, 4 predicted proteins | sample TA2MahsurfametaG_FD_160579 | JGI IMG/M metagenome (GOLD analysis project Ga0194117, IMG submission 160579) | Freshwater microbial communities from Lake Tanganyika, Tanzania - TA2015009 Mahale N1 surface | ecosystem: Environmental > Aquatic > Freshwater > Lake | place: Tanzania: Lake Tanganyika...
TTTTATGTAAATTTGAAAAATATTAAATTTCTAAAGATGAAAAAATTTTTACTTCTATTTGTTCTTGTCGTCGGTTTTTCTTCGACGCTACTCGCGCAACCACAAGGTGGAATCTGCGTTCCTAATCCCCTCTACACTGATTCCGTTTATGGTGCATGGCCAGATACAGTTACAAATTTCCCTCCAGCGACAGCATCTGTCTACTATGAAACGGTATTAAATTTTAAAGCACCAGCAGCAGTAACTGCAGACTTAGATCCAAGCGGACAATTTGTAGGGTCTCCTATTCAAAACTACAGTGTAGCATCGGTAGCTGGTTTACCAACCGAATATGCATATACTTGCAATCAAACAAATTGTTCATTTACAGGAGGAATTCAAGGTTGTGCAACTGTCTACGGGACAACAGCTACTGTAAACACATACAATGTTGAAATTTTTATTGATGTTACGGTGCTCGTAACCCTTTTTCCTGGGATCCCTCCTGCACCGGTTGAACAATCAATATCTTTCTCGGGTTATAAAATTATTGTTTCCGAAAACGGAGCAAGTCTCGAAGAAAGTACCAATCCGGTTTTATCAGCCTTCCCCAATCCAACCAATGGACAAGTTGCTGTTGATGGATTAAAGACATTAATAAATGCTTCAGAGATTTCGCTTACGAATATTGAAGGAAAGGTTTTGGCAAAAAGGGAAGTTGGCGAAAGCCAAGAGGATTTCGATTTGAGTGATCTAAAGTCAGGTATTTACTTTGTTAATGTGGCGCATCCAAATGGAATTGAATCGATTAAAATTGTAAAGGAATAAAACCCCATATAAGCGGTTAAAAGGCTGTCTTTCTAGGCAGCCTTTTTTGCTTCAATTAATTGTAAATATTGTATAAAACTGGCCTACTTGGACTTGCGTCATTTTCGAAGGCAGCAACTTGTAGTTCAAGCAGATATTCTCCATCGGTTACTGAATTCGGAACATAAATAAGTTCGGTAATGGTTCGTGTGTAATCTGGGTTTTCTGGCACGTTCCAAAAGGCATGATGAAACGCTAACTTTCCCCCGTCCTCCTCTCTATCTACGGAGGGTAAATCAACCAATAAGTGTTTGGTACCTAATTCATCGAGTAAGGAAATAACATCCAAATCGAAATAGGTAGGATTTGTATTGGAATAATCTTTTGAAAATTTTGAATTATCATTTGGCAGAGTACGTATCAAGACCGCCTCTGAAAAGGACTTATCAATGCGATTTTCTAATAGTTTCTTTTTAATAATTGTATCCCCATTTTCGAGAAAATCTGGAGTTACACTAACCAAACTTGCTTTCCAGAAAAACGATTTTAAATGACGATTAATGGCGTGCACTTCCTCAGAAATGTGCCCCAAACACTCCGTATGTGTTCCATGGCCATGCGGGTTAAAAAAAATATCTCGAAAATTCGTTGAACCTCCTTCCGCTACGGATCCAATAAATCCATTGGCACGTACGATTTTAAATTCAGGAGGTTCTACATACCAGGCCCTCACATGTTCATTCTCAGAACGAATAGGAATGGAGACATCAATGGGTTTATTCGTGTCAATAAATTCAGAAGAGTTTAAATACAAGCGCATATTATCAAATGTAGGTTAAAAATATCAGTTGAAACCGACCTTCTCTCGAATTGTTAAATTCCTTTTGTTAAAATTCCTGTTTAAGAGTGATTTTTCCATAAGCTTAGCGTGTATCTTTGCATTATGGAACAAAATCAGGATCGACTCAAAGACATTATCTCTCACGCCAAGGAATATGGGTTTGTTTTCCCTTCCTCGGAAATTTATGATGGACTTGCAGCAACTTATGATTACGGCCAATTGGGGGCAGAACTAAAAAACAACATCAAAACCTATTGGTGGAAAGCAATGGTGCAGTTGCATGAGAACATCGTGGGAATTGATGCGGCAATTTTCATGCACCCCACCACGTGGAAAGCTTCCGGGCATGTAGATGCTTTCAATGATCCGCTTATCGATAATAAAGACTCAAAGAAAAGATACCGAGCGGACGTTTTATTAGAGGAACACATAGAAAAAATTCGGATAAAAATAGATAAAGAAGTAGAAAAGGCCAGAACCCGATTTGGAGAAGAATTCAGCGAAGATCAATTTATTGCAACCAATCCTAATGTTCTCCGAAATCAAGAAAAAATCGATTCAATTGAAGCGCGTATGAAATACGCACTAGAGGCCAATGATTTAGAAGGGGTCCGTCAATTAATTTTAGATTTAGACATTGCTTGTCCCATTTCTGGTTCAAAAAATTGGACCGAAGTGCGACAATTTAATCTAATGTTCTCTACCGAATTGGGTTCGGTCGCAGGAGATGCCTCTACTATTTACCTCCGCCCAGAAACGGCACAGGGGATTTTCGTTAACTTTTTAAATGTACAAAAGTCAGGAAGGATGAAAATCCCATTCGGAATCGCGCAAATTGGAAAGGCCTTCAGAAATGAAATTGTGGCGCGTCAATTCATTTTCAGAATGCGCGAATTTGAGCAAATGGAAATGCAATTTTTCGTGCGTCCTGGGCAAGAAATGGAATGGTACGGCTATTGGAAAGAGTTGCGAACAAAATGGCATAAAAACTTAGGTTTGGGGGATTCTAATTACAGGTTTCACGATCATTTGAAGTTGGCACATTATGCCAATGCAGCGTGTGATATTGAATTTAATTTCCCAATGGGATTCAAAGAATTGGAAGGGATACATTCTCGTACCGATTTTGATTTAAAACAGCATGAAAAATACTCTGGAAAAAAATTGCAATATTTTGATCCTGAATTAAATGAAAGTTACATACCCTATGTCATTGAGACATCCGTCGGATTAGATAGACTTTTTCTTGCAGTCATGAGTGCGGCTTTGAAAAATGAAATATTGGAGGATGGCTCCGAACGAACCGTTTTGCAAATCCCTCCGGTTTTAGCGCCGTATAAAGCGGCGGTACTTCCGTTGGTAAAAAAAGATGGTTTACCTGAAAAGGCGCGAGAAATTCAAAAAGCACTTCAGCGAGAATTCAACGTGCAATATGATGAAAAAGATGCCATCGGCAGGAGATACCGAAGACAGGACTCAATTGGGACACCTTTCTCGATTACCATTGATCATCAGACCCTTGAGAACAATACTGTTACCATTAGAAATCGAGATACTATGCAACAAGAGCGTGTAGCAGTTTCCCAAATATCGACGATTATTGCTAGAGAGGCCAGTTGGAAATCAATTTTAGAAAAACTTTAGGTTGAAATATTTATTAGTACTTAGTTTTTTAATCCTCTACTGCACTGTTTCTGTTGCGCAAATGGTTTTAAATCAAGAGGGTCAGGCATTTACGGATGTTCCCTTTTTCAATGCCACATTTGTTCGTGCAAGTGGCTTGAAATCCATGGAGGGCAAAGTTTCGATTAAAAAACCAGGAGATATAATTAGAGAAAGTAAAGACATCTATAGAATTGAATTTGATAGCTTGGGTAAAGTAACCAAAATAATGGAAACGAAAACTCAAAATGTCAAGAAGGATACTGTTTACCAGTCTTTTCAGTACGATAAAAATGGCAAATTATTGTGCCTCGGAAAATATGAATTCGGTGGATTGACTGCAAATTACATGATTTTTGACGCGGAAGGTAAATTAGTCAAGCTGGAACAAAGAAAGGACATTCTTAGCAAAAATGGAGAAGTGGAAAAAACGGTCCTTGTAAATACGGAATCATACACCTATCAAAAATTGCCTTTTGGGGAAAAGAAAATTTTTCTGAACAGCTACAATTTGCCATATATGGAAGAAACAGAGGATCGAAATACAGATGGCTACCTGATTTTGCGTACTCAACGATTGAAAATGTCAGATGCCCAGCAAATAAAAAAATACAATTACAATGACAAAGGCCTGCTGAGATCCATTGCCGTACATTACAATAACTCGGAGAAACCAATAGAGGAACAATTTTTTCGCTACGATGAACTGGGAAATTTGATCGAAAAGCATTCCTACAAGTCAGGAGTTTTTGTCGAAGATTTGCAGTTGATATATGATCCAAAAACAGCATGTATAGCATCATTTATCCAATTGAATAAATTATCAGGGGTAATGAAAATTGTTACATTGAATGACTTGGTTTTTTTTTGATTTCAGCTGTTTCACGGTAAATATCGCAATGAATAGAACGCTTCACTTAACATAAATGAAGATTTACACATTTGTGAATTTTGTTTTAATTGACTTTTTTTCAGACTTTTGGCATAATTTTTAGGTTTTCGCGATTCAAATTTTAACGATATGAAAAATATTTACCTCTCTTTGGTAGTTTTAGCTTCTTCCTTTTTTTCTTTTAGCCAAAATGTTCGCGTCGATTATGACAACTCATCCAAATGGTTTCTGGGCTTGAATGGAGGTGGAACCTGGCACTCAACAGATGTGAAATATCGATTGGCTGGCGGGTGGGGTCTAACCTTGGGTAAAACCTACAATTACAACTACGGAAGATTTTTATCGTTTGATATACGAGGAAGGTACTTAAATGGAAATTGGTATGGTCAGGACAAAGATTCCACGGCGCTGAGTGGTTTAACGACGGAAAATCCGCTTTATCAATACCAAACTACTCCAGGTTACACATACCACAACTTTAAATCTAACGTCCATCGTTTGGCAATTGAACTTGCAATTCATTTAAATGCAATTACACAACGTACAGGATGGGATCCCTATATCTTTGGAGGTGTTGGCCTGACCTGGAACCAAACGAGCGGGAACTTAACGGATTCAAGTGAAATAATGGTTGGAGCAAATCCTTATGCATACGGACCGAATGGCACGGAAGGAATTAATTTTGATGATAGTTACGAAACTTATTTAGACGGTTATAGTCCCGATAAGTACAACGTTACTTTTATGCCTTCTCTGGGTTTTGGATTAGGGTACCATATTGGCAAAAGAACCACTTTTGGTATTGAACATAAAACTACATTCACCCAAAAAGATGTCTTTGATGCAGTTCAATCAGAGATAGTCAGACCAAAAATGGACCTGTACCACTACACTTCACTCTATCTTCAATTTCGGTTTTGGGGACGAAACAGCTCGGAAAATAACACCACCCCCTCAAATGTAAACAATGATTTTAATTCAAATTGCCCAGAACCAGAGATTATAAGTGCTTATCAAAATACCATGACGGTTACTAACCCTTCATTTAATTTAGATTTCATGGTTCAAGGGGTAAATTCTTACAATGCCATTGAAATCCTGAATGGCAATAACACTCCCATTTTGTTTAATTATAATGCAAGTACTTCTCGGGTGACAGCTCAAACAACCTTGAACTCGGGATTAAATCAGTTTAGAATAACGGTCAAAAACAGATGTGGTTCGGCAAGCAAATTAATCTCGGTCATCTACAAGCCTTGCAATATGCCTTCAGGGAGTTTCATTAGTCCGTCTTCAGGAAATACGAAAGTAACCAATCCCGCATACTTGTTCAGTGCTATTGTTTATTCAGTGAATAACAAGTCAAGTGTAAAATTATTTGCGAATGGAATTTTGATACCAAATTTTTCTTTCAATAGTGCAAGCGGACTAATTCAAGCCAATTACAACTTACAACCAGGACTGAATACATTTCGAATGGATTTGAGTAATGAATGCGGTACCGAAAGTTTTGAAACAAGTATATATTACGACAATTGCGTGCCGCCTACGTTGAGTTTTCTAAATCCAACAAATACAGGGATATCTGTCAATAACGCGAGTTTTGAATTTCTTGCGAATGTTACAGGAATCAATAATAAACAACAACTAACCCTTGAATTAAATGGAATTAGAATTAGAGAATTTTCTTTGTTGAACGGCAAACTACGCGCTGAATTTAATCTATTCCAAGGTATCAATACTATTGTTTTAACTGCAAAGAATGATTGCGGAGAAATCACACAACAAACCTCAGTTAATTATCAGTCTTGTAACGCCCCATTGATTCAATTAATCAACCCTCTGCAAAATTCTACAGTTACGAGCCCAATGGTTAATATAAAAACTAAACTTACCAATGTACCTAGCAAGCAAAATATTGGGTTTGAGTTGAATGGTGCGCCTGTCAACAACTTTAATTACTCCACAACAACGCAACTTGCTGAACTTTCTCTCAACCTTCAACCAGGAATGAATACCATCCAGGTCAGGGCATTTAACACTTGCGGCATGGACGTGGAAACAATATACATAGAATATAATAATTGTAAAGCCCCAACAATTACGATTACCAGTTCTCCCAACGAAGTTGTCAATAGTTCATATACCTTGACGGCTTTAATTACAGAGATGCCAAATTCTGATGGAATTACCCTAACTCGAAACGGACAAGCTATCAGCTTTTCATACGCCAATGGGCAGTTGATCAGTGCAGTAACTTTATTGCCCGGGACAAATACTTTTGTAGTAAAATCAATTAAATCATGCGGCAGTGATTCTAAAACCATTGTAGTAAATTACAACGACTGTCTGCCACCAACACTTTCAATTGTATCCCCCAATTCAGGGGTTACTGTAAATACTGCTCAAATGAATGTTCAATTGATTGCAGCAAATATTTCAAATGTAAATCAAGTTCTTTTTACAGTGAATAATCAGCCAATTGTCCCTTCACTTACAAACGGGGTAATTGCTGCAAATGTGAATCTGGTCGAAGGAAGTAATTCAGTAGTCGTAAAAGTTACAAATAACTGTGGTACGGTTTCAAAATCAATACAAATCAATAGAAAGAGTTGCGTGCCTCCAACAGTATCCATTCAAACACCGGTTCAAAATACAACGGTGAATTCAGCGGCATTGACCTTGACGGCGAGCTTAACCAATACAGATTCCTATTCTCTTCAGTTAAATGGTGTGGAAATTAATGCTACTCGCGAGGGGAATTCTGTTTTTGCCAACCTCAATCTAATTGAAGGGAATAATGTGCTGACGCTCATTGGAAATAATTCGTGTGGAACAGATATTGAATCTGTAAATATTGTTTACAATAATTGTCAGGCTCCTGCAATAAATGTTACTTCTGGAAATTCAATAAGCTCAAATTCTATTTATATTCTTGCTGCGAACATTACAAACTCAAACGCAGCGTCTATAGTATTGACATGTAACGGTATTCAGAGTCCGTTTACCTTTTCTGGGAATCAACTGAGTGCCAATCTGAATTTAAATCAGGGAAATAATACAATATCCCTATCGTCCGCGAATGCGTGTGGTAATGATTTGGAAACATTTTCAGTATCCTATAATCCGTGTATCGCACCTCATATCAACGTTCAAAATCCTGGGGCAAACAGTTTGACGGTGAATATCGGAACATACACTTATGAGGCTACTATTTCTGGATCCGTCAATTTTAATCAAATTACGTTAATTCATAATCAAACTCCAGTTACAAATTTTTCGCTGAATAACGGGCTATTAGTGGCACAAATCAACTTAATTACAGGGCCAAATATTATAAATTTAAGTGTTCAAAATGCGTGCGGAAATGATAGTAAAGAGGTAAATGTCATTGGAAGATTGTGTTTGACGCCACAGATCGCGTTAAATCCCCTGTTATCAAGTTCATCAAGTACTCAAAACTTTGTTTTCGGGGCCACTGTTCAAAATATCACCTCCGTTGCTGATGTCACTTTATTATTAAATGGAGTAGGTATTACTAATTTTAATTTATCAAATCAAATTTTACAGGCAAATTTGAATTTGAGTCCCGGACAAAATACGATAGTTGTAGTTGCAGAAAATGAATGCGGAAATACCTCGAAAACCCATAACGTTTCATTCAACGAGCCATGTAATCCTCCTTCAATATCTTTTATAAACCTCCCCCCTTCAGGAAGTTCAATAAATGCCAATTCCATACAATTGAATGCTCAAATTGAAAATTACACTGCCAATACGGTAGTAGTCGTAACGGTAAATGGGAATGTTACACAAAACTATCAAAATGTAAACGGTGCTCTATCCGGAAATATAAATCTGCCCAGTGTGCCGCTCGTTATACAAATTTCAGCATCAAATCAATGTGGTAACGCCAGTGAAAGTTATACCATAAGCAAATGTAAAGCCGCAACTTTGACATTAATTGCTCCCGGTTCGAATAATTTTACAACATCCAATGCCTCTGAAAATTTAATTTTCAATGTCTCAAATGTGAGTAATATCAATCAAGTGCAAATTACGAATAATGGTCAAGTGTTGCCCAATGTTTCCTTCAACGGATCTCAAGTTCAGGCCCTGACACAACTGGCTCCAGGCCAAAATGTAATTAATATTACAATCAATAATAACTGTAATTTAATAAACGAAAGTATCACCATCATTTACAATCAGGTTAATACCGACGGTGAAAATAATCTTGTGCCGAATAATTCAAGCCTGCTCAACAATGGCAGTTCAACTGGAAATGAAAATAACAATGGGGCCGGAACTAACAACTCCAGCAAGGGTAATGCAGGTAGCACCATAAAACCTGAGCCCCAAGGAAATGTAAACAAAACCCCTCAACAAACTCCAACCAATACTTCGAAACCTAAGCCCCAAGGAAATGTAAATAAAACCCCTCAACAAACTCCAACCAATACTTCAAAACCTAAGCCCAAAGGAAATGTAAACAAAACCCCTCAACAACCTCCAACCAATACAAAATCAACTGAGAATGGGAATAACCCGCCTAAGGAGTCTGATCCGGAAAAAAAGACGGGATCAAAAACGATCAATCCAAAGCCTGGAATTGATAAGACAAAAACGCCTAACACGGGTAACGAGAAACAAAAGGAACAACAAAATAATTCACCACAAAAGGAAAAAAGTGAACCAAAGAGTAATACCAATGGAAAAGGAGGAGGAAATTAACTTGCCGGAGTGACACTATTTAATTATTTTTTTTCTTTAATTCTTTATATCTTCGCACTCTTAAAAATTGAGTTATGGCGATTATAGGGAAAATCCGATCGAAATCAGGTTGGATTGTATCAATTTTAGGCTTGGCATTATTGGCTTTTACCTTTGATGTATGGAAAGACCTCTTACCAACCTCCTGTAATAAAAACAAAGTTGCTATTGCAGGGACAGTTAATGGAGAAGATGTTGATATGGAGAAGTTTGAGGCCTTGAGACGTTATCAAGACATACGTTACCAATTATTAACAGGTAAATCTCCGGAAGATAAAGAGGTTGAATTCTGGTATGACGAAGCCTGGAGAAGATTCACAGACTCTATTGTGTTAGCGAAAGAATTTGAAGCGCTTGGGATTCATGTTTCTGAAAACGAATTGAATGCATATTTCAACGCGACTAATGGATTTAAAGGCTTACCCGATTTAGTAAGCTTAGAAGGGAATCCTCAAAATAATGGCCAACCTCAACCAATCTTGCCTTCGATTTTTAAAGATAAACAAACGAACACGTATACTACACAATCTATTTCGCAAGGAAAAGAAATAATAAAAAAATTAAAATCAGACAAAACAGCAAATGGAAAAAAGTTGTGGGCGATATTTGAAAATGATTACAAACAACTACGTGCAAGAGAAAAGTACATTCAATTGTTAACACAAGGTATCTATACAACAAAAATCGAATTAGATGATAGAGTTCAATCAAAGTCTACCACCAAAAAAATCTCCTATCTTTTGAAAAAATTCGACGAAATACCGGATGAGCAAGTGAAGGCAAGCGAAAGTGAATTAAAAGCCTATTATGAACTTCATAAGAATGATGTGAAGTATAGCGTACTAGAAGCCAGTAGAGAGATTCGTTATGTTGCCATAAATATTGTTCCGTCTGCGAAAGATTCTTCAGTTTTTAATAGTGAAATAGCAAAAATAAAAGAGGATTGGGCAAAGGCGAAGACAGATTCCACATTCGTGATACAGAATTCTGAAAGGCCCTTCTACTTCAATGACAAAAGAGCCACGGCTGTGCCTGAAGAAAATGAAAAAGCACAAATGGGTTATCAGACATTTCCGGCGGGGTACGATGCAATTTTTAAAACGGCAAAAACTACTTCAATAGTT
>Ga0194117_10006654_pt1 | contig 10075 bp, 9 predicted proteins | sample TA2MahsurfametaG_FD_160579 | JGI IMG/M metagenome (GOLD analysis project Ga0194117, IMG submission 160579) | Freshwater microbial communities from Lake Tanganyika, Tanzania - TA2015009 Mahale N1 surface | ecosystem: Environmental > Aquatic > Freshwater > Lake | place: Tanzania: Lake Tanganyika...
AAAAAGTAGGGTATCTAAATAAAGATGTGATGCTCCCAAACCCACAGGCTCCCATAATCTAGGTTGTTCAATCTGAATCGAAACATCGATTTTATTTTTTGCCTGCATGACAACCGTACTTGGAACATATTTCGAGCGAATCAAGCCAATGAACGAAGAGTCAAGTTTAATTTGTGCGGTTAAAGAAGCAACATTTTGTTTGATCTCTTGCGTAAGAACCGATATGTCTTGAATTAGTGGTGTTCCATTTGTATAAAAAATGACAGGCTTATCCATTCCTATGGTATTCATTCGCGCAGTCCAGTCCCAACCAAAGTGAAATTGTGGTTTTCGTGTTCTTGATGAAATGAAGATACTATCCACATCATTTGGTGCGGGATAATGAAACTCTTCTTTTTTAAATTTCTCTTTGTGATAGAGCTTGGGAGGTGTCAGAATAATTTCAATGGTGTTTACCCCATTTTTCAATAAATTTTTCAGGCAAATTTTATGAGGAATAAAATAGTTGTCTGCAGCATATAACACTTCTCCATTTAAAAATACTTCACCATATGTATCAATATTTTCAAAAATAAGTGTTGCATCCCTATTTCCTTCACTTAGATTGGCATTAATTTCTGTTTTTAACCTCCATGAATAATCTTCAACCCATCTGAATTTTTCATCATTTTGTTCTTTAAACGGAGCGGGTAATTCTCCAGCTTCTATTAATTTTTGCTGAATGCTACCGCTAGTTCCAAAAGGTTTCCACTCATTTTTGATGGGATGATAATACTTCCATATGAGCGTGTCTTGACTGCTAATTTTTATCCAAGCAAAAAAGGAAATAACAGTAAAAACAGCACATTTCATTTTTACCAATTTCTATCGAAAGGTGCATCCACCATTTTATCTTCGTCTTTTGTTTTTAGCGCGTAATTAAAACCTGAATATACAGAGTATGCACCAACATTTCCTTTCTTATCTAGTGCTAGAAAACAGCATTGAAGATTCGTTAAATCTTTATTTTTCTTTATGATTCTGTTCACAGCTTCTTTACACGCGTCTAAGGGCGAAAACCCATGCCTCATGAGCTCGACAACGGTATGGCTTCCTGCAATTCGAATGATTGCTTCTCCTAAACCCGATGCGGTGCAAGCACCAATTTCGTTGTCAACAAAAAGTCCTGCACCGATTATGGGGGAGTCACCAATTCTTCCGTGCATTTTGTAAGCCCATCCCGATGTAGTGCAAGCTCCACTTAAGTCACCAAATTGATCCATCGCAATTAGACCAATAGTATCGTGATTTTCGTGATTTATTTCAGGTTTTTTGAAAACTTCTTTATTTTCTTGTCTCCATTTTTTCCAGTCTTTTTTTACCTCTGGCAGAGGAGTTTTACTCGTTTCGAAACCACAATCAAGGGCAAATTTTTTGGCACCACCTCCAACGAGCATCACATGTTGTGTTTTTTCCATTACAGCTCTCGCTACAGAAATAGGATGTTTTATTCCTTCCAAAAATCCAACTGCACCACACTTACCTTCATGGTTCATGATGCAGGCATCGAGCGTTACGTGGCCATCCCGATCCGGCCTTCCTCCAATTCCTACACTTCGATTGGTGATATCTGCTTCAGTAACTTTTACACCCTGTTCCACCGCATCCAAGGCCTTTCCGCCATGGATTAGTACATCCCAAGCCGCTCTGTTGGCCTCTAATCCGTGAATCCAGGTGGACAAGACCATAGGACCACTTATTTTTGATTCAAAGGAATGTTCTAACAATTCTGTGCCTTTCAGAGGGTTTACCATCGAAAGCGCACCCGTGGCTAGTCCAAGTTTAACAAATGACCTTCTTTTCATCGTCCATTTTTTTTGCGGAGTTCAGCAGCCAGCCATTTTTGAAAATCGTCAGCATTTTTCGCGTGTTCCATCCCGGAAACCGCAAAATTGTGTCTTCCTGAATAATCAGGTTTTGCGCACATGTAAATGAAATCTACATCTGCCCGATTCAGTACGGCATCAACAACCTTCGGAGAGGGCAAACATATTGGTCCTGGGGGCAGTCCATTTATTTTGTACGTATTGTATGCACAATCAATAGCACGATGTTTATTCAATAAACGCTCAACACCTTTAAGCTTGTCACCCCAACAAAATTTGAACGTAGGATCAGACTGTAGCTTTATCCCCTGTTTTATTCGATTTAAATACAAGCCTGCGATGATCGGCCATTCGTCTGAATTAACACTTTGCTCAGAATAGACAATGCTTGCTAATGTCACAGCATCAGTGGGCGTTTTTAATCCAATTGATGTCAATTTTGATTTACGATCACTTGTCCAAAATTCTTTATATTCACTGACCATTCGATTTACGAAAAGGTCTTCATTTGTATCATAGAACATTTTGTAAGTATTTGGAATAAAAATAGAGGGGAGTTGTTCATAGGTCATTTCAATCCCCCATTTTTGCCAATTTTTTGGATTGCGAATGTATTTGTTTAAACTCGCGCTATCTAAATCGATGCACTTCGCTACTTTGCCACAAATATCTTCAATGCTTGTGCAGTTATTAAAAGTAACCTCAACTTCAACCTCTGCATTCCCATTCCCTTGGCTATTTTTTGTGAAGCCGTTTAACATGTTCTTGAAGCTGGTATTTGGTTTTATCAAATACTTTCCGGCGGCAATTTTTTCTTCGTTGAGTGCTTTATACTCGCCAACAGCAATAAAAGCCTCTTTATCGTCAATAATTTTTGCATCTGATAATTGGTCAGCTAGTGCGCTTAAGTTTGTGTTTTTTTTCACTGTAATTTCCACTTCCCTGTTGTTAATGGAAGTTTTTTTACCCTTGAAATAGACATTTACCATTGGTACAATAAAAAATAGACTGATCAGAAGTGCAATTCCTGTTATAATTAATATTAAAGTTCTTTTAGACATAATTGATACGTTAATTCGTTAAATCTTTTTCCTCTAAATACTAGCCAATTATTTTTTTCTCCTACGCGCTCAAAGCCTAAATGTTCGAATAAGGCGATACTTGCCTCATTATCGTGGTGTATGAAGCACTGCAGATTGAACAAGTCTAGCATATCACGACAATAAGAAATTACTAATTGAATACTCTCCGTTGCAACCCCTTTTCTTTTATGTTCATCCGAAGCAATTAAAATTCCTAAGGAGGCGTGGCCATGTTTAAAATTTACGTCATAAAGATCGAGCGTTCCTATACGGTTATCCGACTCATTTTGACAAATAATAAATCGCAATTGGCCGGAAGTTCTTAAATCCGATTGTTGATCTATCAACTGGTGAATGGAATGCATGGAAAATGGAATCTCCGTATTAGATACCTTCCAATTATCCATATTGTTTTCCCATTGAAACAATATCATGGCATCGTCCTTTTCAACCACCCGCAAATAGAAATTATCTCCTTTTAGCATGCTGTAACGAAATTAGTTTTTTTTCAATTGCTATAACATCATAGTAAAGAATTCCAATGGTTGATTCTTCAATATTTAGTGCATACGTTTTTCCCAATAACTCTCTGCCTTCCAATTGATAAAGTAACTCGGCTAATTTCCCTGAAGGGCAATCTAAGAGTTGTGAAATGGGTTGAATACAACTCGAATTTAATTGTGATGCGCATTCATATGAATCAAATATTCTTAAAACATCTTTTTTAGTAATTTCAGTTCTCATTTCTATCAATAGAAGAGGAGTTGATTTTTTGTTAACAAGAGCTAGTAATTTAGTCGTATCTATGTGCAACTCTTTTCCTGTAGCAGTTAAGCTAAAATATTCACCTGAAATGGAGAGGCCTGCGTGAGGCGCAATTTCGAGAGGTTTCCATATCCATAGGAATGTACTTGCGGAAAGGTCAGGTTTTGCATCAATTTCCAAATTGGAAAAAATAAATTCAAATTTTAATAGTTCCACAAAAAATAGGAGTTGCAGGTCCTGATAATTGAATATCTGAATAAACACCATCGCTGTATGAGTAGAGAACTCGCAGTGAACCGCCTTTAACCTTCACTGTGACAGTTCTTTTCTTTTCTTTTGCAGAAAGTTCATTGAAAATTATTGCGCAGGCCACGGCTCCCGTACCACATGACAATGTTTCGTCCTCAACACCTCTCTCGTATGTCGCAATTTCAATGGTGTTTTGATCTATGACTTTCATGAGGTTAACATTTATTCCTTCCTCGTTAAAGTCACTGCTAAAGCGAATTGATTTTCCAAATTGAAGAATTTTTTCCGAAGTCAGGTCCTCCGAAAGGTGCACATAATGTGGAGATCCAGTATTTAAGATAAAGTCATTATTAAACCTTTGAATTTGACTCACGGCATGCATATTAATGCTTATGAACTTCTCCCCAATTAACGCAAAATGGAGGCCATCAAAGGCTTCAAATTTTGTTTCAGCCTTAATAATTCCTTTATCTTTAGCATAATGAACAGCGCATCGCGAACCGTTTCCACAAAAACTTTTTGAACCATCTGAATTAAAATAATTCATGAAAAAGTCAGCTTCTTTTGATTTTTCAATAAGGATGAGCCCATCACCACCTATTCCGTGTCGTCGATCACACAATGTTTTAACTTGGGAAATAGACAAGGCGTAGCGACCTGTAAAATTATTTATGATAATGAAGTCATTTCCTGTTCCCTGGTATTTTGTGAAATGAATGGTTGACATACAAAAACAAAAGTAAGCAAATATGCTTAACAATCTTTAACAGCCTCAGTATACTAATTTGGGACTGATTTTTGTTAAAATTGTAAAAATCTAAAAATTAAGTTAAAATGAATTATGTAGGATATCTCAAAGTACTGGGTGTGAGTTTAGTTGGAGGCACTATTCCTTTTGTTACAAATGAAATTGTGAAAGAAGTTCGTACAGAAACAAGGGTTGAACGAATAAGTGAAAAATCACCTGAGTTAAAACACCTTAAAGAGACAACTGTACTAAATACCGGAATTGATTTCACAGTTGCATCTGCTCAAACTATAAACTCGGTGGTTCACGTGAATACAAAAGTCGTACAGACATCATTTCAACGGGATATATTTCAGGAGTTTTTTTACGGTCCAGGGGCAGGCGGACGAGAATTTAAGCAATTTGGATCTGGATCTGGATCTGGCGTTATTGTCTCCCCTGAAGGGTATATTGTTACAAATAATCACGTAATTGAAAATGCTAGCGAAATAGAGGTTGTTTTAAACGATAATTCAAAATATGCAGCAAAGGTTATTGGTGCCGATCCTTCCACAGATATTGCCATATTGAAAATTGAAGGTAAAAATTTTAAAGCGGTTGATTTTGGGGATAGTGATGAGTTGAAGATTGGAGAATGGGTATTGGCCGTTGGTAATCCGTTCAATCTAACATCCACTGTAACAGCAGGTATAGTTTCTGCCAAAGCAAGGAATATCAATTTATTAAGCGAGCGGAGTGGGCAAGGTGTCGTTCCAATTGAGTCTTTTATTCAAACTGACGCTGCCGTTAATCCAGGTAATAGTGGAGGCGCTCTTGTAAATACAAAAGGAGAATTAGTTGGGATAAATACAGCTATCGCTTCTCAAACAGGAAGTTTTTCCGGTTATTCGTTTGCAGTTCCTGTCAATTTGGTTAAAAAGGTTATGAATGATTTGATTGAATTTGGAATTGTACAAAGGGGTTATTTGGGAGTAAAAATTTCCGATATCTCTCAAGAATTAATGGAGAAGAATAAGCTCAAAGATTTAAAAGGTGTTTATATTGCGGAAGTGATTGAAGGAGGTAGCGCGGACAAAGCGGGAATTAAAAATGGCGATATTATCTTAAAAATTGCTTCAAAGGAAGTAAATTCAGTTGCCACACTTCAAGAAGAAATTGGAAAAAAGAGACCTGGAGACAAAATTGAGGTCTTGATTCGTCAAAAGGATGAAGATGAGGTTATAAAAGAGATTACATTGCGTAACAAAGAAGGTGAAACTGCATTATTATCGAAAGAGGAAATCAAAAGAAACTTCGCTTTAGGGGCTACATTTGAAATATTGACGGAAAAAGAGAAGAAAGATCTTGGTCTAAACTACGGTGTAAAAATTGTAGCAATTAGCGCTGGTAAATTAAAGTCTATTGGTTTAGACGTCGGTATAATTATTACAAAAATAAATAATGAGTCCATCGAAACGGTTGATCAGTTGACGTCAAAATTAAACGGCAACAGCAGAGGGATTTTACTAGAGATAATCGATAGTTCAGGTCAGAAAGATTATGTTGGCTTTGGATTGTAATGAGTTATAAATGGGCACAATTTTTGGTAACGAAAAAAGTTTTCAAAAGCGGCTAAAAAAAGTGTAAGAATATTTTAAATTTCACAGATTTTAGTTTTACTTTGCAACAACTCAGAGGAGTAAAATTAAGTTAGATGTATAACGTGTAAATTATAGGATGAGACAGTTAAAAATTACCAAGTCAATAACAAACAGAGAAAGCCAATCGTTAGACAAGTATTTGCAGGATATAGGGAGAGAAGAGCTCATCACTGCGGAGGAGGAAGTAGAACTTGCAAGGAAAATTAAGGTAGGGGATCAAAAGGCCTTGGAAAAATTAACAAGAGCAAATTTAAGATTTGTGGTATCTGTTGCTAAACAATATCAAAATCAAGGATTAACGCTTCCAGATCTTATCAACGAAGGAAATCTTGGGCTTATTAAAGCTGCACAGAAATTTGATGAAACACGAGGCTTCAAGTTTATTTCGTATGCGGTTTGGTGGATACGCCAATCCATCTTACAAGCTCTTGCTGAGCAGGCTAGGATAGTTCGATTACCCCTGAATCAAGTTGGGTCTTTGAACAAAATCAATAAAGCATTTTCTCGGTTAGAACAAGAATACGAACGCCCCCCCTCTGCGGAAGAGTTGGCAGAAGCCCTAGAGGTTCCTGAAGACAAAATTAAAGAATCCTTAAATGTTTCGGGTAGACACGTGTCAATGGATGCGCCATTAACCACTAATGAAGACGGTGGTACATTGATGGATGTGATGATTAATAACGATGCCCCAAGAACAGATCAGGCATTGATTGCAGAATCCTTGCAAAAAGAGATTGAACGATCACTTAGTACGCTCACAGATAAAGAAAGAGAAATAATACGCTTATTTTTTGGAATTGGAATGAACCACGGATTAACATTAGAGGAAATTGGAGCTAAATTCAATTTAACAAGAGAAAGAGTAAGACAAATTAAAGAAAAAGCAATTCGTAGGTTGCGTCACACATCGCGTAATAAACTTCTTAAAAGTTATTTGGGGTAAAGAACGTTCCTGACTATTTTAAAGGCTGTTGGTTTTCTGACAGCCTTTTCTTTTATATCTTTGCCTTACAAACATCTTGTAGTTATGGAATCAGAAATTGGTTACGAAAAAGAGCTGAATTTTCATCTGGAAAGAGAAAGAGCAGCAGTTAAATTGCAAAGCAAGGTTGGTGAATTACTTTATGATAAGGGGGTAGAATTAGTATTATTTAGACATCATTTAACGGATGTGACTATCTCCGAGATTTTAAATTTACATGAGTATGCAGGTAAAGTTGTAAATAAACCGATTGATATTTTCACTACCGCACAACTTGCCGAGGAAATTCATTCCATGCCTTTATTCTCGGTGAAACTCGATATAGGTAAATTAGCAAGTGAGTGGTTGGCTGAAAAAGAACGCTACTCGTCAAAATCTGCTTTTTTAGATGCTAAAATTGGTAGCTTGAATGCAGGTGGGGTAAATGGCATTGAACCACGCGATGTGATTCTGTATGGCTTCGGTCGCATAGGCCGTCTGGCTGCAAGGGAACTTATAAAGCAAGCTGGGAAGGGGCAACAATTGAGATTACGAGCTATTGTTACAAGAGGTAATAGCGATAATGATATTACAAAACGAGCGTCTCTTCTGAGAAATGATTCTGTTCACGGTGCTTTTAAGGGTTCTGTCATTGAAAATTTAGATAAGAAAACGTTGATAATTAACGGTCAGATCGTTCAAATGATTGACGCCTCCGCACCCGAAAATATTGACTACACCAAATTCGGTATTCAAAATGCCCTCTTAATCGATAATACAGGTGTGTTCACGTCAAGGGAAGCGCTTTCTCGTCATTTGATGTCCAAGGGAGTCGCAAAGGTTCTTCTCACTGCTCCTGGGAAAGAAGTGCCAAATATTGTATACGGCATCAATCAGGCCACCTTAGATGTAGAAAATGAAACAATCTATTCAGCTGCCTCATGCACCACTAACGCAATTACTCCTATTTTGAAGGTAGTAAACGATAATTTAGGAATAGTGAAAGGCCATATTGAAACCGTTCATGCGTATACCAATGACCAGAATTTATTGGATAACATGCATAAAAAATCGAGAAGGGGAAGATCTGCTGCCATAAATATGGTCATTACTTCTACAGGTGCAGGAAGCGCAGTAACCAAAGTAATTCCCGAACTTAAAGATAAACTTACAGCAAATGCCGTAAGGGTGCCAACACCTAATGGCTCATTGGCCATATTGAGCTTGGAATTAAATAAATTTACATCTATTGAGGATATTAATTCGATAATTAAAAATGCAGCTTTAAATGGTGATTTGGTGAATCAAATTTATTATTCTTTTGACCCTGAACTCGTTTCAAGTGATATTATCGGAAATACCTGTTGTTCGGTATTTGACTCAAATGCAACCATCGTTTCAAAGGACGGTAAAAACGTTGTTTTATATGCGTGGTACGACAATGAGTTTGGGTACACAAAACAGGTTATTCGTCTCGCCAAATACATTTCAAAGGTTCGGCGAGCAATCTACTATTAAATAGGGGGGGCTACAAAGCCATTTTTGTATATTTGAACTATGTCAGGAATAATTATAGCTATCGACGGCTTCTCCGCTTGTGGAAAAAGTACCTTGGCGAAGCAGGTTGCGTCACATTTTGGTTATTTATTCATTGATTCCGGGGCGATGTATCGTGCAATTACCTTATATGCCCTGCAAGAGGGTTTGATTGTCGGTGGAAATTTAGATGAAGCGGCATTAATTCAACACTTACCACGGGTTAGTTTAGAGTTTAAGAACATTCGAGGGCAACAAAGAATATGCTTGAATGGACAGGATGTGGAAGACGAAATCCGTAAGGGTGAAGTTCTAAACTATGTATCCCCGGTTGCTACCATTAGGGAAGTGCGAGAAAAACTGGTGAAAGAGCAAAGGGCAATGGCTAGACAGGGAGCTATCGTCATGGATGGAAGAGATATCGGTACAGTTGTATTTCCCGAGGCGGAACTTAAGATTTATGTGACAGCGAGTTTGGAGGTCAGAACCCAAAGAAGATTTGACGAACTCTCTAAGAAAGGCGTGTACATGGATAAGAACGAAATTTCAAAAAACTTGTGTGAACGTGATCGAATTGATACCTCAAGATTAGAGAGCCCGCTGAAAAAGGCAGATGATGCAATCGTTTTGGACAACACGAATTTGACTAAAGAACAACAATTACAATGGATAATTCCTCTTGTTGACTTGGCACTTAGTAAAAGTCTTTCCTGAAACCAACAGAAAAGTTAAAGATTAAGGGGCTATACAAGTTTGTGTTCTGTGCCGTAACATTAGAGGGTAAAGCATAAAGTGAGTATGCACCCGTTACATCCAAATAAAAAGTTCCCAAAGCCGTTTCAGTGTATTTTAAACCTCCTTGAATCCCGAGCAAAATACTTAAAATACTTCCGGAAGGCTCTTCACCTTCTATAAGTGAATATTTTGAATCATCGTAGCTGTCATAGTTGCGTTTAACATTACTGTTCATGAGCATAAAGCAACTGCCGCCGTATGCTGAAAATCCATTATCGTAACCATTGCCAAGATAATAGCGCGTGCCTCCTTCAATAGTGAGGTGACTCAACGAAGCAACATAGTTCGTTAATACTTGATATGGAATAGTGCTTAGATCATTTGCATATAAATATGTGGAGACGCTATCACTTTCGTTCCTTGGGAAATAATAACCTACCCGTGCATACATTGTTAATTCGTTGCTTCTAGGTAATTCTCCACCAATATGTAAT
>Ga0194117_10006660_pt1 | contig 10071 bp, 8 predicted proteins | sample TA2MahsurfametaG_FD_160579 | JGI IMG/M metagenome (GOLD analysis project Ga0194117, IMG submission 160579) | Freshwater microbial communities from Lake Tanganyika, Tanzania - TA2015009 Mahale N1 surface | ecosystem: Environmental > Aquatic > Freshwater > Lake | place: Tanzania: Lake Tanganyika...
GACGACTCACACGATGACACTCGGCAAGTCGCCGCCGCGAACGGTGCGACAATAGTTCGAGGAAGTGGGGAAGGTCTGGGCATCGCAATGTTTCGAGGCCTCAAAGTTGCTGCAGACTGCAAACCTGACATCATCATGAGTGTTGATGGCGACGGACAAGCCGACATCGTCGCCGAGTTACCACGTTTTCTTGAACCCATTATCAGCGGCACTGCCGATATGGTGCTGGGTTCGCGGTTCAAAGAAACGGGTCTCGTTGATTACCGATATCGACTCAAGAATCGGTTTGGTACTCGAATTCTCGTTGGCATGTTGCATAGACGCACCGGTCTGCCATTGACCGATAGTCACGGCGGTATCCGAGCGATGCATCCTGACGTTGCGAAGGAACTCGAGATGATCGGCACGCACACTTACGTGCAGGAAACAATCGTTGATGCTCATGAGAAAGGATTTCGAATCATCGAGATAGCAAGTCGATGGCTGCCACGGAAACATGGCAAATCTCGTGTTGTGCAGTCAATTCCTCGCTACGTCTTATATACCTTGCCGGTGCTCTTGGTTCGCTCCGGCAAACACATTCGGTGGCTGTATTCCATGGGACTTCTTGCGATATCGCTTGCATTCGGTATCTTCGCTGTCATCCTGGCGCAGGAAGGTTTCACCTATGCCCTTGCCGATCGTCTACCGGGCCTCACGCTCGTGGGTCTCCTGGTCACAACAGGGCTTCAGTTCTTTTTCTTCGGGTTTGTGCTGCAGTTGTTGAAGCAAATCAAGCAGCGCGTTGGTTAGTCGAATAACAATGACCGAGTTGCGTGGTGCAGTTGTCGGCTTTGGGAAGCTCGGGTTGCTCCACGCAGGACTTGCAAATGGGTTGTCAAACTCCAGACTCGCTGCAGTAGTCGAAAGCTCGGCGGTTATCCAACGAGTTGTGCGTCAGCACTTTCCTGATGTCGACGTGTTTTCAACAGTTGAGGAGTTGATTGAGGCGCGTGCGTCCGACTATGTGATCGTTGCGACACCAACTGGCAGTCATGTCAGTATTGCAGAGAAACTCGTCGAGGCAAGCATTCCGGTACTCATCGAAAAACCACTCTCGCTTAACGCGCAGGAAGCACAGCCCCTCGTTGCGGCCCTCAACAGAAACTGGGTACCGAACATGGTTGGCTACATGGGTCGGTATATCGACACATTCCAGAGAGCCGCGCAACTTCTCCATCGGAATGTTCTCGGCCAGGTACAGATGATCCGTTCGTCAATGTATATTGAGCAACTTCTTAAACCCGGTGAGGGTTGGCGCTATGACCCAGCAACATCTGGAGGAGGTGTACTCATCACACAGAATTCCCACGTGATCGACAAACTGCTCTGGATGTTCGGGGATATCACTGGAGTGTCTGGGAACACATCTCAATTGGTCTCGCGACTCGTAGAGGATCATGTTCATGCACATCTCGAGTTTGCGTCAGGCGCAGTTGGTTTTATTGATGCCTCATGGTCCGCTCGGCACTTTCGGACACCAGCAATCTCAATACATGCGCAGGGCACGAACGGCACACTCGATGTAAACGATGATGAAGTTCGACTGTTCCTCGATAACTCGATTGGCGAGACTTCTTCTGGTTGGACCGCCTGGAGAAAACCAGATTTATATCGTCCGGTTCCGCTCGACATAGGGGGCACTCAGTACACATTTCAGATGATTGACTTTCTTGAAGGAGTTATCAATCACAGTGATTTGGATTCAAACGTGGTCAGTGGCTTGAAAACACAGTGCGTTATCGATGCAGTTTACGAGTCGGCACGGCAGGGTGGTACTCGAGTCGGCGTTGCCAACCTCCTCTTATGAGCGGTGTTGTGCTTCCACGGATCGTCTTGGGACATAATGCATTCTTCGGTGTTGATCATCTCTCAAGTCAACGTGGCGCTGAACGAGCTGCGTATTTCTCAGATGTTGAAAATGTAATGACGGTTATTGCATCTGCAGTGGATTCTGGGGCTGGCGGACTCATGCTGTCAACACACCCGCGAGCCGCGGTGATCTGTGAAGCACTGAGTATCGACGCACGTCTTGCTGCCAAACTTGAGATGTTCCCACTACTTCCTTATGCACAGAAGTATGTAACCCGCGCAAACGAGCTAGGGCTGGTTAGGGTCGTTACTCAGACCCTCGTAGAAGCAAGCACGAGAGACAAAGTTGGGCTAGGTCTCGATTTTTTGAGAACGATGTATCGACGAGACCCACTTGACATGGTTCGTGCACTGATGCGACTTGAATTGAGGATGTTCCGGAAACTCAATGTTTCAACCGTCTTCTTGCATGACGCTCTCTCAGATCTGTTGATGGCACTCAACCTGCCGAAGGTCTTTTCGCTGTACCAATCAACCCTTCGAAGACGATTTGGAACTACTGCAGGTATTGCTACGAAGAATCTTCCGTTGCTAGTTCAACGTTTTCAGGAATGGGGAATGGAACTTCCTGTGGTTCTCACTCACGTCAACAAAGTTGGATTCCAAGTGAATCCGAGCCAAGAGGAATGTGAGAAGGCTCTCGCACATCCAAAGTTAGCAGTGATGGCGATGGGCACGCTAGCTTCAGGATATCTGACTCCAAAGGAAGCCTATTCGTATGTAAATGCATTTCCGTCGGTGCAGTCAATTGTCGTCGGAACGAGCACGACTCATCACATTGCCAGTACCTTTCTAGCGATACGTCAGTCAGTCGATTGGCGTTAGACGGTATTCATGTCTTGGATTCAGCGGCAATTTCGGATTCTGCAGAAGTTCATTGGGCCAGTAGTACAGAGGCTATTTGAGTTACCTCCATTAAATACCAAGATCTTTGATCAAGTGGTTGTAACGACCTATGACAGATACAAAAAACTTGAAGCAGTCCCGATGAAGTTCATTGAGAATTATGTGGTGCCGGGAACCATGGTGATTGACGTCGGTGCGCACTACGGCTACTTCACGACTCGACTCAGCAAGTTAACTGGTGCGAATGGATTGGTAGTTGCGCTTGAGCCAAACCAAAGGTCGCAGGCGGTTCTTCGGCGTCGCATAGGTAGGCGTGGACTCAATAACGTGAAAATCTATTCATTCGCGGCTTGGTCATCTTCAACCAAGATTCACTTCATCGCAGATGGTCCACTTGGGGTAACCTCTCACGTTGCAACCGCAAATGATGGTGGAGGCTTACTCGTCGAGGGACGATCAATAGATGAAATTGTACGTGACAATCAGGGGATAAGGGTGAGTTTTATCAAGGTCGATGTAGAGGGAGCCGAGATAGAGGTTCTTCGCGGATCGCATGAAACGCTGCTTTATCATCGCCCAACAATTCTCTGTGAAATCGGTAGTGAGTATGGAATCATTTCAACTAGACATCTCGAAGAGCTATTCGAAATCCTGAGCGGCGTCAATTATGAGTGCCGCAGTTTCAGCACCCAATCCTTACTTACAAAGGAATCGCTCACTGTGCATCTGCGTGACCTCAGATATCTAGATGTAGTGCTTTCTCCAGCGTCGAAGGTTACCGCTCATCGAGCGGGCCCCCTATGAGTTCAAAAGTCACCATACCGGATGATTCAATTGAGTATCTCCTTATACGCAATGATTGAACAGTCAGGAAGAAATTCCTGAGCCGTATCTATTCTGAATGGGCACAGCTGTTACTTGACTACTGCGGCCCAACAGGACTGTCGATTGAAATCGGAGCCTCAAATCCAATAGTCAAGCGTCTGCTCGATCGCGAGAATGTATTTGGTTTGGACTTTGTTTACTCACCCATGATTGCTCTTCAAGGTGACTCGACAAATCTGCCGTTCACCCAGAATTCAGTCTCAAACTTTCTTGCGATAGATACGTTGCATCACTTACTAGACGCCCAACGTTTTTCTGAGGTCTCACGTACTTTGGTGGAAAACGGAAGGTTGGTGCTTATCGAACCCTGGAGCAATCGATGGTCTAGATTCATTTACAGACACCTGCATACTGAACCGTTCTTACCCACGGCTGATTGGAAGACAGTCGGCGATGGCCCCATGACGAGAGCGAATCTCGCGTTGTCATGGATAGTTCTCGATAGAGATCGAGAACTTTTTAGGGACAGATTCCGCGAGTTGAGAATCGTCTCTATAAATCCCCCACTGCCACTCTCTTATGTGGTATCTGGCGGGGCTCGATTGAATTTTGGGTCGCCAGGCTTCCTGTTCCTAATACTTCGACGAATTGAACAATTCTTCGAACACCGCGGGATTGTGCTCTCTGCTCTGATTGTTATTGAAAAGTAATACGATGCATAGGTGCGTTTCGTCTTATTTACATGCCTCGACCCAGAGACTCCCACTGAACTCTCTGATGATCGGAAGTTTCTCAAGCGCGAGCGTAAATCGGAAAGCAAATGATGTCTCGGTCACTCCTCCAAATGATGGATGCCAAAAGTCGAAAAAGGTGACACTGACAGAATGAAAGTGTTGCTGTAACAACTTGCGGATTGATCTTCGTGTGAAGGCTTCCTCGTCAGGAGTGAGTCCATATCGACGGCGATTCTCTGAGTTCCGGTACATACGCCAAACCAGTGGATTTGTCCGGTTTGGCTCACCCGCAATGAGCCTTCCACCTGGCCGAAGTACGCGATGAATTTCAGGTAGGGCGACATGTAGGTCGAGGTGATGCAATGTGGAGTTGGCGAAACAGACGTCAAATGTTCCATCGGCATAGTTCAGCCGATGAGCATCGCCAACCTCCACTTCTGCCGCTGGATTGCGTAAGTGACGATTCGTATTGGCGACAATTTCCGAAGAAATGTCAATTCCAACTACGTCAGCAAATTCAGAGATGGTGTTCACCCACTCTCCATCGCCACATCCGATGACGAGAATGCGATGGCGGGTTTTTATTTGGCGGGGGGTGAGGTCGGGTAGCGACTGCTGCAACAGTGAGATACGGCGGGAAAAACGGACTCGCCCGCCAGGAGTTTCCCACCACTCTTTCGTGGCGATGGTTGCCTGCCCGTTGAGAATCAGAGCATCATGAAATGCTCGCTCTCGCTCAACACGATCATCTAAGTTATCCATGGTTCGTACTGTCTTTCGTAAAAAAGGCTCTGCAGTACTAGCCTAGAGTTCTCTTTGTGAACAGTGACCGAGCGCCCCTGCGTTTTAACGATCTACCATCGGTCGTTCAGGCCAAGTCGCTAATCGGAAGAGAAGAGCTTTCGCAACTGTCTAATCAGCAAGCCCGTAGCCGTTTTGTCCGCATTGCCTCGTTGTGGCTCTGCAAGTTAGCCGTGATATTCCTTGTTGCACCGCGGATAACTATGTTTCTGTGGCCATTTCTCTTTGTACTGACTCTCGCTGTAATTGAGGGCTTTCGAAACTGGAGTCACGAATCATTACATCAGAAACTGTTTTCACAGAATCACATCGTGAATTCAGTCATGACTATGGTTTTGTTGGGTCTCCCAATAATGACACCCTTCGAAACTCGACATCGGCTACACATGACGCACCACCGGAATCTAAATCAAGACTCCGACCGAGAGCGACATGCTTGGCATTGGGCTGAAGGAAGGAAGCTGGGGAAGTTACTCTTGATCAGGGAACTAGTGCTTAGTTCCGTCTCGTTGCGCTTCGTGCAAGGGGCATTGTCGGCACGGGTCAAAGCGGAACCAGTCAATAGGCGACAGCTGGCGGAATTAGCAACTCTTGCCCTGTACTTCATCGTCGTCATTTGGCTCGTCCGTGAGGGGGGGGTCCTGCTTGAGTATGCGATTCTTTGGATCATGCCCCAACTTCTTGTTTCCCCGTTCGTAAATCAAGTTCGGTCATTTGCCGAGCACGGCAACGGCAGTCCCTCAATTAGTCGAACCACAACTCCAAATCTTGTTGAGCGATTATTCTTGTATCAGGCCAATTTCGGTTATCACTTTGAACACCATGTTTGGCCAAGTATTCCTGAGAGCAGCCTCCCAAAGGTTCACAGGCTTTTGGAAGAGCGTGGATTTTGGAAGAGTCACCCATATTTGCGTCAGAAATCCGGTATCGGGTTCGTCTCAAGAGCAATTTCACATCCCCGAGGCATGAGTACCTAACTTTTCAGGAGTCAAATTTTGTTGGAAACGACCTCATGCTGTGTTTGTGGGTCAGGCGATAGTCAACCTGAAGCCGATGTTTTAGATTGGGTGCATGAAGTTTCTGCATCGGCCTCATCCTATGTACGGTGTTCATCATGCGGTCACGTATTTCAAAATCCTCGCCCAACTATTCAAGACGGTCCCCTCATGTATCCGAGAGAGAATGTATTGATGGCCAAGGCAGACACCAACGGGCTACTGCGAATTAAGACCTGGGTTCAAGCGAGAAGAGTCAATAGGCTCGTGTCCTTAGTGCCAGAAGGTGGCAAGATACTTGAAGTTGGTGCTGGTGACGGACTGTTACTTGTTGCCATCCGAGCTAGACGCCCGGATATCGATTTAATCGCGCTGGACCTTACGTTCGAAGCTGCGACGAAGATACGACTTAGCCAGAGGCAAATTAATGTGATGGAAGGGGCCATAGACGACGGAGCCAAACTCTCTTACCTGAACCTGGAAAATATCGACTTGGTAATAATGAATCAGTCAATTGAGCATCTCTGGAATCCAAGACTGGTACTTAATGATCTCTACGGTGCACTAAACGCAGGTGGAACCATGTCAATCTCAACTCCCAACTTTGACGGATACGACCGACGAATTTGGAAGCAATATTGGGGCGGTTGGTATGCACCGCGGCACCTGAACCTCTTTACCAAGGCAGAGATGGTCCACATCCTGACTGATTTGGGCATGAGCAATGTGAGAGTTAGAAATCTCGTGGCGCCCGTCATTTGGTGTCACTCGGTAGGGGCTTTTTTGAAGGACTCTCTCAAAATGAATTTCATCTCTAAATTTTTCTTGAGGAGTTCACCGCTTCTACTCTTGGTGTTTACGGCGGTCGATCTGGTTGCCAAAGTCTTGAGGCTCAACACATCAAACATTGAATATACGTTTCGAAAATGAGAGCGACTGACGGGGTTACGGGCGGTATTGGGTTAACAGTAGAGACAATCGGCTCTAGTGGCCACAAGTTTGCGGGTCAAAACACGACGTTGGTCGTGTAGGTTCGTCGGTCATGAAGTCAGTTGATTGAGTCAAACTCCTATTGGGAATATGACCTGCTACTTGCTTTCGAAGTCGGGGGGTAGCGGAGCAGAACGATGGCAGTTCGTCGATCACGTAAAGCGGACGGATATTGAGGCGATGATGCCAAGAGACTCTCGGTCGCCAAAGATGTATTGGAAACTTAGGACTTGATGTCGTCTTCCAGCTCAGGTTTCTGACCCAATTCAATGACTTCAATAATGGGATCTCTATAGAGAACCTTAGGAATTGAATCTGGCAGTCCGCTTTTGGTCAGTCCAGAAATGTATTCATGCCATCGTGCTCTTGACCCACCAGACAATAACAAGACATGTGTAATACCGCGATCCCTAGCTCGGTCAATGACCTCGGCGTTTGGCGTTTCAACTAGTACGTTTTGTAATAAGAGGCGCAGCGTAATCTCGTTGGAGTCACCGAAGAATACCCGCGAAAAGTGCGGTTCTGCCCAGAATTGTAGCCGAACCGCAGATCCGAGCAGATTGACGTTCTGTTGTATTCGGGTATCGCCACCGTAGGACGCATATTCTCCAGCGAGGGGGCGTTCAATCGCGTAGATATTTTCGTCAGAAAGAGTGCTGAAAAAGGCTATCGCTTCCTGAAGTTCCAGAAAGCGCAAATCGTATTCGTTGTTTCTTGCCGCAAAGCCAGGCACTCCGTTAGTGCGGTGAGCAATGACTTGACCAAGTGAGTTTCCAAAACTGAGTAGCAGACTCGCAGCAATGAGGGCGAAGGTCAGTGATCGAACATTTCGGTAGATTGCAAGGAGAAGCCCCAAAAATACGATAGTCACAACCAGAACACTCTCGGTGACCAATCGGTCAGGAGTGGGTCTTCTCTCGAGCACCGCAAAAGCAATCGCAAAGAGACTGACCGCTGGGATGGCGACGACAAGAAAAGGCCTACTCCATCGCTGCTTAAGGTCATCGAAGAAAACGAGTCCACTCGTCACCGCGGCAAGACCAACTGCATAAGAATGACCTGAAATCGATGAAGCCGAGTTCGCGACTTGCCAGAACAAAACAGTCAGAATCGCGGCGATCACAACAGCAGTCTTCAGCCGATCTTCGTCACGTCGTAAGCCGAGCCGCACAATACGTCGGCCGAAGAGTAGAAGCGCCAAGAATGGAGCATAAGCGAGGCAAATCTGAATCCAGGTAACCCACTCTCGGTCGGCAGCATAGACGTCGGGAATAGTTACGTAAAACTCCAGTTTCCCGTGATCAGCGATTGATTGAGGTATAACAAATACGTAGAGGAATGTAGTGAGAACGGCAATTGTGCTGATTATCAATCCGGACAATTGAGTCAACGTATCTCGCGAGGATAGTTTGAGAGATTCGTGTCTCCACAAGTGTGACTTCAAGTTTAGGATGACATAGACGCCGAGAACTGCACATGAAAAGAATCCCGTCGTCACCTTCGTGATGAGAGCTGCACTGAGCAATACAGGAATCAGCACGATCCAAACACCAAGATGCCGTTGCATAACCAAGTAAAAGACCATGGCGGCAATGGCAACTGAGAGTGATTGACTCCGGGAGAGATTGTCTAACGCAAACGAATCACTAAATGACCAACTACCAAACAGCAACAACAGCAAGAGCAGGCGCTCACGAACGGAATCCAGACTCTTACCAACCAATGAGGAGTTGGCAAGAAGGAGTGCAGTCGCCATGACACTGCACGACAAGAGAGTCGGTCCCGAGAATGAAAAGATATCTGAATTGAAGAGGTCTTCAAATGTTCCCCAATAGAACGCTCCGAAGAAATGGTAAACAAAAGTATCGCCGAGTACAAACGGGTTCGCTCGAGACCCTGTCACGGCCATCGAGTGGGCAAGCATCTGTTCTTCTGTCCAATCGGGGAAGAACCTGAAGCGAGTGAAGACTTGAGACTGATTGAGACTAGATGCTTCAATCGCAAAAACAAGTGACGTAAGCGCCGAATAGAACCAGAGCGACTGAGTCAGGTGACGCCACGGAATCACTAGAAGAGTCAACGAAGAGGCCAAAACTGTAAGCCCGGCGATGCTCTGATTGATTCTTAAAAACACCAAATTAGTTAGCACGACAGACAGTACGAGCGGAACTACGTCTTCGCGAAACTCGTTTCTGAGTCGAGTCGATGTTTGTGCCCTCTGGTTCCTTTGCATCGAGTAACGGCAAACAAGTGCCAAGGCAGTCGCAACACCTACGATTGCCACACCGGCAAACCCTCTCCCCAGAAAAAGAATCGGGAAAATTCCAATCACGAACCCTGCCCCTAGTCTTGCGGTCAGCGCGACGGTGCTGTCAGGCAAGAAGATGCGAAAGAGAATATCCCCCAACAGAATCTGGACCACCAGTCCAAAAAGGATCCTGAGATTTGACGCCACGACAACGCCAGATATTGCATTGATGAAACCAATCTGGGTTAACGCCACCCAGATGACTAGCCCCTTGAGGGCAAACCGCGACTGATTTGGCGATTGGAACTTGAGAAGAGCAATCGCCGATGAGAACCAACTCATTGACAAACCCTAGCGCGGTGAGACAACTATGGTCCGCTCGTTAAGGTCGCGGTGATGTTGATCGCGGTGCCCAGCGTCGCAAGGCGAACCTCGAAATTGTTGATCTGCTTTGGCTCGATCAGTTTTACTCGCATGGCGTTGGTACCGGTAATGAACGAAACAACCTAATTGGCTGAACTTTGATTGGTCGTAGTTGCAACCGTGGTCTGCGTGTCCACCAACGCTTCCGTCACCGTGATGGTGGTGCCGAGTGGTGTGAGGTCACCGGTGGTGGTGGTGCCGACGATCTCCACGTTCCACACGCCGGCAACTGGGAAGTTGAGCCCACCATCTACTGGTGCCACCGCCGCGCCCGCGTAGCGAATCGGCACGATGAGGT
>Ga0194117_10006661_pt1 | contig 10070 bp, 7 predicted proteins | sample TA2MahsurfametaG_FD_160579 | JGI IMG/M metagenome (GOLD analysis project Ga0194117, IMG submission 160579) | Freshwater microbial communities from Lake Tanganyika, Tanzania - TA2015009 Mahale N1 surface | ecosystem: Environmental > Aquatic > Freshwater > Lake | place: Tanzania: Lake Tanganyika...
AAGCCTATACACTTAGCATCTCTCCGTTCAAAATAAAGATCCATTCGTCAACAAACTCACTAAAGGTAGCCAGAGATCGTAAAATAAATAGAGAAATTAGCTAAAAACTAACTATGGGATTACTCTCAGTCACAGCTACGCATTCGTGTTGTTGCATTTAAAAAGTAAAAATGATACTAAAAATATTCTCCAAATAAACATACCCTAAGTGGCTATATTTCATAACAATTTTATCTACGATGTATTATATAACTTTGAAGGTCATATAAAAGGTCTAAAAGATAAATAGCAAGTGCGTCTCCATAGAGTTTATAGTTTTTTTCTTTAAAAATCAAAAGATAGGAATTATTCTAAATAGATCGAACAGAGTGTTGCTTGTTTTGAAGGTATCTTTCATATTAAATAGGAGATTAGTATCTTCTCCTCACTGATACAGACTTATTTATAACATGTAGAAAATTTATAAATGATCCATTCTTTAAAAAACTCTTTTACATTCGAAACAAACTCAAAACTACTCAAACAAACATCCAGGTATACTTCAATGCTGTCTCGGATTGTCGTTTTAGAGGAGAAGCTATGAAAGTTTTCTTAGGGCATAAAACTGATGCAGATTTCTTGAAAGAACTCGGATAATTTTAATACCTAAAGTTTTCTTGTTAGAAAATAGCCATGTTCTTGAACTTTTAACAAAATATTCATATAACAAAAGCGACATTTATATTTTCACGAGGAATAGATTAAAAGTACTATTTGATGGATGTCAAAAGCCTAGAATCCAGCAACCTAAGTCATGCCCTCGGTCAGCGATAATTAAGACTAAAACAAAAGGAGGCTTAGAGAATGTAGAAGTTAATTATAACAGAAGATTAATATGAGAGGTTGAAGTAAAAAGAAGAAAAAGAAGAAGTCAAAGAGATGTAAAAGGAGATGAACAGTTCATTTATGAAAATTGCGATGACTCTCAATGTGCAGACTAACGGAGGCCGATTAGACCAATACAATAGAACATAGCTGGCTTTTAAAAAACTCTTTCCATCAATAAGTGGAAAAATATTCGATAAAATCAATTAAATGAATGTAAAGAGTTTGAATAGAGTAGTTCTAAAAACTTAGGGTAATACTGATAACTCTTTTAAAAAAAAATCATATTCTAGGAACTATTATTCTCAACGTAAACCAAAATTTAGTAAGATAACAAAATGATATCTCTCTTGCATTTTTTTAAATTTGATATTTTGAACTTAGTTAGCTTTTTCAATGTATTTTTTAAAGTGATTTATAAGCAAAAACTTTGATGAAAACTAAAAAGTATTATTTTTCGAATACTTCTTTAACTCTGATATTATGACAATACAATGCTTATCTTTAAAAATTTCGATTTCAAATAACAGAATTTTTAAAGTAAGTTTTAACGCTTTTCGAATTCAATCTCAATATTTATTTATCATATTGATTAGCATGTAAATTCTCGACGAAGACCCCTCAAATGTAGCCTTTTATACGAAAACTTTAAAAAAATAAGCTAAACAAGAAGAATACTATATACCCTAATGTAGAATCTGCCTCCAACAAATGAAAGGATAGCCTTAGCTTTAAAATTGTCAGTGTAGAGGCAATCTCAAATATGTCCATCAAGAATGCCTTCTTTAATGGATAAATCGTACCAAAATACACTCCTAAGGCAAAACAAAATATTGTTTTTGTTAGATTTGCAAAGGAAGGATATTACTCTAAGTATCCTCCAAAATAACTTTTTTGAGCTTAAAATAAATCTGTAACTCAATTTTTTGCAACCCAGTAATGTGTCAACGCATTAAAAGGATACTATTGGTTTTATTCTTGACCTTTTTGTTAACTAAATAAATAATTTAAGTCGTTATTTACTTAACAGAGATAGATACGAGGGGGACTAAAGTTTTAATAGCCCTGATCAGTATAAATAGTTTTTTTTTCTTTGCTGGAAGTCTTTACTTCCTTTTTAAGTACCTTCTTTCAAATAAAATCCAAGTTAATCGAATAAAAGGGTTAGCAGTTGGCCAGCAATCCTCAGAAAAAATTGTAAAAAATATCGATTTAAACTAGAAATGATCAGTTTAAAATATATAAGGTTTAATCAAAACACTAAATTTCCTTTAACTTTATTACAAGATATTTCTTTAGTCGAGTTCAGAGTTTTCTTATTTTTCCTATCTGATATCAAGTTTCTGTCTTTTAAGTTGTATTTTAATTGTAATTTTTCACTACACTTTATAAAGTTTCTTTAAAATATTTAAAAACACTTATTTGGATGTTATGGATTATAAAAAAAATAATTTAATCCATTTAAAACAGATAAACTATATGTTTGAAAACCCTGATAAATAAGACGAGGAAATAATTTCAAAAGAACCTTTTCTCACAAGCACTGCAGATCTTTAAGAACTTGCTGTTGATGCTCTTAGTGGAGACTAAAATGGACAAACATCCTCCCATCATAAACATTCCAAAGCTAGTATCTTTCTCTTCAAGCAGATTTTGTACTTTCAACCTGTATTCTAATTAAAAGCACGATCGGCGCAGGTATTCTATCACTACCCTATGTGATTGACCAAATGGGTATCATTATGACTATCATTTGTTATATAATAGCCTGTTTACTTCACCAATACTCTTCAGTCATCATCCTCCATGCAAAAAATATGTCAGGAAGGAGTAACATTGCTACTATAATGAACTCGATCCACCCTAATGATTTTTCAAAGGCTTTTGTATCAGGTCTGATAAGCCTCGGTACTATGGGTGTTTGTAAAAGATTTAAAATATAGGTATAGCATAAAATTTATTGTTAAAACAAACCATTCGAAAAGTTATAGCCGACATATTCACTGGAAGAGGTTTCCTCTAATCTTTTTTGACTGGTTAAAAATTCATCGTGATTGTTTTATCAGCTCTTTGGCTGCCTTTGATATTTACCAGTAAAATTCAGCAACTTAAAATCTTTTCGATGATCGGAGTTTTAGGAGTCATAATCTTCGTCATCTCTTTTATCACTTTTTTCAACAATCAGCTCAATCAAAATGTTTCTCTCAAGCCTTTGAATTTGCTACCCAGTAACTGGTTTGCTGCTTTTTCAACTGCTCCTAACATCATATTTTCTATAGGATTCTTTATGAACTTTTTCTCCATATATAAAGGGCTATAAGATGGCAATGATAGAAAAATGAATCGATTAGTTTGTACAGGGATTAATATTTGCTCAATAATTTACATAACAATTGGAGTAATGGGACGACTGTTGATTGGTTCTGAAATTACTCCAAATCTGCTAAATAGTATCAAGTATAGTCAAATAAGTACAACTCTTTATGTAATCATCTATTGCAGCTTTCTACTCTCTCTGTTCTTTTCGTTTCCAATCGTATTTTTTGCATGCAAAAACAATGTGATTTGCCTGCTAAGAATGCTTATACCTGAGCTGAATGGAAGATATAGTTATGTTAATCCCAATCACATAAAGTTAAACTAGAGTAGATAGCTTAATGAGAGTTAATTGGAATAAAGAGCATATTACTAAAAGAAATAAAGATTCATCTTTATATGTGGCATATTAGTCATTTTCATTTTGATAGAGACAATCTCAATTCTGTTTAACAATGTGCAGATAGTATTCAACTTCATAGGCGCAATCACAGCTCCAAGTATCAACATTCTGCTCCCGAATTACTTCTACTTCCGCCTAGTAGCTTTGAATAGTTTTCGTAAAGGATGGAAATACTACTTTTCAATGAGCCTTTTAGTAGTAATGATTCCTTTCTGCATTTTCTAGATTGTTTCACTTTACATCAAGTGAGTATTGATTTTCCTTGAAATCTTTATCTACTTCAGATTTCTATTAACAACTATATAGAAAAAATATCTTTAATTTTTTCATCTTTTCCTCAATGAATAATGTATAGTTTATTATGGGCAAGATTCAAAGATATCAACATTCAAAATTGTAGTGAGGCAGCGAATTTTCTGGCCTTGTGCTTAGATATAATTCTCAGGATAGAATTCAGATCAGCTTTAAAGGACAAACTACTCAAAAATTTCTAAGAACCATCTGTTTCACGTGCAAAAATGTAGATGGCAGAGGCATCATTGAATTCCTTCTCTTTCTCATAGAGTTCGACGATGGTTTTGTTGGCAGAGAGCAGCTCATAGATATTTTTATTCCCGATGAACAGTATTTTGATATCATTGTAGAAATTGGGACTGATTTATAGTTTACTATTGATCTGATTATTCAACTAGAAAGCAATCCTCTATTTTTCTTATAATTCTTCCTATCCTAAATATCGCGGGGTTTACTTTCACTCGAACAGTGTCCTGCGATGATGATGAAGTAGTTCTCATTGAAATCATTCAACTTGATTTACAATTTGGATAAGGTTTACTGTACTGCCTCGCCTTTCTACTGTATACTCTGCTACTCCTTTTGCAGCACTTTTTTTATTATATAAGGTCGCCTAAAGTAGCCGATAGCGTAGCATGTCAAGCAAAAGTAAGAAAAGCCGAAGAATATCTTTCTTGAAAAGCCGCCTAAATGAATGAAGGATTACTGGTGTAGAAAAGAGACAGAGGGTAGAGTCTGATGATAACATTTGTTATCTTACCCACGAAGTCACTGGTTCTATTGAAAAATGGCATGCTATCACTTAATTATAATTGCAGATGTAAAATTCAACAATAATTAGAAGTTTTTATGTTCAAAATACATGTTAATTTTTATAGCTGAATAGATTGTTCTATCTACATGAACCAAATAAACTGCATCATATAAAAAGTAATAAGGATCCTATAAAAGAAATACTTGTATTACCTTAGAGTTGCCTCTGTATAGGATTTTAAAGTTATAAAGCATTTCAACTTAATAGATGTATATCTATTTCTACAAATTGTATATAATCAAGCACAATGGGCTATCACCTTATTACTTATCTATCGTAGTTCTGAATGTCATTATTGGCTCAATATTTTATCTATATTGCTAAGTCATATATTGTCTATATTTTTAGTATTATCATTTAGTCCATTACTGTAAGGAATACTACTTTTTATTGAAATAGATTTTATAACATAACAACTATGGAAATTGTAATCAAAAACAAGAGTTTTATTGTTCTAAAAAAATTAAACTATAATCTATCCTTCATATTATGTCACCTTCAAACTATTTTCTTGGTAAGCTTTACCTTCTTTCATAGTGTTTGAAAACATCTCTCATCAATAAATCTGTAAATTGACTAAACATTTATACATCCAAATATTTTTATGCTATTAAGGATTCGAAATCTTACATCTGGATAATAATTGATTTATTAAAAATAGTAATAGACAAATCATTTGTGTTGAACTTGATTTCAAAATGCTTGTTCTGTGTTTTTTTACTACTTTCACAATTTATGGTTTTATTTAAATTGTGGACTCTTAATATCTTCCTTCTTTATATAAATATAAAACCATCCAAATCATATTCTATTATACACAGCCCATGTAAAAGTAAACAGCATAAACAACCTAGAAATCTTAGTCTTCTCCATATCACAAAGATAGCATCCCTTCCGATGAAGAATACTAGTCTTCCTAGTAAGACGACATCTAGGTGCCCGTCCAAAATGCAGTCAATGCCGCAATCTACGACAAATACAAAAAATAACAAGAGAAGATAGGTTCTGTCATCAAAGAAGAAGAATAGGAAAACGATAATGATACTTAAAGCGGAACATTTAGATTTAAAATTAAAAACCTTGATACTGGTTAATAACTTGATATATAAAACGAGGAAATGGAAAATTATGTTGATAGGAAACTTTCATAAGGTCGCCATAGTAATCAGCTATCTAACTAGGTCTTTAAAATATCACTATTAATTGGAGAGACTTCTGGGTTCAAGTAAATAAAAATAACGAAAAACTAAGACAGCATTGTGAAGAGGGTCAATATGAAGAAGCTAAAACCATACTCGAAAAAGGATAAGGTAACTATCCAGCACTTGTTAATCATAAAGCCCTAGATGATTGGTCCCCTTTGCATTTTGCTTGCTATGAAGGACATGATGATATCGTTGAACTTTTGTGCGAGCATGAAGCTGATGTGAATGCAGTGACTAAATTCAACAGAAATGGTCTACTGATTGCAACTTTAAGAGGCCATCTTGAAGTGGTAAAAATGCTTATAAAGTATAAAATAGATGCAAATGCTTGCGATAATGATGGTAATACTGCCCTACACATCGCTGCTTAGAATGGTTATAAGGATATCATTAGATTTTTGTTAGACAATAAATGTAAAATAAAGAAGAACAAAGAAGGATTGACACCAATTCATGACTGTTGTGAGTAATCTTTAAAGAAGGTTTTCTATGATTATGGTTTCAAATAAGATGGTAAATACTAAGAATTCGCAAAAGAAAAACTGATAAATCCATTGCACACCACAATCAATAAAGTTTAACGATCAACTATTAACTCTAGTGGCATTACCACTGATGATTTTGTATTCCATAAGATGCTAGGCAAAGGTTCATTTGGATAAGTGTTTTTATGTCATAAAAAAGGTGATCCTCAAAGAAAACTGTTCGCTATGAAAGTACTGAGTAAAGAAAAAACAATGACAAGAAATTTAAAAAGATATGCCTTGACTGAGAGAAATGTAATGAGTGTGATCAATCATCCATTTATGGTTAAATTGAACTATGCGTTCCAATCAACAACTAAGTTATTTTTGGTGATGGATTATTATCCAGGAGGAGACTTAGGCAAACTAATTGGCAAAAAGAGAGCTATACCTTAAGATGAAGCTAAAAAATACATATGCTAACTCATTTTAGCTTTTTAGGCTTTGCATAAAAATATGATAGTCTTTAGAGATTTAAAACCTGATAATGTAGTCCTCGATTCTGAAGGGCATTGCCGATTAACTGATTTTGGACTTTCTAAAGAGGGAATTTATAACAATACAACTGGAAGTTTTTGTGGGTCTGTAGCTTACTTGGCACCAGAAATTTTATCAAAGCAAGGTCACTCACGAACAGTAGATTGGTATCTTGTTGGCCTTTTACTTTATGAACTTATTGTAGGTTTACCTCCTTATTACAACTCTAATAAAGGAGTTCTTTTCGATAATATAAAGAGGTATTTATGTGTAAATTTAGAGGTCCGCTGAAAATACCAAAAACTATGTCGGCCTAAGCCAAAGATCTCATAAAAAAGTTACTTTGTAGGGACCCTAGAAAGCGTCTTGGAGCTGAAAGAGACTCATAATAGTTAAAATAACACTAATTTTTCAATGATATAAACTGGCAAGATGTTTTTAATAGGAAACTTTATATGCCTCCTATTGATGTCCCAAAATGGAATTTGAACTAAACTATAAAAGTTTCTTTCTAAAACTCATAGCCTGGCAAAAAAATCGAAGGGTGGACATTTATCGCCCAACATTGATTGGATAGATTATTATATGATAAAAATAAGTTCAAAGCATCTTAGGTTGATTTTTCAACCCATCTAAGAAAAAATAGAAAACGCTTCAATCTTAGCTCTACTAATTGATAATACATATAATCAATTTTTAGTATTTATGGAGAGAAATACAGATCATGTTTGATATAGAGTTCATTTCACTGGCTTACAGCATAAAGGACATTGATTCTTCACGTAGAGCCAATCCCACAGGCACTTCTCATGGAAGAAATGCTGGCATTTAAGTATCATGCAGTCGTGATGTTAAGTTTATTGAAAACAAATTTTGCATTAATTTGAATTATCAGTCCTTATCTTTATTCTTTAGGCAAAATAGACTAGCATCAACGTTGTCAATATTTTAGCCAGTACTTATTCCAGGAGATCTTCTCTTTTAAACAAAGAGTAACTTATGCCGATCAGGATAAAGTTAAAACAACTGAGGTAAAAAACAAACTCGTAGAAAAAGATAGACTTGTAGCTGCGATTCCTAATCAGTTGGATTATGTAAAGTGCTGAAATACTCCAGATTACAAGCAGGACTAAAATTATCAATGTGGTTTGCTCATCAATGTCGAAGCTTACTCCTAGGGCAGCTTCGAAAAGTGATGATGAAATTATGCACAAAGGAGAAAGGACGATATAAATAGGTATGAGTAGAACATAGGGTGCTCCATAGATTAGAGAAAGTAAAGAAGAGTATCCATCCATCTCTATTTTTTTAGATAATGCAATCCTATAATACACAGAGATGTACAAACTTCAATTACATTAAATACATTATCAGTTTCAAAATTGATAAGTATAAATGTTTTAATTGAAATACCTAAATGTAAGTACTTATCAAAAACCTAAAAACTTGATGTATCTAGTCTCAGGTCACTATTTTATTGATTTGTAATTTGTAAAGATTTATGAGATATGTTCGGATTAAACATAGAAACGATGATTTTATTTGCTATCCTTGATAGTATCATTTACAGCAAGTTTTTTTCTTACTAATGTTCTTTTTTATATTGGCTATTATTACTTTCTCTTACTTCTATTACTGTCCCCCCAAATTTTGCTTTATTCCTAAATATTTCTCATTCCCAATCTTTATTCCAGGATGGTTTCTTACTTATAAATTCTGATCTTCTATTTTTGTTAAAATGCATTATGTTACTACTGTAAATATTTCTTACACGTTGCTTCCTGTTTTCGCGGATGTTTCCAGAAACGCAATTCCTTGCTATTTAGCGAATCTCAATCCTTACTAAAAAGTTACTTTGCGCCTTTATAAAAAATAAAATACTCAGCTTGCTTGTCACTCTTATTTCCAACTAACACAAATGTAAGAGAAGGTGGACCGTTTGCTTTTGCCTATTCTAGCCATTTAGCTATATGTACAAAACTATCACGATTTGAGATATCATATACTACAACTGCTCCGATTGCATTTCTATAGTAGCCTCTGGTAATGGCTTTGAAGCTCTATTGCCCAGCCTGATTTAGAAAATACATACTGTATCCCATATTTGCAACTTGATATTATTTTACTTGAATTTTAGCATTTTAGCACCAAATTACACTCCGATCGTCACTTAATGCTTTTATCTGTATCTCTGGTTTGTATATTGAAGAAGGAGACAAGATTTTCCTACTCCTAATTTGTATAAATTGTACCCGAATCTCCGATGATGATGTATTTAAGCAATAATGAGTAACTCATTTTATTATATTTTGAAGATATAGTTTTAAGTAGAGAGTAAATTAAGAAAAAAGTACAAATATTTTAAAAAACACACAAGAATCGGTAAAAATGAGTTAGAATAGAGAAAAATAAAAAAGTAATTTTTAATCATTCTTTCAAAATTTAGAAAATAAAGTTGACAAAAATATTCTAAAAAATACTCGTTTATTCATAAATTTAGAGATTAATTTTGCAAAATAAAAAAATATTTTAAAAAAAACAATTTATAAAAATGTAAAGAATATTTAAACGTGCATAAAAAAGCTAAAAGTAATTTTACGGATTCGTCAGAAAAAAATGTCAAAAGGCTACCACTCATATGGAAAAAATAAATATCAACTTCAAAATTAGATTTCCAAACGTATTTCTAAGAAATCAGGCAAGAATTTTCAAAAGTCTAATCCCTTCAACTAATACATTTAAAAATAAAACTCTCAGAACGATTTTTAGCTCTAAGAAAAATATTTGATATTAGATGATAGAGTAAAATAATAAGAATAAAAATAAAGTGAAAGAAATTCATAATAAAAGTAAACTAATGTAGAGTAGCTTCGCTCAAAATTATTTCAAATTTAAGAAAATGTTTCAAAGAATTCTTAAAAAGCATATAAAAATGCTTTGTCTACTCCAGCAATTGTTGAACTCCAAGTTTGTCTTAAACTTTTATAAACTCACTTTCCTAACATTGATCTAGAAAAAATAATACCAAAACTTCATTTACTTCTCGATCATAATTGTACTTCAGCCAAAATATCCACAAATGATGACATTCAAAATGGACATAGTCCAGTTAAACAAACCAAAATTGCCTTCTAGCCTAACATAAATTTTGAAAATAGCAGAAACTTCTAATA
>Ga0194117_10006666_pt1 | contig 10064 bp, 2 predicted proteins | sample TA2MahsurfametaG_FD_160579 | JGI IMG/M metagenome (GOLD analysis project Ga0194117, IMG submission 160579) | Freshwater microbial communities from Lake Tanganyika, Tanzania - TA2015009 Mahale N1 surface | ecosystem: Environmental > Aquatic > Freshwater > Lake | place: Tanzania: Lake Tanganyika...
AAAATATTATTTTTTAAACTTAGATTATCTTCTCCACTTCTACTACTTTCTCAACTTCGATTATCTTCTCTACTACAACCTCTATTATCTTTTATACCTCGATTATCTTCTCTACCTAGACTATCCTTTCTACTTAAATTATCTTCTAAACCTATACTACTTTCTCTATTTCAACTAATCTCTCCACCTATATTATTTTTTAAACCTCCACTAGCTTTTAAATTTAACAGAAAACAGGTACTTCACAGATTTCTAACTCCTTTTTCTCAACTTAAATAAAACATTAAATAGGAATCTCAACGATAACATGATTATAAAATGAGTCAATTTACATTTAGATTCTATCTTTCTCTTCTTCTTGTTGTTATTAAAGTTCATGGTTATTTTATACATAGTTTGCATTTTACTATTCAAGATCGACTAACCCTTAAACAATAGAGTTTTAAACTTTAATATTGGAATCTGCTGTATTGAGTTAAACAGGTATCTATACAACAATCGGAATAAATTTGTTCTTCTAGACTTACACTATTTCCTTATCTTCAATCTGTTCAGTATTTTTGATTTTAACTATCTTCTATACTTCAACAATTCTATCGACGATTTTTTCCTATACAATTTCGACTGGAATCTAATAGATATATATTACAACTTGATTGTTTTCTTATTGTTGATTTTACTGATTAAGAGTTATTTATTGTTATTGTAGATTTTAATGATTTAAAATAATTTATTTTTAATCTTGATATCCGTGGACAACGAGTTATTAACTTCTATGATTTACTGGGTTCTATTTGTTAAGTTCAAAGAGATCGATAGGAACTTATTGTTTAGTTTACTTTTAGCTTTAAATAGTAAATTTTACAGGGATTTCATGTATAAGTTAAACAGGTATCTCCTCAATGTATGGTACCATCACAAACACTTTCTTTTAGATTTAGGTGAAGATCTAAACTGGGATTTATTTGATTACAACAATCTAGGTGAATATTTAGACTGGTACTTATTTGATAACAGGAATTTAGATATAAACTGGTTTTTAAAGAGTTTAATATATTATCTTTTATACCTCTTTTATAACTATCTTCTAAACCTACTTCTCAATTATCTTTTAAATTTACTTTTACTTCTCGATTATTTTTTAGTTTTAAACTATCACCTCAACTGGTACTTACACGATCTTCTCTACCTATAAAACCACAGGAACCTCTTTGATAACAGGTATTTAAATAAAGACAACGTTTTATTTTGGTTCATATACAACTTTTTAGACTAACTTCTCAACGACTTTTTACACTTCGATGATCATCTCAACTGGTACTTCTTTGATGATAGGCACTTCCACTACCTTTTACACTAACTTCTCAACAAACTTTTCGACAGGCACTTCAACTATTTTTTAGATTTACACTACCACTGGAATTTATCTGATATTGGGGACTTTTATAATAACTTATACTGGTACTTATTTCAATATTTGCTGGTACTAAACTACTTTGACTTATTTAATGACTTCAACAGAGACATGCTTGATAATCTAAACTGGAATTTATATGACTACAGGGACTTAAAATATTTTTTATACTATTTTTTAAACTTCTACTATCTTTTAAATATATTGAATTACAGGCACTTCTTTTTAAACCCTTATCTCCACTTCTACTGGCACTTCTTTTATAACATAGACTGGAACTTCTTTGATGATTTCTTTTTCTACAACAATTTATTTGATGATTTATTTTTATACTTCCTTGATAACTTCCTTTTATTTCTAGACAAGTATTTACTTGACTATTTGTTTTTCAATTATTAACTCAATGGCGATCTATCTAATAATATTATGAATAGCCTATTGTCTTTCTTCAAAAAGCTAAACTTAATTGTTTTCAAAAAGCTGAACTTAGTTTTCGCCCTATTCTTGGTTTTCAGCATAAAACTAATCAAATTATTTCTGTTCTGATTCGTCTAAATCTCTTTGCTACAACTATTCGATCAATATAATATTGTTGTTCAATGATTGATTTTCAGCTCCACATTATTATACTTCTCTTTAAGCTTAACCTCTTATTTCAGGAGACGGATTTCCCATATAGGTTAGAGACACAATTTGGTTATCTTGTTTTTAGATTTTGTCTGTTGAATGAATCTACAAATCTTCTTTAGTTCTGATTTGATCCAGAATCTTCTCTTTTGAATTTTAAGTTGAAGGATCTAAGTTAATACTGAACTCATGATCAGTTTGATTCCCTATGGTGATTTCCACTGGTATCTATATTTTCATCTAATTCTAATCTGTCTAAACTGTATCATAGACTATATCTCCCACTTCGATCTGCAAAAACTTTGTTGACTCAAGGTATATAATTTTTTATTTGAGATCTTCATTTTCCTTGAGTAACAATTCATTCTACAGAGCCAGTTTTTGAATTTGATGCCTCATATCATCAAATTCAGCAAAATTATCAATGAAATCATGGTTGTAACAGTCATAGTTGATCATTTAATCTTACTATCCGTTTTATCTTCCATTCATTTGAGCAATCTACTATTCCACAATATATAACTCTATAGGTATTTCGAATTATCTCCTGACTTCCACTGGAATTTAGTGAATGACCCGTAATTAGATGGGCACTTCCCTAATTTAAAACATTTCAGTAGGTATCTCCTGAACTCTGATCATGTGAACTTCAATCTAGTGAGTATGGTTAATTTAGACAGGAATCTAAACTAGTTATAAATTTATAGGGTTTGGATCCTAGGATACTAGAAATTCATTTCCATTATAGTTTTATTAAAGTGTATTGTCAGTTTAAAGTGGATCTAGTTGTACGGCTGTATCTTGAGACTCAATCTGCCTAATCATTTCAATGGGTATTTAGTAGATATAGGTCTGTGTCGTAGAATTATTCTTTTGGCGGTGCTAAAAGTTTAAGCAAAAATCTTTTTCACTTTTGTACTCACTCCATCCAATATTCCTCAAAATCTTCATGTATTCGTTGTGTTACTTCATTATCCTGCTTTCTTCATTTTAGTAATAAGTGACAAAGTTAAAGGAGATTTCATTCAATCCTTTACAGATTTCAACCATTTTTTATGCAGTTTTTTCAACATGAAAATAACTATTCGAAAGAGATGTGGCAATCGAGTTTATATTTTGGAATGTCATGATGTTGTCTTTGGTGATTGAAAGGGATTACTTGAAAAGCTTGTCTAGTAAAGCCAAAGTGTGATCTTTGACTTCAACAATTTTGTTGAGGTAGGTGACTTAGTCTTCTAAAGATTGAATTTTACGATGACTGCTACTGCTGCCAAGCTACTGGTTCTATCCGAGGATAGAGGTTGAAGCTGTACTCTTCATTTAAATAAAATATAAGAAAAAAATTATCCAAAATACATAATTAAAATCTGACCTTTCTTGCCATTAAATCGAAAACGCTTGGTTAGTTTAGTTCTTTATGTTAAGCCTGATGAAAACAGAACATCTATGTTGAAGTGTAGTACTATTTCTAAAAAAAGTACGCGAGGCTGATAACTATTTTTTTCTGCAATATAATAATGTGATCCAACAGGTTCAGCTTGAGATAAGTCAGAAATATTGATAAACTACTTCTAAATATTCTTCGCCGTTCGATAAGCACTGCTTTATCATAAAATTGAGTGAGCAACGTTTTTTAATATAATTATGATATCCAACAATTACATCATCATTTCTTAGCATACGATAATTTTATTGTGACTCCACCGATCTGGGTCTAGTTTAGAGCTGATAAAGCATTTCCTGCCTTAAATTCATCCTCATACTCGATAAAAGCATAGTTCTTAGGTGCCAATCGAACATCACTTCATTAGGAAAAAAATACACTAGGCCAGGGAAACGCATGAAGACTTCGGTCAACATCTCAGCTGTGATGGTCTGGTCTAGTCCTTGACAGAAAAGTATGTGGTTAGGAAGATTGTTAGACTGAATAGAAAAAAAGTTACATTTTCTAATTTTTTAAGGACATTCTTTTCGCGTTCGACACGTGCTCTGATTTGTTGGGGACGATGTATAAACTTCTCTTAGAATTTCAGTTGATAGTAATTTTCTGGTTTTTATCTGATTTGAAAGGTACCATCAAGTTTGGCAACAACATCTGACTTTTCTTTAGCAAATTGTATTCTCTAGTTGAAATGACATGTACCATAGTCTTACCATAAAGCTCACGCCCATTGAAATTACGTCTCGCCTCCATCGCTGAGTTAATATCCTTGAAGATGATGAAGGCCTGCCCTCTCATTCTGATGTTACGTTTAGCTATTATCTTCATGAAATTTCACTTACATCGATTATCTCACCGTATTACTCAAAAATGTTGAAGAGGGCGTCTTTGAGCTCTTCGATTGGTACTTTTTCATTGAGATTGTTAATATAAATTGTATTGTTAGGAGGGTTTTCAACACGCCCTCTCACTTACTACGACCCAATGGTTCCAAGGGGATGGTGGAGAAGTCCAAGATCCATTATTTTATTTTAAAAGAGGATTATATTATAAGCTCACTATTAATAAAAGGAAAATAATCATAAATGGTTTGTCTTTTGTTCACTTGTATATAATTTCTACCCTTCAGAAATTTTGAGGGAATACTTCTCATTTTAAAGGTAACTATAAGCTATTAGGGTGAGGTTGTTGTTTGTGTCAATCTAGATGATATTTGAAGTGTTTGTTAGTATTTTTAAAGAGTTTTCGAAAACCATTCCAGCACTAAGACATACATACTAAGTAAGGACTCTAAATTTAGGACTTCTATGATTTTTAGGGTCCAAACAGAAAGAAAATTAAAAGTGTATGTTAAAATTTTAAAATATATTCGTTTTTGGCTAATAAAGTTAAATTTTATAAAGCTTTCGAATCGGACTTGACCTCCTTTACTATATTTTCTCTTTTGTGCCATTTTAACGAAAACTATTGCCTGGTCTACAACTTAAAGGGCAATGATTACTCAGATTTACTGAGGTATCATATAAAGACTTAAAGCTTTAGTTTAAATACGAAATCACGTAAAATTCTGTCTTCCGACCAGTCACTCACTCGCCTCAACAGATTACTTAATGTAATTTTTAATCCATTTTTTTTTACAGCATTTACTTAATTTCTTAAGCGCTGTAGTTATCGAGGCTCTCTAGACCTAGTTGTTAACAGGCCTGTTCGCGAGTGACAAATTTGCCCTTTATTCTTAATCTTCCATCAGCCACTTTTTTCCTGTAATCATAGCTTACTTTTTTCCTCCATATTCTGCGTTTTCTTTATTAAAAAATGGTTACTTTTTCTAAAGGTATTTCAAGAGCTTAACTCTTCTGCACTCAAAAGAAATAGGTCCTATCTTTCTGCTAAATGTTTAGTCTAGTCCCAACTTGATAGCTTCAATGGTGTTTTTGAGAGAAGAGCCAAGGTCGAGCCATGCTTCTTCGAAGCAGAAAAGCTCAGTTTCCAACAAATAGTTTTCCAAATGTTTTTTTATAAGTATTTTTTTTTATTCTTAGTCAGTTTCATTAGAAATAGCCTCAATTTCCTTGATTTTATTCAAAATTTATGTTTTGGGATTTTTGCTGAAGCGCTCAATATTTTAGCTGTAGTCGATAACTGAAACATCAATTGTTGTTTTGTTTTACTCTTCTGTATCTCTTGTCATTTTAGACTTAATTTTTTATTTTGGCATAGAGATAGTGTGAAAGGTGTTGCTGTTAATGTAGCAGTTGTCATCTTCAGCAAAATCTGAGCTATTTGAATGATAGGAGGAGTTCAGTTAGCAGACAAAACTCTATTAATCTTCATATTCGATAATCTTGTCCAAATCACATTCAAATCTGAACATTTCAAGTCCCTCATTCTTTCTAGCCTTAGTCCTTGAGCTCTTTCGCCTAACTGGCTCAAAGTTATCCTGTATGTCGTTGAGGTCCTATTCTTCGAGCATGAAGTCATCCAAAAAATCTTGAACTTCCTGCCGGATAAGCCCTTTTGTGACAGGTGTTAGCACTATTTGAGAATGATCAAGTTCGATGGGTTCCAGCTAGAGGTATTCTTGAGACGTAAAATCCTGAATAGATAAAAGAGGGTGACGGGGGGTAATACATAAACCGTTAAGATATGGGTGCGCTAATGGGTGAGAAAAGCAACCAATAACTTAATAATTTATGTATTAAAAATTCAAAAAATGTTACTTGGTCATGATGATGATGGGGAGAGGATGGTTTTATTTGGGGAGAGTATTCTTTGAGGATGTACTCAGATACATCGAGATAGGAGGTACAGTTTCGTGAGATGCTAATTTTATTGCCTTATTCTCCCGCAAACATCCACTTATCTTGCAAAAAGCTATTATATTAATAAGATGTTGATGCTACTAAACACAAAATTACGAACTTTTCTCCCTAAAACAAATATACAGGTAGTCTATGACCTCTACTCCTATTCGCTTCATAAGACCCTCTTTTAACAAAAATAGACAAAAGAGATGAAATAGATTTGAATTTGTTTAAATTACGACTGATTCGATTATAAAACAATATGAGACGTATCTTAGAGAGTTTGCGCGAACCGAGAATTTTTAAGCCTACCTCTAACTTATAGAGTTTGGGAGGCCACAAAAACTTTTTATATTTGGATCGAAGACAGTTTATTTAAGAAAAGAGACTTTTATCTAACCACTTACAGAGATCAATATTCAAATTATGCAATTATTCTTTTAATTTTGTTATTATCAAACTATAAATGAGTTTATTTTTTCATCTTGACACATCTCTAAACAAAATATCCCAATTTTGTAGAGGCTCAAATCATCATCGATATATAAAAATAAAATTTTCTAACTAAATTTAACTGCATAATCACATATTATTCAAAGATACAGTATGAACCTACTGTGAAGTTCAGCCACATTCTACTTCAACTTGCCCTTATTAATACGGTTATTTCCTAAATATAGCTCTTTCAGATGTGGCAATCCTTTATTCAAAAAAACATTCAGGCAATTCTCCGTCAGCTTGTTGCCCGTCAGAACTAAAGACTACACAGGTTTATCCCAAATAAAGTTTATTAAAACCGGGACCTGCAAATCATTCAAATCAACATTTACTAATTTGATAATATTGATTAATTAAAAGTCGAACATGCTGAGATAGGTTTGTATATCCAATGCAGATATCTTGTAGTTAGTGAGTTCGAGTGTTCGATTCTGTAGAGTTGTTTTGTCGTAGGCCTATTTGAGGTAAGTAGTCATGATTCTTGTCAAAGACTAGGAGTGATACTTGTATTCTAAAAAACAACTGATTTTAGATTTTAGCTAATCTCCTTCAAGCTTTTGTATGTTGTCACTGGAAATATTGGATCTATGTGATTTGGAGTTTGCCATTTTACTTTTGTAACTCATAGAACGATTCATATCGTTGCTTGTGATTTAGTTTCCGAACTATTTGTTTTTATAGGATCTCTAGTCAATTTTAGGATGCATTTCCATAAAAGATTGAATGACATTTTGATCATGATAGAATTGGTATCTTTACAAAAATCGTGTCTTATCCAAACTTCGACCGAGATCTTACAGTTTCGTTAGTTTTTTGTAGCTAGTGTAATTGTCCCGAGTTTTCGACTTTACTGGAGTATTGAACACACAACTTTGGTGTGGTTTTAACTCTTAGCCCTATCTTTTATCTATAAATTGTGACATGGTCGTGACTTGGTTGATGTTACGTTCCAAGCCTATAAAATTTGATGTTTCATGATAGGGTTATCTATTTACCTCACTTATTTTGATATCAAGTAGTTCTGAGCATACACTTTTGCAGCGATGATCATTCTAAATTGATTATAATTTAAGATTGCTTTTAGGAGACTAGTCCTGTTCTTCATTAACTTCTTATAATATATGGGAATTCTAGACCAATTCCTTTACTTCCCCCCACTTTATTTATTTAGAGATATGTAGCTTGTAGTTATCTCCGTCGGGAGCATGAATAATAGTCTTGATACTTAGATGTTCATTGAGACAGCTTATACATGAATTGAAGTCTCCTTTGATAAGGTTAGGTGCATTGATCCAATTGAAGCAGAAATTACACCTGACTTCGATAATTTGTTTAACGATTTCTCTCATAGAGTTTATTATTAACCTAACTGAATAATATTATCATTAGTATTTAGGCAAATATAATAAAGGTTTAAGTTCTTACTCACCTTTCTTTTTAGTGAGATTTTTTTTAGTTTATCTGCAGGGAAGATAAGGGAATTTTAGAGAAGTTTGTTTATCAAATAAAAATATAGAATAAGTTATATTATCATAAAAATGAATACGATTTTGATAAATTTTGGCTAGGAATGATTCAAAGTAGACTACTAAAACTAAATACTATCCAAAAAAGAGACAATCAGATTTAGTTAGGTATGTCATCTGAGAGTGGTATTCTATTCTAGATGTCTCATAGAAATGAAGAATAATTAAGTAAAATAATTAAAATTACAGACGTTTGAATAGTATTTATTGTTTTATTTATATCATTTCTTTTTATTAACTCTTTTATTTTGATAGTTATTGTTCTAAACCTTACTTTTTTTATCATCCCTCCTTTTCTACTTCACTCCACGATTATTTTTACTTAAGATAGAATAACCACCTACAAAAACTAAAATAGTCAGAATGAAAATAGCAATCAGAAACTTTGTTTGTTTGTAAATGGGCTTCACGATTTATTTTTATCCACCTAGAGTTTCTTAGTTAGTTATTGAAATATTTTTCTATTCGGCTTATTTTTGCGACTTAAAGTCTTATCGATTACTAAAAACTTGCTCTTTCTTTGTATCTGCTTATTCAATCACAATTTATTCCTTTACTTACTTATTTATCTCAATCTAAGGTTTCTCAAGTTTTTCATTTTAATTATTGAGTAATTAAAGAAAATTTTCTGTGGAATGGGCCTAAATTTCATTTAGACTTATGTTGGGTTACAAAATACTGGGTTGAGGTTTTAGCTCACTTGTCTTAATCTCTTAATTTTGTTCTTATTTATTTGTTTCAGCAATGTTCTAAATGGCATGTTGAGTTTAGACAATCTATTTATTTTTTACTGGCTTATTTTAGAGTTACTCTCCTAACAATTTACTTTACACTTTGAGTTCTTCTAATGCCTAACCTTGTACTTTTTTTTAATCGAAATTACGCATTTACCTAAAATACTTCTGGGAGAAATCCAAAACCTATTGATTGTTACTGCCGATAATCACAATATAGCTGAGCTTACAGGGGACAGTATTGAAATTTAGTCTTTGCTCGAATATTGGTTTTTTGGTGGATTTGAATGCGTTCCATTCTTATTTCAAAGTGATTTTTTGTGCCTCAATAAATTATTAACTTTCAGCCTCATAATCTATCTGCAAGACGTACATAGCCCAGCTGTAGTCCATATTTTTTTATGATTGGATGCGAAAATGCTTTACTTATAAAGGGTTGGGAAACTGCACTGTTTGATCTTTTTGGAAAAGCTACTGAGACAATTAGTGCTTGGAGATAATTTGCACACCTGTATGAGATTTTGAATACTTTTTTAGAAATAGAGGTTAATCCGAGTGTTGATTTCCCTCTAAAACTGGATGGAGACAGGAAAGACTGCAAAAAAGTAGTCTGAGGATAAAAGATCGGCCGACGAAGATCTATGTCTTATCATATTTCAATAATAATTAATATAAGATTCTGCTTAATTATGCTCGGGCAATGTTACTGAAGCTAATAATAAAAACTACTAATCTACGCTGTTTATAATGCTTACGTAATAGTAATTTCAAACCAACTACTATAAATATTCAGTGTATCCTATCCATCATTAAGCTTTTCGTAATTATGACTTATAAGTTAGAATATAGTGTAAAGAGTGCCTTAGAGTTATGGTGTAGTTGGTTATCACGTTTGCTTTACACGCAAAAGGTCCTGGGTTCGAACCCCAGTAGCTCTACTTTTTATTCGGCACTTCTCCATATTAGATACCATAGTCAATGCTCAGGATTCAAGTTGAAGTTTAGCAGGTAAAAATAAAA
>Ga0194117_10006673_pt1 | contig 10060 bp, 6 predicted proteins | sample TA2MahsurfametaG_FD_160579 | JGI IMG/M metagenome (GOLD analysis project Ga0194117, IMG submission 160579) | Freshwater microbial communities from Lake Tanganyika, Tanzania - TA2015009 Mahale N1 surface | ecosystem: Environmental > Aquatic > Freshwater > Lake | place: Tanzania: Lake Tanganyika...
AAAAAGGCAACCTATGTCCGTTGCAATACACGAAACCACATTTACATTCGATACCCAACAGACCCACCTTTTTGTTACAGTCGAAACATCTCTTCTTGTCCTTCTGCTACTTCTTGGAACACTCCAAAGATAGCTACTACATTCCCTAAATCACTTCCTTCTCAGCCACACTGACTGGAGTGGCTGTCTGGATTGTAGACTTCTCGATTAATTCTTCTTTTTTGGATGATGAGTTTTTCCTATGTGAACATGAAAATACTTAAAGCAAGAGGAACAGAGACCATCAAAGGCTTTAGAGCCATAAAATGTGGCACATTTTAGGCAGAGGCTAGAGTTTTTCTTGCTTTCCAAATCTTGCTAAACGCTCATTAATAATTTTAAATTTACTTTACTTATAATCGATACTTAACTCTCAGAATTAATATTAATAGAATTTATACATGCAAAAGAAAGTGTTTTAAACCCAAGTACTACACAGCTTCTACTCTAATCAACTAAAAGTTAAACTAAAACAGTTTCCATATTTACTTTTTTTTAGCAAATTGAGTTAATTAATAAAATTAGCGGTAATAGTATTTCAGTTACTTTGACAAACATTAACCATCAATTATCCTCTATCTCCTACTCTGAGTCCTATTCGATTACTATTTTTCTGAATTCAGCCTTATCTATTGCTGTTATTTCACTTGGACTCATCTACTCACGTAACTCTTTCATTTCTTTATTTACTTCATTGTTGTCGGGCTATAGTTTCATTATTTACTTATAACACTGGTATCCTTCTACTTTTTTTTCTAGCTAATCTCAAAGATACTTAGACCTACCAAAGCTTTGGCCTTACGATGCCAAGCTTTTGTATACGTTGCATTTATGGAGATGGCTTTATCACAATCTGCAATACAGGCATCATATTCTAACTAAATTAGAGTGTACCTTTTTTCTTCAAATGAATTAAAGCCCTGTTCCCAAAAGATTGGAATGATTTGGGGTCATACTCAATACTTTTGGTATAGTAATTGATTGCCTCATCAAAATCTTTACTTTTCAAAGCTTCATTCCCTTTTAATCTCTATCTCTCCGCCATTTACAGTTTTTTTTTCTCGTCTAATAGCGATTTTTAATTATCAAAGTAAGACTCGTAATCTTCGAGATTCGACTGCAATGATGCTTTGTTTTTTTATTTTTTGCTCAAACTCGACTCCCACTCGCCCAACTAAGCATCAAGCGAAGCTTTGACTTCAGGAGTAAGATAATTATCAAATTTAAGTCTTCTGCATATAAAAGTGATAACTTCAAAGAGGGGTCGATTTCCTCCATACGCGCATAGCAAGCATCTTTGAGTTAAGTATAGTAGTTGCCATCTTGTTCGATTAGGGCGATAGCTTTCTTGAGATGTGATATTTTAGTGGTAGCTTTAATCCACTAAAAATCGACTGTTTCCAACTTGATATCCTGTAGATTGGCGGACATGTCTTTCAAATGAATTATAATAAAATTTGATGTAATACTAAGTCAATCAAAAATGAATCATGGTGTTGTTATACTTGCTTTTTGTTTGTAATGGGTATGATTACTTTATAATTAATGCTGCCGTTCAGAACTAAAATTTATAATTTGTTGAATCAACTAATGCCCAGAGAAGAAATATCTTTGCTCCTTAACAATAAATACAACCTCAGTCTTAACAATAACACACAAAAAACATAAAAAAATAATAAAATACAAACTACCTAGAACAAACCCAAAATTGCAGGCAGACCTTTCGCCAGAGAAGAAATTGAAATACTACTCAAAAATAAGTACAATATCACACTTGTGCAAAATGTTTCACAAAAGAATAAAAAGGATGAAAAGGAAAAAGTAGAGGAGGAGAAGCCTGACCTCAAATTCTAGATCAAACCACCCAAAGGTACCAGAGATTTCTACCCGGACCAAATGGCCATCAGAAGAAAAGTTATAGATACAGTCGCTGAAGTATTCAAAAAGCATGGTGCAGTTGAAATTGATACTCCCGTCTTCGAACTAAAATAAGTACTCACTGGCAAATATGGATAAGACTCTAAACTCATCTATGATTTAGAAGATCAAGGAGGAGAGAAATGTTCACTCAGATACGACCTTACAGTCCCATTCGCCAGATTCATGGCAAATAATACCAACATCCAGAAAATCAAACGTTTCCATATCGGTAAAGTCTACAGAAGAGACCAACCAACTATTGCCAAAGGAAGATACAGAGAATTCTATCAATGCGACTTTGATATTGCAGGAAAGTATGACCCAATGATCCCTGATGCTGAAGTACTAGGTATCATGCAAGAGATACTTGAGGCACTTTCAGTCGATGAATTTCTAGTTAAAGTCAACCATAGAAAAATATTGTAGGCAGTGGTAGGAGAAGCTGGTTGTTCATAAAACATGTTCAAAACCATCTGTTCTTCAGTCGATAAACTTGATAAACAGACTTGGAAAGAAGTGCAAGCTTAACTTTTAACAAAGGGAGTTACTCAAGAGCAATGCGATATTATTGGCAAGCTTACCAGTTTCAAAGGAGATCCACTTACACTCCTAAACTAACTCATTTCAAGCAAAGTATTTGTAAAGTATGGAGATAAACTCAAGTAAACTTTCACTGAAATGCAAAAATTATTCACTTATTTGACTGCTATGAAGCGTATCAAAAAGGTGTCATTCGATCTCTCTTTGGCCAGAGGTCTAGACTATTACACTGGAGTCATCTATTAGATAGTTTTGACTGACAAAACAACCGAATTGGGATCAATTTCAGGTGGAGGCAGATATGATAACCTTATTGGAATGTTCTGCCAACATCAAATTCCAGCAGTTGGAGGTTCAATTGGTATTGAAAGATTGTTCACTATCCTCTAAGCCAAGTATAAAGGCAAAGTGAAACAAAATGCTTGCTAGATTTTAGTAGGCACAGTTGGCAATGTCTCAGTCGAATCTAAACTTGCAATCTTAGCCGAATTATGGGGAGGTAACATTAAAGCTGAGGTAAAAACATATTTAAATATAGACAATGTATTTATAGAAAGCCAAACCCCGCAAACAAATAGAGCATGCTTTCGATAACTAGATCCCTATGGTTCTATGGCTTGGTGAGGAGGAGATCAAGAACGGATAGGCTAAATTGAAAGTAGATTACATTTAATTAAGGTTTTATATAAAAACTAGGAAGTAGTAGTAAAATTGGATAATCTGGTCAGCAATTTAGCTCCTTACTTATAGTCATTCAGAAAAGACTATCTCGAAGGCAAAGTTGTGCTATTTGATCCTCAAAAGAAATGATAGTCATAGAATATCTTATGTTGTAAATTAATTGATATCATTTCTGAACGTACAATAAGATGTTGTTGCCAGTGGGATCCTGTACGTACACTATCTCACTCACTTTTTCATTATTAGAACTGAGAATATTGTATTTAATGTTGCCATTTGTCAGTCTCTGTTTTACTTCTTTCAGCTGTTATTGAGTTATGTGAACGCCGTAATTTGGAACGGGGATCTCACCTAAAAAATGAGTAGCAGGAACGTAGTCGCTAGTTGCAAAGTGGCAAACAACTTGACTTCCGTAAAAATTATAATCTATCCATTTTGTTGGATCTATCCTACCTTGAGGACATCCCAAAATCTCACCATAGAAATGCTTAGCTTTTGCTAGATCGTTTGTTGGAATGGCCAAGTGGAAAGCATGGAGCTCTTGAGTTGCGTTCATTATTGAGTGTATATTGTATTAAAGATTTATCAAAGATTGAGTTGTTGGGTGAGTACAAAGTATAATGATATCATTGTTTCATGACATGCAAAAATGTCTACTTGCCCACTTACACCTTCCCTATTGACTTAAGTTTCTTTTTACCTTACTTATATCTCTACAATAACTTTTTTTTACGAGAATAGTCTCCTCCGTAACATTTTGCTGTCACATTTTTCTTTACATGAGGGATCTCCTATTTCGCAATAGTCTTTGTTCCAATTCTTGCCTGGATACTAACTGTAAAGAGATGTGGTGAAATCGTTTCTTTAATTTTTTGACAGATAGACTTGCTGTAATCATAGGCCTTCTTTTCATGGAATAGAAAAGTCAAAGCATCAACTGGATCTCCCATAATATGTACAACTACCTTTACAATATCCGATCTCTCGAAATCTGCATATTCATACTCAAATGATCCATAGCCGTGTGTTAATGACTTGAGTTTGTCTACAAAATCTGTGATGATTTCAGCAAGGGGGAGTTTATACTTCAGAAATACCTTGTTATTTGAAATGTTCTACTCAATAAAACTACCTCTTCTACTTTCACACAATGACTTGATATCTTTCGAGTATTCAGGTGGAAAAACGATCATACAGTTAGTCATGGGTTCTAAAAAGTATTCAGCTCTATCTTTATCAGGCGCCTCTGCAGCACTATCAATATCAATGATTTTCTAACTAGGACTAATTTTACATTTTATCTGCGTATTTTACATCTATAGGGAACAGTTGGTGATGTTAAAATAGTGTCAAGATTGAATTCATCCTATAAACGCTGCCTAAAAACATCCATATGCAACATCCCAAGAAATCCACAACGAAAACCAGATCCAAGTGTAGCACTACTGCATTGAGTATACGTGACTGCGGGATCAGTAAGTACTAATTTTTATAAACTAGCTAACGAAAAATTTACTTTTTTTAGAGCTGATTAAATTCCTCAGACTAAACGGGATAGAGACCTGCGAACATCATAGGCTTCGCCGGTTTGAAACCTGGTTAGGTCTAAACTTTCTTTCCGATGAGATGGAAAGTATCACCTATTCTGGCTTCCTTTACTTGCTTCATGTTGCTTATCACATAACCAATTTGTCCTGGCGTAAGTGAAGCCATAGGTGAAAATTCAGGTTGTATTAATCCAACTTCAAATACAGTATAGGGTTTATTAAAATGACTACTTACGATTGTCATTCCTTTTTTAAGTTATCCATTCATCACATAGAACAGGCACACCACATTTTTATTGATTACAAACCAACTATTAACCAAGAACAATTTAAGACTGTCATCGGGTTTCCCAACTGGTGGTGGAGGTACTTCATTGATGATCCTAGCAAGTAAAGATTAAACATTGAGACCTGTTTTTGCACTGACTTTACTAATCTCTCCTTCGATACTTAATTACTTTCTTGCTTCTCTCTCGATATTCTATAAATCACAATTAGCGTCAATCTTGTTGAATATTGTAATTATCTTAAGTTTTTCTTTTTTTGCTAGCTCAAAGTTAGCAAGCGTCTGTGCCTGTACACCCTGAGTTGCATCAATCAACAATAATGCACCCTGACATCCACGCATAGATCTCTCAACCTCGTAATGAAAATCTACATGGCCTGGGGTGTCAATCAGATTCATCAGATACTCTTGGTTATTATAGGTATATCGCATAGACACAGTTTGTGACTGTACAGTGATACCTCGATCTCTTTCAACTTTAAGCTTATCTAAAAATTGATTTTGGTATCCTACAGGGATAGTACGTGTGATTTAAAGTAATCGATCTGCTAGTGTGCTTTTGCCATGATCGATGTGTGCGATGATGCAAAAGTTACGTATGAGATGAGGAGGCTGATGCGATATTAAAAATTTGAGGACTTTGAACATTTGATTTATTATAATTAAGATGAATACTAATAGTCACCCAAGAATGTTTATGTATTAGTTGTTTGATAGAGTAGAAAGATTTTGTTGTAGTGGATAAGCTAAGATGTCAGCTAGACTTAATTTAGAATAAAATTTAATTATAAAATCAAAGCAAAACTTATTCGCACAAAAACATATATGAATCTCATACAATAATCGATTAAAAAGATTTTAAGACCGAGTAGAAGATTGTTAGCTAATATCAAAGAGATGATACAAAAACAAATCAACAGTAAAGAAATAGTCCGAACAATATATAAAATAAACAACTCAAGTTAAAATTCATTATGATTATAGTCCTCTATTGGTCAAAATTTCAACAAGATCAGAAGGGACCGTAAATACTATACATATTTTATCAGTCAATCTTTATAATTATAAAATAACATGAGTCTTTTTTGCTATAGCACAAACTGCTCCAGGGGTTGCTGTAATTGGTATGGCTATTGCCCAGAACTCTACTCTACCTACTCCTATGACTCCTACTACACAAAATGCTGGAACTACTACTCCAGTAGTACTGGTGGAACTATCGGAGGTGCAATTGGAGGATCCATCGCAGGAGTTATCATTCTCATCATTATCATCTGTGTCTGCTACAGAAGGAGACAACAGGCTGCCCTTTAAGAACAGATGAGGATTGCAGCCATGAACAAATCTCGCAACGACGGTACCACTGTCATCATCACTCAACCACAACAAGCTCAACAACCCGTTTATGGACAACCTTATGCCCAAAATCCAGGATACTACGGTCAACCTGCTTATGGACAACCCCAGCCTATCATCATAGCTAACACTTGAAATGATTGAGAGGTTTTATTTTTAGGATGCAGATTATAAATTTTTATTGATATCTAATAAAATCTAAAATCAAGGCAATCTTTTTTTTACTGAAAAACACTATTCAAATTTGATCAAAGAGAATAATGTTTACCTTTGAACCACATTGGACTGCCTTTACTTTCTAGACTCTGTAATGCATACTATTTATCAAGTTATCCCACTACATTCATCATTACACCATCTGGATATTGCTCTTTAAACACATAAGGGTAATACCCTTACTCTAGATCTGCAATCGATCTTAAAGCTTCTTTGCTTTCGTAGCTGTAGAAATCGGTACCAAAAGCCAACCCATTCTTATAGAATGTCAGTGTAATTTCTTGGTTTTTTTGTAATTTAAACACCCCATCTATATTTACGTATTTACTTTCCCCCAACTCAGTTCTCAGTGATTGATTGAGCTCAGCTATTCGCTGGATTAGAATTTAAAACTGTTATTGTTTTGGAGTTTTATAGCTATTATTGGACTCCTTAATCTTTTGTTTGATACTATCGATTTGCAAGTCTCCTGTAAGTTTATTTTGTTACCAGGTAACTCCATTGACTGTAAGATAGAGTTCCATTTATTCATATTTTGTTTTAAGTTTGTTGTTCTATTGCTCTATTTCCTACTTTTGAAGGAGTAACTCATTAGATGCCGACTGTATTCCACGTATAAATGCATTTTCAATTTTAAGCTGCTGCATTTGATATTCAATCTTCTGTTTTAGTTCATAGTTACCTTGATAGTTTATCTTTGCTTAACCATTTCTTACTCCTTCTAAATCAATCTTTCAGTCATAGATTTGTATAACAGAGCATCTGCATCATTTTTGAATAGTTTCAACATTTTACACAAATTTGCCTCCTGAATATTAGTTATCTCGCTTTCTGAAGTGTGCAGAGAAGCGAGTGTATTTTCTTGTTTGATTTTATGATTGTGCGGATTGTTTAATTCATGATATTTCTGAGACTAACGCTTCATGAGTTCCTTCCTTTGTTTTTTAAGCCATTCCTCTTTAGTCCTAAAATCAGCTTTCGATAAGAAACTCATTAGATTATTGTGAAATAAATTTCATTTACATGATCACAAAAATCAAAGATAAACAAAAGATCATCTTCAAAGTACTTAAATTTCAGCTTAGAACATTAGAGGGTTCATGTTCCAACCTGTAAGGGCCTACCCATCGAAATCTTCCGTTTTCCAAATAAAACGCTGCTTTATCTTATAATTTCTCATTTTCAAGTTATCCACTTTAAAAAGGTTATTCTCTCCAAATCTACCTGACATCTGTTAAATTTCAGTTACTGGTTTTGGACTTACCTGATTAATTTGTGGTACTCTTCTTACTTTGTAGCTTACCTAGCCACGTTTTGATGGAGTGACTGAGGTCGTTTTAAAAAAGCTGATCGTTTCATTTCTTAGTGAAACTTTGCATTTATTCTGTTTGGGAGAGGCATTTTTTTATGAAGGCTACTATTTCATTAACCTAGTAAAGCTATCGAGGTCAGGTAAATTCAAATTCCTATAGAGTTTAAACTTTTATTTTCTCTCCTGATTATTCTTATCCTTTTATGGAGATATAACTGTTCTGCTGGGCATGAAGGCATAATTGTTTTCGAAGAAATCATGAGTTGTAGCAAACGAACTAGCTCTACGCGCAGAGAGCATTTAATCAATTTTGTGTTTATTGAAGATGGAGGCGTATTTGCCTTGCTATTTATTATGTGATTTGGCATATTTGAGTTTGTAAGAGGGTTACTTGGAACTTTGCATGATTATTGTATTTTATTATATGCAGTTTTTATAAGGCATGATGGAGATATGCAAGTATAATAAATCAGTCCATATTCATACCTTCTTTAAACCTATACACTTGAATAATCGCAAATGTTAAACTAACTGATTTATTAGAATAAACATATCTTTGTGTTTGTCAAGTGTTTTGAGTAATAACAGTCGATATTGGTGCATTTTAGTACTTTTATATTTTTAGTTTAATCTTACTTATAATTCTAACTGCTAACTATGTCGCGATTATCTCCCTATCGCAAACAGCCCAATCTGTACAAAAAATAACATTCTCCACACACCACACATTTTCAATACTCCAATCCTTACATCCCCACTCATCGTCTTCAAAGCATACTCTAAACTCCAGTCGATGAAAACAAATACCGCTACTTCAATCAAGATCCCAACATCGGATACAAACTCACAGAGAAGAAAAAAAATGACAACTCTAGCAACATCTAATTTTAAACCTTGCTCTAAAAAAACAAATTATTAGCTAGGTAAAACACAGAAATCTATGAACTGCTTGAGGAACGAGGAAAAATAGTGACGGCTTTAGAGAAAAAGCTAGAGGAACAGATCTATCGGGAAGTGAGTACATTATAAATGATTGAAAAGGAAAAGAACAAGTTTATTGTAGAAACGCAGAGAAAATTTGCATAGTATGAAAATAAAATCGAATAACTCATAAGACAAATTCACAACTTTAACCAGTAGAAATACTGCTTTGAAATGGCCAAGGCGCAAGAAATGGAAATTATCAAAGATTAATTCACCAAGGAACAACTCATGCAACTGCACACCTTCGCAAATGATCAGATGACTGCTCGTGAAGTCACACAACAAGAAAACAATAAAATCAGACAGTTACTTTCTCTAAAAGACAATTAGCTAGATTAGCTCACTTATTAGTATAAAAGTTCTATAGATAAACTTAAAAACGAGATTATTACTCTTAACAATCAAATATTGCACATAAATCACCTTCGAAAGATTGAGCTGTCTGAACAGAAAATAATGTATGAAAATATGATAAACAATATAACGAAGGAAAATGCCAAAGAAAAATAGCTGATGCAAGTTGAGCATGACATTGTAATTAAAAAATTGTAACAGCAGATCACCACAAAATCAATTGAAAATAGTAAGATATCATAGCTTAAAAAAATAAATGAAATAGAACAAAACATTCGTGAAAATTAACTGCTGGAGAAAAAGGGTAAACTTGAAGAAGAAATCAAAGAAATTGAACATTTTTACAGAGAAAAATCTAAACAAGAAGCACAGAATCGCAGTGAAATCAATAAAACTGAAGTCGAAGCATTGACTTATGGCAATCAAGCTTTGGTTAAGAACCTACGCTCAGAAATAGAAAAACTAGTCCAAGTGAACTAAGCTAAAACTTAAGAAATCAATAGTCTCTACGCCTAACTCGAAAACCAAAGACAAAACAACAACTAACAAATAAAAAATCTGTAAAAATTTATTGAAGAACTTAAAAACAGAATGCAACAAATGTAAAGAGATCATTTGCTGTAGGATGAACAACTCAAGGTCAGATGGGCACAGCTGAGCCAGACTAATATGATAACTCTTAAATAATTTTACGAGCACTAACTAGCAATTGCCAACCAATAATTACTTTAAAAGACTAATTTGGCAGACAGCAACAGGTAAAAACTGCATTTCGAATTACAAGATAAAAATTAACTCAAAAAAAGATATGACTTAGAAATGGGG
>Ga0194117_10006674_pt1 | contig 10059 bp, 1 predicted proteins | sample TA2MahsurfametaG_FD_160579 | JGI IMG/M metagenome (GOLD analysis project Ga0194117, IMG submission 160579) | Freshwater microbial communities from Lake Tanganyika, Tanzania - TA2015009 Mahale N1 surface | ecosystem: Environmental > Aquatic > Freshwater > Lake | place: Tanzania: Lake Tanganyika...
ATGACTGTTTCTACTCTATCGAAACAGAGTTTTCCAGGTATTTATTCTTTATTTATTTTTGCAGTTCTTTATAGATCTTAGTCCTCTAATGAATAAATGTAAATATAAATAAATAACTAAAGCTAAAATAACACTTACTTTTTGGCCGATTTAATAAACTTACCTAATCAAGGTTGCAACAGCCATTTCAACAGACCGTTTCTCACCATTCTAGAGCTTCAAAATAATTTATGATTTTTGTAAGAAAAGTTATATTTTTTATATCTGTAAAAAGTACATCATAATATTGATTTTATAATTCTTTGGTATGTAACAAAAAGATAAGAACTCACTTCTCTACACCTTTACCAGAACTTAATAAATCAAGTTTGGATATGCTGTCTATGTATGTGGTTAGCTCAAATCTTTAGGTTCTTGGGACCCTTTGAAAGCTGTCAGGATGAGTTGCAGGCACGGCAAGTTTTGGATTTGCTAAGCATCAGTTCCTGTCTAGAAATAATTCGAATACAAATATTTCTTGGCCCCTTTCGAGCTGCAGGCTATTAATAACAATGATATAAAGTGGCTGGGTGATGTGAATGAGAAGTTATTGATACCTCTGACTCATCTTGATAAATTTAGCTAAAATAACAAGAGATAGCTTAACATAATGAGTTTTAATCTAAGATACGAAAATAAATAAGACAAGGGATCCTACTCATGGAATGCAAGAAGGTAAAACGTAAGATGTTTAATATTCAGTGTTGTTCTTTAATACTCGAGCATTTTCCGGATGTCATCGGGGTACAATAGCCCAAGAAAAATCAAATAACATATATCATTTCTCAAATAGGAAAGTACTATAGTTATTTTGGGAAGCCAAGAGACCTCCATCTTAGTTAAAATTCAGGGATTTTTATTAGAAAAGACAAATTTTTGGTACTCTAAGATGACTATATTTGGATCAACTAAACCCAAACTCCAGGAAAACCTGGATACGGAGCTTACCTACCAAGATACTTCACTTATTTGGTCTTATAACCCATTTGTCCATCAAACAAACTCTTTATGGTAATTAATACACACTTGGACCATTAGAAAACTTTAGCTCGGGCAGAGGGAGTAAAATTAATCAGTAAAGCCATAAACAAGCAATACCATAAATACAGCAATAAATTGAATAACTTCTTTCTAACAGGTGATTTCAATACCCAAGATAATGATCCTATCTTTAAAGAACTCAAGTTGGAATAGAAACCTCTTTAATCTCTAAGATACATGTTGCCAAAAAATAAGTCAGATTTCGGGTAAACTTTCAACGGTTTTAAACCTAAATTGCTGTCTTTTGTGAATAAGATAATTAAGATTGGTGATGTAGTGGTAATTGACCATATTTTTACGAAAAGTATCGATTATTAGCCTCTTAAATTGGAAGTGGTGAGAGTATAGAATATGATCGTGAGTGATCACTATCCGATTGTAGGGTATTTCAAAGTTAAAGAGTGATTAGTATAATTTATTCCCTCATAATTGCCGTTATGTAGTTTTAGTGCGCTTAAAGTACTAGTATAATTTAAGACATTTTAAAACAAAATAATAATTAAGATACAATGATATAGAAACCTTAACATAGTTTGTTTCTATCTATCTCTTCACAAATGTATATTTTTTATGATTTACTTTCTTATGATAGTCGGAAATCATTAGAAAAATAATATTTCTTTTATATTATCCATTAAAAGCATCATATCAAAGAGTAATTTCTTATATATTTAATGTAAACACATTAGCATTCCTAATCACTTTCATAAAACCAACTGGATTCATAGTAGCCTTCGCAATCTGTTTTATCATCATTAGACTAAGCTTAGTTGTAATAGACCATCAAGACTCTTAAAAAAATAAGGAAATTTGAGTAAAAAGGTCAGTTAACCCGTTTCAAATAAACCAGCAAGGCTGGAAGATAGGTTTTTAAGCAAATGAGTTCATATTTCTTTGCGAATCGTGGCAAAAAGCAAATCTGAAAAAAATAAAAAAAGAAATATACTAAGTAATAAAGAATTCAAAAAAGCAAAAATAAAGTCCTAAGTTAAGTCTCAACATGCAAGCTGAAAAGAATCCGTTTTAAATCCACCAAGCAATAGTTGAGGAAACTTCAATAGCATCTCGATTAAGAGAAGAACATATAAGTGGATCCCTAGATAATCTAAGAGACTCCATAGTCCCCTAATCAAGTTAAATGCCATATCTGCAGACTTAATTATTAGCAACTTCACCATTTCTACCAACAGTTATGTCCATCATGTTCGGATCTAAATTTCACAAAAAGAAATCAGAAAGCTGATCTGACTGGTCTAACTTCTCTAGTCACTGGTGGCCGTATCAAAATCGGTTACTAAATTGCTTTGAAACTATTGCGAGATGGTGCCAAAGTGTATGTCACTTCTCATTTCGCCAACGATACTCTCATCAGGTATGCAAAATAGCAGGATTACTAGAAGTGGAAATGTAATCTCTTCATTTTGCAGTGTGATTTCTTGTCTCAGAAGCAGGTAAACTAACTGATTCGTTTCATCAAATAAAATGTAATAAAACTGGATATACTTATCAATAACGCTGCTCAAACTATTGTAAGACCGAAATAATTCTATAGTATAGAACTATAAAATTAAAAACTTGCCTTGCAATATCCCAATCCAGTCAACTACAATCAAATCACTCCTTACCAACCAAACTCCTAACTTTCACAGTTTCCAAGTCTTTACTCTAACAATATCGTAGTCAAAGCAGATTAGATTGATTTTACCCAGCTAGATGAGTTCGGACAACCAACTGACAAAAGATTAAGAAACTCATGGGTATAAAAAATCTAGGATGTGTCTTTATTAGATTGCTACACTACGCAGATTATCACCATCATGGATCATAAATGTTTCATCAATGTAGGGTGTCTTTTACCGTCCTGGTAAGCAATAGTTCCATCCGCATACAAATATGGCGAAAGCTGCTCTCAATATGCTTACCCGAACATGTGCTCATTAGTTTCTTCGGGATAGTATTTACATGAATTCGGTTGATACAGGTTGGGTCACTAATTAAAATCCATTGTTATTAGCTTAAAAAATGAGAAACAGCTACAAATTCTAGTGTCCTCTTGACTGTCTTGATGGTGCTATGAGAGTGTTAGACCCGATTTACTTAGGCATTGTAAACAAATAGTTTCCCACAGGCCAGTTTCTCAAAAACTATGTATCTTCATTTTGGTGATATTTTATATATTTGCGTTTCATTTTTTAATTACTGTAAGATAAGTATAAGTATTAAGATCAAGCTATTCCTGAGCAGGTGTTAAGCATGATCCGAAGTGATATGCCTATCCAATCGAATCTAGGCCTCTTCTAAGGATCGGGATCAAGGCAACGAATTATGAGATGGATTAATAATGACATCGCTGTATATTATCCATAATCTTCAAGTCTTTCGAAAGCAAAAAGAACTCTTTGTAGTATTTATTTTTTTGAGTATATTTAATGGTATTTTTGTGGAGTAAACTGAAACATTTTGTTGCTAAAAACGATTTCGTATATTATGAATCCAAAAGCAAATACATCTTGCTTCTCAGAAAACAACAATTTAGAATTTTGTTACTGGTCTTAGTTTTTTGAGTTCGTGTGGTTATAAACTTCAGGCGTTACATAGGGAAAGGTATAGCCTGGACAATAGTCTACATAAATTGAATATTACTTGGACTGCACACTTATGGATGGTGAGCTTAGCCAAAATCGATTATTTTTGATATCAAATAGTTATTCCTGCTAACGAGGATATTGATCGGCTTGAGATCCAAGTGAGTAATTGAGTAAGTGGCCAGATGTCTCATGCCATGCACTACATTCAGCAGAATGCATAATTTAGTACAAAGAGAAATCGTTTCCTGCCTGCAGGCTATGAAATAATCGAGTTCTTATCCTTGAATGTACTCCATAAGTAGTGAATTACCATTTTCTAGCTAAGCTTCAACTCTATAATACTTGGGTATGAAATATGAGACTCCTCCCTTTAGTTTAGAAACAATACTTTTCTAATGATCCAATTTATATTTCATTTTGTTTTACAACTCAGGCTTAATTTTTTTGATAGCTATGACCTTCTATTTCTTGTCCTAGTTTTTAAAGTAGCTGGTATTGTCAACCGAGTTGATGAAAGTCATTTCAGCTTTAGCTAAAAAAAGTTGGCATGAGCCACCTTCGCCGAAAGGTCTGGCCACTACTTCTTTGATTTTGACTTTAACCATGTTGAATATAAAGTCATCTATCTTTTTTTCACCGATAAATTTCGCTATTCCCAGGAATTTTGCATACAGCTTGAATTTCAGGTAAAATTTAGCTTCAAAATTTTCTCTAATCCATAGGGTCTCTTAATTATTTTTAACTTTCCAAAAAAGTTTGTTAGTAATTTACTGTACAGTTTTCGCTTCTTATAAATTATCAATTATGTTTTTTAGTTCTTTTTGTTGCCTATTATTAGCCTATACAATCTTCTCGAATTTCGAGGTTTCTTCCCACACATCAAAGGAGATAGAAGAGGTACATAAGCTTTGGATTAAAAAAAGGTCTTCATTAATATTTTCGTCAGAGTTGTTAATATTAGAAGGCACTTTATAGATTAGATTGGATTGTTGGTTCACGAAATCTTCGAAATGTTTGAAGATTTTAGTAAAAATTGAGTTATAAAATTCGATTGCTTTTTTCTTTAAGGTGGAGTCAAACGCGTAAAAATACATTTTTTGAACAATGATTACGCATCCTTTCACAATACAGAATGAGTATTCGCAGTTGGCCTGGAATTGCCTCTTGGCTACCTCCTTCAGTAACAAAATTTCGTTGTGTTTTGAGCTTATTTTCTGAAATTGATTTTACTGCAGCAAGCGTACTTCGACTCGCACTGATCTTAAGTTAGCCTAAGCTTTAAAACGGGTCGAGTATTCGTGATTTTGATGTTTTAGCTTGTTTAGAGTCTCGTAGTTTTTGAGGTTGGAATTAAGTAGAATAGCACCTTGATTAATGCTAACATTTTTGGAAAGTTATTCCAGAGTTGAACATATACTCTCTTCTTCGTTACTGTCATTCCTAACGTGTTTCTCCCTATAAAAAACTAGATCATCAATTATGGACGACATATATTCTGATTTTAGTTATTATAAACCAATTAATAAGTTGTGGGTTGATTAGATGGACTAGAGATTCCCAACAAGAAAGAATGTTGTTGACAGGAGCTTCTCTAAATTCTGTTACTATTTATAAGTCTAAAAATTGCAAAGAAAATTGTTGAATTCGTTTTTTAAATGTTTTTATATCATATTCTTTTCAGTGCTTCAGTTATATTGATTATTACTCAGATATTTACACGATCTGTTCAAAATTATTATTGACTAATAGTAAAGTTAAGTAATGACTATTTATTATGAGTTGTTATCACTCCTGTAATATTTATAATCACTTAATAAATTGAAAATATTTAGTGCAAAAATGTAGCTGATTGATTAAGCTTTTGTTTTTTAAAATTTTCCCTCTTATTTGATAAGTTCTTTGATTGTCAAAGACACATGAATACCTAAGTAGCATCCTGAAGTAAATACTTTCCAGATCATAAATACTGGTTACAGACTAAAAGTTTAAATAAATACCGCAGGAGAAATAAATAAATACCGCAGGAGAAAGGACTTTTTATCTTTCCAACTCTTTAAAAATCCAAAATTATTTAAAAGTGGGCTATAGTAAATCTATATTAAATAGGCAAGTAATCAAACTTCTTTTATTTCAAGTTTATAGCCTGAAACACATAAATTAAAAGTTTTGATGAAGTGCAACCAAGATAGAAGGCCGTTACAAGAATACTTTGATTTCAAGAAACGAAGCATGTTCCAAGATTAATTTTTACATTTATAGAGATACTGGTAAATCCACAAGTGGAATTTTCAAATATTATTGTTACAAGAATACTTTGATTTCAAGAAACGAAGCATGTTCCAAGATTAATTTTTACATTTATAGAGATACTGGTAAGTCCACAAGTGGAATTTTCAAATATTATTGATTATCGCCATATTTTTCATTTGTTCATCATTACCTTAAAATTTTAAAATGAAAATTCTTAAAATCTTCGTTGTGAGTTAAAGAAGAGATTAATTTTGATGATGATCTTGTAAAGATGAGCTCATAAATTTTAAAGAATCCTTCGAGGGTTTTAGCTTTATTTTTGTTCTTCTTAGCTCTTTTTCAGTAATGATTTAATAGCTTAAAATTTTATTCAAAAACTTATTCAATCATCTATGCACAATAGCAGAGAAGGTATATGTAAATTTTAATAATATATCTTTTTTGCTGTTAAATTTTGTATTAATTTTGATCCATACATCTGAAAGTTGATTAAAAAGATATTAACTCGTAAATATTGAAAATGTGACTTATAAATCATGCTAATATTTAACTTCCTTCCATTTTTTGAAGAACTTATAAACATTCATATAAAATATCTGTTTTTCCTTCATAGAGTTTTGTATGATTATTTTTAACAATTACCTACAAATCGAATACTATATTAACTTCGTTAAAAAACAAAAGTCTACTATAAGTCGGAAGTGCTAAAATAAAGGACATAAATGTATACAACAGCCTCCAAGTCTCGTATAGACTTAACAAAAGTTATACAAGTATGAATTTTGAACTGTAATTTCTTCTTTTCAAAAAAATGAAGAGATTCGAAATATTTTTGAGAGAAATTGCGCAAAAAAAACTGCATAATTTTCATCAGAAACGAACTTTAAATTTGTGAGGATTTGGAAGAACTGGTGAAGAAAAATTATTAAAATATTTCAATAAAATAGAAAGGGCTAGAGTTCTTATTTCTAACTGAATAGCGTGATGTAAAGTTGTGAAAGCATAGAGAATTCTTTTGCAAGTTTTTTCCAAACTAATATAAAATCAATTACTGCTATTTTAAAAAGAGACTGTCAATTTGGAACTTCATCGGAAGCAGCTTATTCTCAATAACTTTATCCCAACAAAATGCTATCATCTTCAAATAAACTTTGAACATCAAGCGGCCCTTATTTATCAAACTCTTTTGGACTGCCAATATTCCAAAAACAATCTCGATCACTGAAGGTCAATCACAGCAGTCTTAAAAGTGAATAAAAATAAGAAAAAATATGGTCAGATTAAATTTTTAAAAAAGTAAAGGGTGACCGAGTCTCTAAGTGGCTGATTTTTACTGGTCAGCCATGCTAACTTTCTTATGATTTTAAAAATAAATGAAAACTCTACAGAACAATAAGGATATGCTTTAAACAAGAAATTAAGATCAAAAACCTATATATTCCTTTGAAAAAGAATGGAAAACAGAGAAAAAACATACTCTTTACTTGAAATGATCTTATTTTTTGGGATTTTACCAAAGGTCATTTGCGTAAATTGTACTTCTCTTCACTTATTAGCAACAAAAATCAGCCTATTTGAAGATTTGACTTTTATGGTTACATTTTTGGTGTCAAATTACACCAATAAAGCCAGATTTAAGAGAAAAATCAGTTCCAAGTGTTAAGACCCATAAAATATTTCATACAAAAAGTACTTAAAGAATTTCGAAAGTAGAGATGAATAATTTCCTCACTGAATGGATTAAAATAACTAAACAGCCACAAATACTCCTTTGGTCCAAAACGTTGTCTCTTTTGCTAAAATGAATATTGAAGGTGAAGTTTTAGACCTTAAACTAATTGCATAAAAGGTTTAGGGATGCAGATACAACAAAAAAAGATTTCCAGCTGTTATTATGAGAAAAACGAGGCCTAAAAGCACAATATTGGTGTTCAAATCAGGTAGGATGATTATAATTGGCTCAGAAAGCTAGTCTGATGCATAGAAGGCAGCCAGAGCTGCCATCAAAGATGTTTCAAAAGCTCTGAACTTAAAGCTAAAGATGTCTGATTTTAAGGTTACAAACATTGTTGCTAACGCAGATTTGGGTTTTAAGATTCATATTGGTAAACTTTGCGAAGAACGTTATGTTGTTCAAAGCCATAAATTTCCTGGAGTGGTTTACAGAGAAATGGAAAATGTTAAGTCAGCTTTGATATTTGCTTCAGGAAAGGTTGTCTTTACAGGCGCAAAGACTAAAGACGACATCGATAAGGCATATATTGAGCTGAAGAAAAAAATGTAGAAATTCCGAAGAGGTACTTGACTCATTTTCATATCTTATTCTAAGGAATACATCAAATAATGCTCAATAAATAATACTTTCATTTCGGATGTATAAACAATTAAAATCATAGCGATCACGGTAGCAATTTGTTAAAGAAGGTCGAAAATCTTTGAACTAAGTTTTCTTATTTTTAAGACTCCTATTTCTCTTCATTGATTTTTCTTTTTAACTACTTTTTCTTTATACTTTTCTTTGCTTTGCGTGCGTACTCGGCGAAATCTTTGTCTTTGAACTCGGCGTAGAGTTAGTTTGCGTAGGTCAATATTTGATTGATGTTTGTATTTTATCTGATATTCTGCAAGTGCTATAGTACAGTTGTGAAATCGTTGTTGATGATTGTTTACTTTTTACTCATTATGATTCCGATAGCTATATAGTTTATATACTTAAGCCTCTCCTCGCAAGAAAATATACTTTACCAAATCCTCATAGTATCAAATAGATCAAAATCCTGAGCATACAAAAGAGTGACCCATCTGAAACAGTAAAAGAAAGGGTCTATTTTGAGTTTTTATAATCGACTCCAGATTTATGGTTCAATAACCTTTGTAATATTAAATTTACGACGAGCATTTGATTAACTTCGTTCAATTTACCGTATATTCCATTTTAACTTTTGTCAAGATCTTTGATGTGTAGCTCAATTATGTCACTTATCGCACTGTTAAACAGATAAAAGCAACCTGCTTAGTCAATATAGTCTTGAGGTTTGTTAACATTTAGCAAGTAAAATATAGGCGCGAGAATTTAGTTCATGCCCTGCACGTATTGTATTTTGGGATTCAAACGCGAATAGATGTAGAGAATCCTCGTCATGTAGTCATACCGGTAATTCTTGCGTTGTTTTTGCTTATCATTTAAAAACTATTTATACCTCTCTTAGTTTTACCCGTTTATGAGCTTAAACTTCTACCTTCTGGCACTTGTGAGGTAAGGTATCATCATTTATAGAGATTAAGTAGCAAAAAAGGAGAACTCAGCATGTGTACGCGAAGTATCTTTCTAAATTTGCTACCAGATCAAAAAGTCTTCCTAGAGTTATTTAAATCGAGGATGGTCTTTTTTGAGTATAAGTGGATAGTCTTGAAATTTCTAAGCTGGCAGAAAATGCTTAACAAGTTACGAATAAGTCTTCTGTTCTTTTGCAACAGTCTACTCCCATTTATCTTTTTCAGGCGGCAGATAGCCTAAAACTAGTTTCCAGCTATACTATCGAAGTACTCGGGCCTCATCAGGGATTCCCTAGGCTAAACATTATTTAAGTTTAGTCAAATCGACAACATCTTTATTCAAAATCCGAACAAGATTTTAAACTCTTTTGCCAATGATTTTGGGCAATCCATCCGTGGTGAACTTGTAGATAAGTTTTGTCTCTAGTTTTTTATTGCTATTATTTGTTTCTGTCATTTATAATTCCAGTAGATTTTCATTCATCTTTTTGATATTTAGTTTATAATACCCAACAAACTAAATAAAAGTTAAAGTACCAGTATCGGATAAAGTTTCATATTTTTGTTGGGATCTTCCTGGTTGATATCGATTTTATTTTGAGAAGGATAATGCTTATAATTACTGTAAGTTATGAACAATCAAAATCTCTACAAATTGCCAAACCAAGAAATATAAAAATCCATTATCTATCAAATACCACGAGGCGCACAGAGCACCTATGGTAAGTATATCGAACAGGCTCCAGTAAATCAAAAAAAGTACAAGGTGCGTGAAGACATTGAACTGCCCAAAAATAGAAACGATTAATTTTTATGTCTGAACTGTCATAAATACATCCGTTCGAAAGAGGTCGACCAGCATTCG
>Ga0194117_10006691_pt1 | contig 10043 bp, 5 predicted proteins | sample TA2MahsurfametaG_FD_160579 | JGI IMG/M metagenome (GOLD analysis project Ga0194117, IMG submission 160579) | Freshwater microbial communities from Lake Tanganyika, Tanzania - TA2015009 Mahale N1 surface | ecosystem: Environmental > Aquatic > Freshwater > Lake | place: Tanzania: Lake Tanganyika...
AAAAAAATACGGAGGTCCTGGAGCTAGAGCCAGATACCAAAAATCTTACAGATGATTGTAATAATCAAACTATCCTCATTAGATAAATTATAAACAAATATCATTATCAAACACAGTTATAATTCAAATGAAAGATGACGAAGAACATAACTCTGAAGAAGAGACAATGCACGAGTTGGCTAAAGCTCAAAAAACTCTGGATGAGATTGAGTCTAAGATCCGTGTATTCAGAAATAAAAAAAAGTAGGAGGCAAAGAGCAACATCGCAAAGGTACCATTCCCAGATCTCAACAAGTATTTTTCATTTTTGTCTCAATAGTATGATAGCAACGCTTATAATGAGTCACTTTACAGTGAAAATACAGCCAAGCGAGAGACTAATTAAGATTTTTACAAAAAGATTGTGAATCAGGCAGAATGGCAACTTGATAAAGAAAATCATTCTTTAAGCATCAATCAGAAGTTATAAAGCTAAAAAAATGAAAGCATAACGAAAATTGAGGAGTATTACATCGAAAGAAATGAAGCTTTGTAGCTCAAGATTAAAATGTTAAAATAAGCAAAGTAAAAAATTAAAAAAGAACAGAAATTGCTCATCAGGAATAATGAATAGCTAGAGGAAGAAATAGAAAAGCAACGTGGAGGTATTTAACTCAGAAATAATGCCCAAGAATTGAGACTCAAGATATAAAAAATGAAAAACAAAATAGCCAATCTCGAGGAGTAGAATAAGCAGATCAATACGCGCAAAAAATAAATGTAGAGGTGTGTTAAAGAAACATTAAAAGGGCACAAACACAACCTTCATCAAGAACTTCAATCTAGGTCGAAATCCAGTTCGGCTATAAGATGCAAGTACCACTGATTTTGATTCTTCCACTCTATTTTGATAATATAAAGTAAAGAATAAAGTAGTTGGCCAGGATTAAAATTTAATATTATTAACATGATCAGAAAAATAGGAATTTCTCTCTTAACAGTCACTGCTTCTGCTCTCGCCTACGAAAACTACACTTAAAGCTACAATTTTACTCGCAACCTCAGGACAATTAGGTGCGGACTTCATATTCTCTATGCATACAAAATAGCATTCAACGAGAACAACTATCTTGATATACATGATGGCGTTGCCAAAGATATATACGAAAGTAAGTTAGAAGTCACATAGCTTGCATCAAAAATGATGGATTATATGTCAAATTTGGGCAGGTAATCGCCACGATGGATCACATTCTACCTCCTCCTTTCTATAAGCATCTCAGCAAACTTCAAGACAAGGCTAAAGTTTGTTAGTATGAAAAAATCAATGAAGTTTTCAAAGAAGATGTGGGGAAAACCATTTAAGAGTCATTTTAGTCATTCGACTTCTAACCTGTAGCATCAGCTTCTCTGGCGCAGGTGCATAAAGCCAAATTGAAAGATGGCCGAGACGTTGCGGTCAAAATCCAAAAACCAAATATAAGAAAGCAGTTCTTATCAGATATGATGATGCACTACCTCATAAACTGGGTCCTCGAGAAAGCCTTTGATCTTCCTCTCCTGCAATTTGTAGATGATATCGAATATAACCTGAAGAAATAACTAGATTTTAGAATTGAGGCGACTAATTCTAAGAAGGGGAAGGAAAATTTTTAAAAACTTAGTAAATATTCACTAACCAAGACAGAAAGGAGCTTTACGTACCTGAAATTATTGACGAGTTTACAAGAGAAAGAGTTATGGTATCATAGTGGATAGATGGCTTCAAGATCACTGACACAGAAAAAATGAGGTAGCATCACTTCAACAAAAAAAATGTGATGAATCATCTTATACGTGCGTTCGCTTAACAAATATTTGTGACTGGTTTCATTCACTGTGATCCACATCCAGGTAATGTGTTTGTTAGACCCCATCCTAAAAATCCAAGAGAACACCAACTCGTAATTTTTGACTTCGGATTTAGTCTTTAGATTAGTGAAAAATTCAGGTTACAGTATGCTAATTTTTGGAAAAACTTATTCAGCAATAATGTATTTTTTGTGTAATAAAGAATGAAGGGTGTAGGCAAATATGTTAAGAATGGGATATGAAATATACAGACGCATTTGCAGGATGGCAGTTGCTTCGTCCCTATTCAAAGAATAAGCTGCTAACCAAAAAAGTCGAAAAGCAAGGTAAAATCTTCTTTACTAAGATATCATTAAGATGCAATTGGAAATGAAGGGCAAAATACGAGAACTGATGAAAGATACCATAAATTTTCCTAAAGAACTGCTCTACATCAGTAGGAACATGAATCTTGTGAGAAGTCTCAATAAATTCTATGGAGGAGTGGCCGACCGTATTCCTATAATGGCCAAAGCTGCTTATTTCGGCAGTCAGTTGCAGCACTCAGAAAGTAAACCTATTTTAATCCAGAAGCTGCGAAAACCTTGAATTACTATTGGCAAAACATTAGATTTAGCGTTGGTGTGCTGATAATGGAGCTGCTTGACTGGCTAGGATCAGCATTATTTGGCAAAAATCTTGAGAATTATGTGGAGGATGAGACTATGAAGCGGACACAACAGATGTTTTAATCCTACGGTTTTAAGCCCATTAATTAAAACACTTATCTCGGCTGATAATACTGTATTATATTCATTACATTCGATATTAAGACATTATAAATTACAGCATATTAAATTAAAGATGCAATAAAGGTATATATACCCATCATTTTTTGACGTGGACTATTCGCCTAGTCTTATTTTCTACCCATTGTGTTTCCAAAATCAGCTTGAGGTCAGCTTTGATTTCTGGTCCCAGCTGGCTCGCCATTTGATCATTCTGCCAAAATATGACTTTGAATTGATCAAAATCACTTTGTTTGTCTAATGAATGCTTGAATTTAACGAACAAATCAACCATATCATTGTCGTTTTCTATGTGTTCTTACTTACTGTTTTAGGTAGTTTTTTAAAGAGTTAGAGGGCGGATTCGAGGTTATAATTTTACTATGCTGCCAAAAGTTTTTTTCAAAGAGATTTGGCTTTTGAGATGGCTAATGCAGTGAATAAGGATGAGTCTAAAGTTGTCAATATTGTCCTCAATCTATAGCAGCTTGATCATCGACAGAATAAATATCTTTTTTATCATTCCATTATCAAAATTCACTCTAACTATTTCATTCAGGAAACCAGTGTAAAATCCGTTTTGATTTAGCAAGGCACGAGTAGGATAAGGGTGTTCATAAAGATGAGTCAGAAATACGATTAGAGGGTATTGCTTATAGTCCTAAGGTAACTTCTCAGCCATTTTGAGTAATAACGTGAGATCATTTTAAGAAATACTTATTTTGCAATAATTCGAAATGATGGAGCTAATTAAGAAGCTTAAATAACTGATACCTTCGTTATAAGGTTACCCATTCTCGAAATCCCTAAATCTTCTCTTCATTTCATTAGAAAATGTGAGAAATAAAGTTTCCAACTTGTTCTGGGACCCTGCAGAGTGATAGATGTATATGCTATAGAACCTAAAAAACTGTGATCCCTTTTAGACTGCCTCGATGATAGCCAAAGAGTGCCTGACAAACTGATCAACTTGTTCTGTAGTCTGTTTGTACTTTGTAATGATGTATTCAAATATTTCTACGATTTTTTCATCATATTTGTTGTATAAATTTATATTTTGAGGTAACTGGAGAAAGTTTAGCCATTCGTAAAACACAGAATGAATTTTTTATAGTTATTCGGACTGAATTTCTTTCTTGAGGAGAGAGTATATTAGGTTGAAGCAGGCTAAAGTTTAATGTTATCCATTTTACATAATAGCATAAAATTAGCTGTTTATTTTTCTTAATATCCCATCAAAAAGGCTAGAAGATGCTTTAAGCATTTGCTAGAATTGTTTGTTGACAATTAGGTCCACTATCGGATCAGTTACTGATACGAATTCCAACAAATTGACTATTTTTAGAGCTAAATTTTTAAATAACTCGTTATATTTGTTAGTTCTAATAATTTTTTCAAAGCAACGTAATCCCTCGAGAGCGAATACTCTGCCCTTTTTGATTTGATGCTAGATATAACCATAATAAAGGGCGGAGGGATAGCAACCAATGCATCGTAACAAACGAAGCACTACAATTGGTGTGTTAATCTTAGAAAAGACTTCATATTGAGTGATGAAAAGGGAGTAAATAATTTGTGAGACATCGTTTCTGCGATTTGCGAAGTAGGAAATAGTACTGAGCATCATTAGACTAGTTTAAAGTTTTTTCTCCTTACTCATACCATAAAAATCAAACTTGGAAGTCTATTCCCTAGATTAAACGATTTTTACTTGATTTCCATCATGATCTATGAATCACCCTCAGAACGTTATAAAGAGCTTGCTAAGATAACGATCAAAATTTAGAGCATTTGTCGTAATGCTCCGTCTATTTTTTCTGCCAGAGTTTGAACCAAAATGCCTGCCTTCACTTTCAAACTGTAATACTTCTCGTCTCCATTCACATAATACTCGGCTATATCTGAAAACTACTCAGGGTTGTTGTCCAATGCCTCGTATTATTGCTTGGATGTCGTCGAATACATGAATAGAGCCAGAATGGTTTGTTCAATATTATCGTTAAAGAGTTTATAGTAGTACTTTTTTTATAGATGAAGGTTTAATAGCTACACGCAGCTGATTAAGATTGACTAAGTCGCTGAGTCCCTGTTCATGAACTGCGACTCAACCAGAAAAGTTATATAGATCGTATTGAAAATATTTGGAGGACACATACAATTACTGTAGAGTTGAGCTGTGATGTTACTCATGATGCGCTTGCTTTCATTCACTTCAGGACACTTGGCACTTATGATGGAACCGTTGTTGGCGAAGAGAGGCAGATAGTTTTCTAGTATTGCAATAAGGAATTTGTTTTATCTGAATAGTTTAAGTTCATTGATTAAATACATCTCTTCATCACGTATTCTTTCGACTATAATTTCGATGTATTCGAAAAGCTTCTGTATTTTCAAAATACTATATAGACGAAAAGATACAGAAGCTTGCCCTTGACAGAGAATTACTCTTACGTTAATTTCAATACTTCACTCAAAAAACTTCCGCTAGCAAAACATAAGTTTTAGAGAGAATTTAAGAAGAATTCAATCTGTTCCTATACTTAATTCAGGCTGTTCAAGTATGCAATACAGATGATAATAAGGCCTTAAAAATGGAGTAAGTTTTCTCTGACGAGCATAGCATTTAGCACATTTACTATGATTGATTTCCGGTATCGATTTTCTACATAAATGGCGAACTACCTTGATCTTCTATGAATTGATACTACAAAGCAGTTTCTAGAAGTTCTTTAGCCTTAAAGTCTACGTTTTCATTCAAAATCAGCTTAACAAGAGTTTAAATGAACTTTGATTGGTCTTGATTCGATTTAGCGATATCATAAGCGAATCTCTTGATAAGTGAAGCGACAGCCAAATCCAAATTTTCTTTATAAAAAAAACATTTACTTTTGAGATACACATCTCCTGGTTAGGACAGAACAGTGAATAATCTTTACATGAATCCATCTGTTTTGAGGAGTGTATGTATTTTTTCTTAAGCAAGCTTCTGCTGTTACTGATTATTCGCTGAGAAAGTGGCTTTGATGATAGCAATAAGTTCTTATCGTGCGATAACTGCGTGGTTTTGTGGGTTATGTTCTTCTTCCATTAGTGAGTTTGCGATGACTATAATTTATAATTAGAGTCAATTATCTAAATAGCTATTATTTCTTGAATATTATACTAATTTTAAAGCTAAACCAAAACACTTTTCGATGATAAAAATAGAATTGTAATCATTTTACGATTAATTTTTTTAAGTACCGACCACGTGAATCTCTATTTTGCTTGGATCTCTGCCAGCTCTCCTTGAACTTGTGTAACCATATACTATCCACTTCTGATATTTTTCGGTACAATAGATGCTAATCTTTCTGGAAAGGAAAAAATTTGCTGTATCTGTTTATAACTTTGAGCTACTGCTGGCTCAAGTAGTTCTGTTGATATTCATTCTCTTAATTATAATTTTACGGGTTCTTTGCTTCTCTCTCCGTTGAATTTAGGCAAATTTTACTTCCTCTTGTCCGCCCCACGCTCATTCTGTTGAGCAACTGCCTCACTGTCTCTGACTTATTATTAGTAAAATAAACCACACTTTTGGTAAGCTTTTCTTTCCAAAATTCACCCGTTTACTGATATCTTTCCATTTCTTTGCTTGAAAAAATGGCTTATTTTTTCTTCTAATTCACTGAAATAGCTCGAACTTAGGGCTTACTATTGTAAAAGCTTAGACTTGAGTTCACAAACTTAGACTTATGTTATTTGTTAAGTTTATAAAAGGTCATATTGGAATTGAATGGACGCAGTTTAGCATTCCTGATAAATTTTAAAGTGAGCTACAATCTTTACTTCTTGGTATCCTATTTTTTTGACTCATCAGGAGTACTACTCTACCAGGCTGGCCTATAGAGATCTTATTAATTAATAGTTTAATCAGCCAATAGCTTAAGCTTTAATTTTCCTATATATCTCTGGCTTTTTTCGAGATTCTCTCTTACTTTAAAATTACGATTTCGCTATATTTTGACTTTCTCCTTCATGATACTGTGATTTTCTTGGTGGAAAGATGCGTGCCAATGTTCTTCTGCAGCTGCTTTATTTTCTGCGAGTTCAAGCAAGCGGTGCACAGCTTGCTTGGATTTGGGACGAAACAACTAGGCAGAATCATTAGATTTAGATGCCATTATTTTATTATTGTAAAATAGGTAATAAAATTGACTAGGAGAAGTCAAGACTATTGTAATTAAATATTCAATCAACACTTTAAATAAATTTTTAGATTTTAAAATTAAGGATTCTATCTTATTTTTTTTGCTCAAAAAACGACAGAAATAATGAATGGAGATAAACTCCAAAGTAATGAAATCTATATTTTATTTAGCTCTCTTCAATACCAAGACCATGATAAATGTTTAGCTACTATTTAGAGACAATGCAGTTTGTGGGAGCTATTTCTAGACAAATTAAGTACGTAGTGAGGAAAATGCAGTATATAGATTAATTTGAGTAAGCAATTTAATAAGAAAAATTTGATCATTCAACAATATGCAACTCACTCCTGGATATTTTTGATTTTCACCACAAACTTCTTCTACTTTTTCATTATCTACAATACCTCCACATAGTCAGGGTTGTTCTATATCTTATAAGATTCACACAAACTTTTGTTAGTAACTATAGGCTTCTTAAAATCACTCTTCTTTTCGAAGTCCTCCATTTTTACTGGCATTATTGTACCTTTTTTGTTGTCTCTAGATAGCACTTTTATCAAAAAGTTATATATCACAGTTTTGAAAACTCAGACTATCAAAAATACAGCAAAGAAGGCAGAATAGTAATAGGTTCCGAATAATCTTTGCATTATAAAGCTAATGCTCTGCATGAAGCTACTAGTTCCCTACATGTGATCAAATGTACGAGGTCAATGATAAGGGAGGTATCTGCCTGGAAGATAGTGCTTACGCCGTACATCCAGATCGAAAAGGCGAAGTGCACAAGTATTCCGAGGGGAATGATGGCAACAACGAGATCATCTAAAGCTTCATCGAATGTTTTGGGTATTTTGCAGTGTCTAAAGAAAAGATACTTAAAATAGAAGTATCTGAATGTGATTGTGATAAAGCATATGATAGTTATGACTGGAGCTTCTCCCGAAAAGGCTAGCCCCATGAAAATTATCACCAGCAGGTCAGCGTAGTTACTCTTAAACTCGAATTAAGCTGGCTCCATCGCTCTTTACATGTTAGCTTGAACTTACTCTCCAGATGCTTGGCAAAGCCTAATTTTTTACAGCAAATAAAGCACAAAGGGCATAGAAAGGCAGGGATGGATGGCCATCATGAGTACATTTAATGCCAGTTGATAGCCGATTTCTAGATACCACTCCCCAACGAAATCTTGATACTGGTTCAAAGATACTGAATTTCTGAGCAAATAGTCATTGGAAATTAAACTTTTGATAAGACTCTTAAATGAAATTTGGAAGATGAGGGCCTGCAGCTAAATAAAGCTATTTTTAAGAGAAAGGTGATCATGACTGTCGTAGCTAGATAAGCCAAAAACAAATTGAAAACCATGTCCCTCGATTGTTCAGATTGCGTCTTGTATCGTTTAAATCGAGCTAAGAACATGATGAATTTCTTCAAAACCACCTTAATAATAACCACTGAAACTGATATTCCTACTGTGATCAGAATTTTCAAAAAGTGTTGCAGAATGTAACTCCAGCAGTAATTGTAGATGGTCGAAGACGAGCCTGACTGCAAGACGCTGATTTAGTTAGAAATGCACCAACTCTGCACTATTGTTGTATTTGATTCGAACAGGATCGTAGTCGAAGTATAGCCCGAAGTGCTTATACTACTCGCTGATGGAGGCACCAAAATATTCAAGAAGCTTATAATGAGAAATACAACTGCAAGAGACAGCAACAAAAAGATATACTGAATGAGCACACGAAGCCATCTGGTAGACCAGTTGACATGCTGATTTTCCCAGAGGATATCAGTAGGTTCAGTATGACAGGGTGTAACAGTTACTCTTTCTCCTCTGAGTAGGTATTAATTGGGAGTATTTTGGCAGCAGTCAAAGAGAGAGCGAGAGTAGTTTTGCAGCATTTTTAGTGCGTGTTGTCTGTGTTCTAGGTGGGTGAAGTTGACGTAGAATTTGATGATTTCTTCTTTTTGTTGATTTTCGTAGAGGATTAGCTTTTGGTAGTGCTAATCGATTGTTTGTTATATCTCTTCAATTTCATCATCATATTACTTGGTTTTTTACTGTTATTTGTTAATCTATAACTATTTGAGCTCAATTTACAATTCATAGATCTTTTTGGAAAGTGCAATAGTTTAGCTATAGTTCTTTACTGGGGCAACCTCAGATACACTCCCGAATCTTCCCATAAACTCACTTATTCCACACTAATACCCTCCGCGAATTCCACAAGTTAGATCACATTGTAGCTTTTTAGTTTGATTATATTCTTGATTTCTTAGGTTAGCCTTGATCCTTTTCTAAGCCAGAAAAAGTAAAAAACTATAAAAATGAAAATTATGACCATATCCGTAATAGTGTTCACCAATTTGTAGGAAGCCAAATAATTTGATGTGGCTGAATAATTACCGATGGTTGTTCCACCGAAGTAATAAGCCAAGCCCGTCCCTTTGCCAGCAATATTTGACCCAGAGATGTAATTAAAGATCGTAGGAAACAGAGCAAATAGACTCATAATCAAGAAGGCCAAAATCAGATATCTTTGGAACTCAAAGAAAAGAGATACTCCAGCTCCATAAATTTTAAAATGCTAGACATTAGTCATCATACCCATTTCCTATCCCTTATAATACCTATTACTTTTGAGTTGGGTATTCTTCACAGCGAGTTCCCAGTTGGCTTTGGCGAATGCGCTAGCCTTGTTTGTTGATTTTCTAACACCTTTATGTTATTTGTATGTAGATTTGCCAAAATTAGTGTTGGGTGATTTAGTTTTGTAATTTCCGTGTGCTTTTGAGTTATGATTGTAGGTGGCAACTTGGATGACCATGGCTTGGGCGGAGTTTTAGTGGAGATGTTCCATATTTTAAACAAATTCTATTGTGTAAATATTTAGATATAGAAATCATAGGCCTAAAAATGATTGTTAGCTCAATAGGGCATAAAGTCGAGATATCATAAAGTTATGTTTAAAGTAATACAGCTATATTCGACATGATTCTAGATGTAAGTAACTTCAACCATCGAAAGCAATCATTTATTTGTATGAGAATAAATAAGATAAGATTTGATATTGGTTAAAGATAGAGAAATTAAGTAGGCGTATATAAATTATTAGTTGAATGTAAAAATACTCGTCACCTTCCATCCAACATTCTTATATTTTTAGAAATTAAGATTTTTTAAATGATTTCTAGTCAATGTTAAAATATTAACTTTGCAAGTATTATTATACATATTTAATGGACAAAGGGG
>Ga0194117_10006698_pt1 | contig 10035 bp, 11 predicted proteins | sample TA2MahsurfametaG_FD_160579 | JGI IMG/M metagenome (GOLD analysis project Ga0194117, IMG submission 160579) | Freshwater microbial communities from Lake Tanganyika, Tanzania - TA2015009 Mahale N1 surface | ecosystem: Environmental > Aquatic > Freshwater > Lake | place: Tanzania: Lake Tanganyika...
TTTTTACTTTCGAAATAGGTTTTCAACGAAGTTTTCAACAGATTTTCAAAAATAGAATTGTTTAAAACTTAGAAAAATGACATATCTTTCTTTTGTACTTTAGCAAAAAAAAATGAAAGGAATTATTTACACAAACAAAGGAGAGATGAAAATCGAGTTTTTTGGGCAAGATGCACCGAAAACTGTTCAAAATTTCATTACTCTTGCTCAATCTGGTTTCTATGACGGCCTAAAATGGCACAGGGTAATCCCTGATTTTGTCATTCAAGGGGGATGTCCGAATTCTCGAGAAGGATCAATGGGTATGCCCGGAACTGGAGGTCCAGGCTATAAAATTGATTGTGAATTAACAGGGGATAATCAGTTTCATGACAGGGGTGTACTCTCAATGGCCCATGCAGGAAGAAATACTGGCGGCTCTCAGTTTTTTGTTTGTCATTCCCGAAGAAATACAGCTCATTTAGATAGAAATCACACGTGTTTTGCGAAAGTAGTCGAAGGGCTAGATGTATTAGATGAAATAAGACAAGGCGATTCTATCGATAAAATCGAGATTATTAACTGATTCGCTCGTTAGATTGTTCTGAATTCCTTTATAATCAGAGCGGCTAATTCTTCCCCGATTCTATCCTGCGCCTCAATTGTTGCGGCTCCAATATGTGGGGTACACGCAATCTTGGGATGATTCAATAAATCTTTTCTTGGATTGGGTTCGTTTTCAAAAACGTCCAAGGCACAACCTGCAATTTTTCCTGTATCAAGCGCATTTAAGAGGTCATCTTCATTGATTACACCTCCTCGCGCTGCGTTTACCAATATGGCACCTTTCTTCATTTTATCAAATTCGTTCGAGGCAATCACAGCGCTTCCATCCGACTGCTTCGGTACATGAAGAGAGATGAAATCCATTTGATCTAGAACCTTTGTTAAGTTGGTGTGCGTTTTGCATGGTATAATAATCGATTGATTTCCAACATTCACAGGTATATCTGCCACATATTCATTTTGATCGATTGCAATTACATGCATTCCAATTCCGTATGCATAAGAGGCTAGACTTTGACCAATTCTCCCAAAGCCAACAATCCCAATTGTTTTTCCTCTCAATTCAGTTCCTTTCGCATAGTTTTTTTTCAACGTTGAAAAATCACCCGTACTTATGTTTTTGTATGAATCGTTAAGAAATCTACTCATCGAAAAAAGGTGGCCCATCACTAATTCTGCCACTGATTGGGAGGATGATGCCGGCGTATTGATTACAATTATTCCTTTTTCACGTGCATAAGAGACATCGATATTGTCCATTCCCACGCCTCCACGGCCAATTAATTTAATTCGAGGACAAGCATCGATTACGTCCTTTCGAACAGAAGTTGCACTTCTCACGAGAATCATGTCAATTTCTTGCTGATTCACTGCTGCAGCCAAATTATCTTGCGTAACCTTCTCTGTTATGACCTCGAACCCGGCTTGTTCGAGTAATTTTTTTCCTACTGCTGATATGCCATCGTTGGCTAATATTTTCATACCCACTTAATAAGTTCGTTCAAATTCCTTCATTACATCCACCAAAACTTTTACACTTTCAATGGGCAAGGCATTGTACATAGACGCCCTGTAACCACCAACGGAACGGTGACCTGGAAGGCCAACAATTCCAGCGTTTTTCCATAAGACATCAAATTCTTGTGACCTGCTGTCATCTTTCAAAAGAAAAGTGACATTCATATCTGATCTATCCTCTTTTTCCACACAACCTTGGAACAGCTCATTCCTGTCAATTTCATCATACAATAGTTTCGCTTTTGCCTCATTTTTCTTTTGCATAGCTCCGACACCCCCAGTTTCAATCAAATTTTGCAGATTTAGCATGGCAACATAAACCGAAAAAACAGGTGGAGTATTTAACATAGATTCTTTTTCTATTTGTTGCTTTAAATCTAAATAGGTCGGCATAAATGTCGAACTGCTTTTACCAAGCGCACTGTCTTTAACAATATATAACGTGGCGCCTGCGGGTCCTAAATTTTTCTGAGCACCTGCATAAATTATGTCAAATTCTCCGACATTAATTTCCTTTGAAAAAATGTCGGAAGACATGTCGCTTACCAAAGGTAATTTGGTTTTAGGAAAGGATTTAAATTGAGTACCGTAAATGGTATTATTTGACGTGAAATGAACGTAATCTAAATTATCAGGTATGACGTATTTTTTTGGGATATACGTGAATTTTTTATCTTCTGATGAAGCAAAAACATCAACATCTATACCCACCTTTTTCGCCTCCTTAATGGCACCTGACGACCAAGTACCTGTATTGATGTAGCCTGCTCGTTTTTTCTCACGCATCATATTCAATGCAACAACAGTAAAACCGAGTGTTGCCCCCCCCTGAAGGAAACAAACGGAATATCCCGATGGTACGTTTAGTGTTTTTTTTACTAAGTCAATGGCCTCGTCCATTACCGCAACAAAGTCTTTGTGTCTGTGTGAGACTTCTAGGATGGATAATCCATTAAAGTTTAACACTGCCTCTGCTGCTCTTTCGAAGACCTCTTTGGGGAGTATGCATGGTCCCGCTCCAAAATTGTGTTTCATGCCGAAAAATTAAAAGACAAAATTGCAAATTACATTTGATACCTTTTTCAAATTGTGTCTTATTCAATCATTTTGTTAAAAAAAACCGTATTTACGGGCTTTTTAAGCTTCTTTTTTCGCTGTTTTTTTCGCTGTTGCTTTTTTCGTAGCCGCCTTCGCAGTTGGTTTCTTCTCAGTAGCAGTTACTTCCGATTTTTTCTCTTTTTTCGCCTTTACGACAATAACGGGTTTAGTACTTTTCCTTTTTCTAGAATTTCCGTATGAACCAATTACTCTCTTTCCTTTTGCAGTCTTTTTATCTCCTTTTCCCATGTTACTAAAATGTGCTTGTATTGTTGATGATTACAAAGTTATAATTCTTTTTTGGAAAAAAGATGCCTAAATTGTTTTTCAATGCCCTCTCCTCCATTCAGTATTTTAACACACCATTTTATTTTCAATAGGGTTTGTTCTTCTTTTGAAATTTTCCAAAAATGTTCACTTTTTTCTAGACGTTGCCTGAGTGTATTTATCGCAATCGCGACGGAAACAGAAATATTAAAACTTTCCGTAAATCCATACATGGGCAGATGGACTTTAAAATCTGACTGAGTAAGTATGTCCTGAGAAAGTCCTTTTCTTTCTGAACCAAAGAACAAGGCAAGGGGTTGTGATAAGGGTAAATTGTCAATACTGAGTTCTCTGCTGTGTGGACTTGTAGAGACAATTTTGTACCCCTTTTTTTTTAATGTAGTGATACAAGAGCCGGCAGGATTTTCCCCTAAATTGTAATTTTTTAAATCCACCCATCTACCAGCGCCCAAGGCTATATCTCTTTTTAGGGCGTACTGATGTTCTTTTTCAATAACGTGAAGATTTTGTATTCCAAAGCAATCGCAGGTTCGAATTACAGCAGAGGCATTGTGCTCTTGGTAAATATTTTCCAAAGCAATCGTCAGATAGTTGGTGCGATTCGCTGCTATCCGCTCAAACTTTTCTACTTTACTTGGTGTAATTATTTTATAAAATTCTGAAAGCACAAATTCATTTTCCAATGACATAATCCTTTTTCATTAAAAAATGTTGAATTTCTCCGAAAAGCAAATACGATTTTTCGATTAAAATATACCCCAATTTTTTGTAAAATCCAATCGCAATTTCTCTTGAGTGTAAAATCATTCCTTTATCCCCTCTAGATTTACTTATATTTTCGAGGTAATTAATTATTTCCTGTCCAATTCCCTTTCCTTGAAAATCTGCCTCTACCGCCATGAATCGAATTTGTCCATAGTCACTGTCAAAAATATCTAATCTCCCAACAGCAATTAATCTGCCTTTGACAAAACAAGCCGCGTGTTCTGAAAAAGCATCACCCTCATTTTTTTCACTTCCGGGAGGCTGGTTCCAAGGAGCTCTCAGTATGCGATAGCGCAGGTCAAAATATGCCTCTAGCTCCGCCGAAGTGAAGGGTTTTCTTATTATTTTTTCCATGTGAATGCAATTGAGGTCATTCTTCTACCTTTCACATTTGTTAGTTGATCCTCTCGAATAAGTTTTTTTGCTTTTGTATCTGCTAGTACTTTATCCAAAGTTTTAATTTCACCGTAAGGTATTTTTTTATTGCGCATTAATTCGAAAAGGTGTTGAGAATCAAATGTTTTTAGTTTTTCGGTAAGTATTTCTGCTAATTCAATGCGGTTTTCAACCCTAGATTGATTGGTGGAATATTGAGAATCATTAACTAAATGGTCCAATTTCAGTATGGAGAGTAAACTGATAAATTGCTGATTAGAACCTACAGCGAGCGTAAACTGCACGGAGTTCTTTGTAATAAAAGTCTCACCGTACGGCGCAATGTTGGGGTGTAAGCTTCCCAATCTTTTTGGAACGCAGCCCGTCATCAAATAGTTTGATGCTTGATTGGCTAGACTGCATAGGGCTGCATCATACAGCGAGACTTCAATTGCACTTCCTTTGTTGGAATGCATTCTCTCCATGAGGGCTAATAACAATCCCTCCTTTAAATGGTGCGCAGCAAGAATATCAATCAAAGCGACCGGCATTTTAGTTGGGTCACCACCCGGTGCACCATTCATTGACATAAAACCCGTTTCTGCCTGCAGAATTAAATCATAGGCTACTCGATCATCTTCACTACCAAACCCCGAAATTTTACCAATAATTAATCTTGGATTGATTTTCCACAGTTCCTCATCAGTTATCCTAAACTTTTCCTGATCTCCAGGTTTAAAATTTACAATCAATATATCGCTTTTTTCAATGGCTGCGACCAAGTTGGAACGATCAATGGACTTTGAAAGGTTAAGTTTCTTGTATGTTTTACCGTAATTAACGGAGGCAAAATAAGCACTCGTATCTTCCGCTCTTTCAATGGGTTGTTTCCAGCTCCTGGTTACATCAGGAATTTCAGGATGCTCTATTTTGATTACGTCTGCCCCGAGTTCAGCAAAAAAAGTAGACACAGAAGGCCCTGCCAGTACCGTTGATAAGTCTATAATTTTTAAATTATCGAAAAATGCCAGCGTTGCCATAACTAAAACGCCGAGAAAACTATTTTGGTTTCTCCACTATTTCTACAGTGACAGTAGTTAACCCAGCGCGAACAAAATTAAGTTTTTTCGCTGCTGCCTTGCTTAAATCGATTGACCTCTTGTTACTTTTGGGCATTCTATCATTGATTTTGACCACGACAGAGGAATCATTTTTTAGGTTTGTGACCTTGACATATGTGCCCATGGGTAAGGTTTTATGCGCAGCAGTTAACAACGAGTTCGAGAATATTTCCCCTGAAGCAGTTTTTCTTCCATTGAAGGAATCAGCATAGTAAGAGGCAATTCCCTTCTCAATATTTATTATTGAAAAACTCATTAGAATTACACTTATCATTATGAAAATCAAACGCATATTTCAGAAATTAGACCGGCAAATTACAAGAATTAATCGGTTTAAAAAAATTATTAATAACGGATTACGGAATTTATGAAAGCATTTAATTGCTTAAATTCGCAACACACAAGAAATAATTTACAACATGGTATTCGACTTAGATATGATAAAAAAGGTGTATGCTAAGTACCCTGAACGCATTGAGGCAGCAAGAAAAGCGGTAGGAAGACCACTAACGCTATCCGAGAAAATTCTTTATGCCCACTTGTGGGATGGTAATGCTTCAGAAGCTTTTGAACGAGGAAAATCATACGTCGATTTTGCTCCAGATCGAGTGGCCATGCAGGACGCAACAGCTCAGATGGCCTTATTGCAATTTATGCAAGCAGGAAAAAAACGCGTTGCAGTTCCTTCAACTGTTCATGCAGATCATCTTATTCAAGCTCGGGTAGGCGCCACGAAAGATTTACAAGACTCACTCAATCAAAATAATGAAGTATTTAATTTTTTATCTTCTATTTCGAATAAATACGGAATCGGATTTTGGAAACCAGGCGCTGGTATTATTCATCAAGTAGTTTTGGAAAATTATGCGTTCCCGGGAGGAATGATGATTGGAACGGATTCACATACCGTAAATGCAGGTGGTTTAGGAATGGTAGCCATTGGTGTTGGTGGCGCAGATGCTGTGGATGTAATGGCCGGAATGGCTTGGGAGCTTAAATTTCCTAAATTGATTGGAGTTAAATTAACTGGAAAACTGAACGGTTGGACTTCTGCAAAAGATGTCATTCTAAAGGTTGCAGATATTCTTACTGTTAAAGGTGGAACGGGTGCGATTGTCGAATATTTTGGCGAAGGTGCGATTTCTTTATCTTGTACCGGAAAAGGAACAATTTGTAATATGGGTGCGGAAATTGGTGCCACTACTTCTACTTTTGGTTACGATGAGTCAATGCGTCGTTATTTAGCGGCTACGGGAAGAGAGGAAGTTGTTAAGGCAGCAGACGCAATTGCTGAACATCTCACCGGTGATAGAGAAGTTTACGAAAATCCTTACCAATACTTCGATCAGTTAATTGAGATCAACCTATCTGAATTAGAACCTCATATCAATGGGCCTTTTACGCCGGACAGAGGAACTCCAGTATCAAAAATGAAGGCAGAAGCTTCCGCAAATGAGTGGCCAACAAAAGTGGAATGGGGCTTAATTGGTTCATGTACGAACTCTTCATACGAAGACTTAGCCCGAGCAGCGTCTATTGTTAAACAAGCGGTAGCTGCAGGTATTACACCTAAGGCAGAATTTGGAATCAATCCAGGATCTGAACAAGTGCGTTACACCGCAGATCGAGATGGTATTCTTTCTGATTTTGAAAAAATGGGAACCAAAATTTTCACGAATGCTTGTGGACCATGCATTGGTCAATGGGATCGCGAAGGTGCAGAAAAACAAGAAAAAAATACCATCGTTCATTCATTCAATCGTAATTTCTCAAAACGAGCAGACGGAAATCCAAACACACATGCTTTTGTAACTTCACCAGAAATGGTCGCAGCACTCGCGATTGCTGGTGATTTGACTTTTAATCCCATAACAGACAAGCTAACCAATGAAAAAGGTGAAGCGATTAAACTTTCAGCTCCTGTTGGAGATGAATTACCTACAAAAGGATTTGCTGTTGAAGACAATGGTTATCAGGCGCCAGCAGAAGACGGTAGCAATGTTGAGGTAAAAGTTGCAGCAGATTCTTCGCGACTTCAACTATTGGATAATTTCCCAACATGGGACGGACAAAATATAAGAGATGCCAAACTTTTAATTAAAGTGAAGGGTAAATGCACAACTGACCACATTTCAATGGCAGGTCCATGGCTTAAATATCGCGGTCACCTCGACAACATTTCAAATAATATGTTGATTGGTGCGGTTAATTTTTTCAACGACAGAACAAATGAAGTAAAAAATCAGTTAACAGGTGCTTATGGTGAAGTTCCCGCTACGCAACGTGCATACAAAGTAGCTGGAGTTTCTTCAATAGTGGTTGGAGATCATAATTACGGGGAAGGTTCTTCAAGAGAACATGCGGCAATGGAACCAAGGCACCTTGGCGTTAAAGCTGTCATTGTAAAATCTTTTGCTCGCATTCATGAAACGAATTTGAAGAAACAAGGTATGTTAGCGCTAACTTTTGCTAATGAGTCTGACTATAACAAAATTCAAGAAAACGATACTTTCAACTTTGTTGATTTAGCTTCTTTTTCTCCTGAAAAATCATTGACGCTAGAAATTTGTCACTCCAATGGATCTAGAGACGAAATCCAATTAAATCATACCTACAATGCTTCTCAAATTGAATGGTTCAAGGCGGGAAGTGCATTGAACTTGATTAAGTTGATGGAAAATTAAATTGACGTTATCTTAAAATCAAAAAAGGGATTTCACTAACAATCCCTACTTTAATCAACTTCAATTGCACCAATATCTGGGGGGTTATTCCTCAGGTTCCCGAGAATATCCGTAACTACAGGACTGGCTATTCCGTTTCCATTTAAAATGGAATTTAAAGAAAACGAAAAGTCGTTTAAACTTACATCTGTAAATAACGGATTCTGATTCCAGAAAATATTTTGATAAAAAGCATCTGTTTGAACTGTTTCTGATTTAATCAAGCAATTTTTAAAATCAAAATTCAAGTTCACACCTGACATTTGAATAGTATCAATGGCTAATTCTGTAGCAAGATTACCTGTAAGCACACAATTATACAAAATACCTTCATTAATAGAACCTACATTGGTAGTTGCCGTTTCATAGTTGGTGAAAAAGTTACTGATTCCCACCGCTGGATTTTGAGACGAACCATATCCTAACAAATCGCAATGGTTGAAATTGAAATCTCCTCCTTCCAAAACTAACAAGGCATGGGTGCCGTTATTGGAAATGATGCAATTTTCCGCTTTTACTTTTGCCCCTGAGTAAATAAAAACACCATACCTCGCCTGATTTTGAATAATCGTATTTGACATTGTTAGCGTATACCCAGAATTTGTAGGGTCCTCAGAATACAAATGAATGCCCGAGGTTCCATTTTTTAATATGGCATAATCGATCGTAGACGGCTTTGCTTGATGGAAATAAATGCCATAATATTGGCCCGTCACATCCTGATAATCCAACTCCAACCGGTCACCTTGAAAAACAACCTCATTTCCCAATGTTCCTTGAATATTTAGTGTGGATTTGTAAACGTATAGAAGGGAGTTTTTATGCAAATGCACTTGAGTTCCCGCCTGTATGGTTAATGACTTTGCAGAATCAATGGCGGCGTAACCATAGATAACATGAGGCTTATCGTTTGGCCAAAGTCCCTCGTTTAAATCTTTGTAATGAAAATACATATCTTGTCCCCAAACAGCAAGTTTGACGTATTGATCAACTCCATTCGTTCGAAAGCGAATAGAGTCCTCAACAATCATAGGAAGTATTTGACTATTAATATCTAATGTTACTTCAACAAATACAAATAAACTGTCTTTTCCTTCAATACGAATATTACTGAAGTTGTGGCCGATTAATCCGTCTAGGTTCATGCGAAAGGGGGAATTCTCTCCACCCATTAATTCAACTTCGTCTATTTGAACGGTTTTACTCTCAGGATTATAGATTTTAAAAGATTTCGTTGTTGATCCAATTGTTGTGAAAACGGTGTCAAATACTAACGTGTCGACAGAAAAAGTTAAGTTGTTTTTGGAGTAGAAATTCTTTTTGCTACAACTTGTAGTAGAAAAATACAGGGCAATGATGATTATAATCGACAAGAAAATCTTAAAAATCTTCATAACTCATTCAACGGACAAAACTACATTTTATTCTAATAAATTCCTTCTTAATAAAATTATTTGGTACCTTTTTTGAACCTATTTTAACTTTGTGTGTACTCGACAAAAATTAAATGCAATGAAATACTTTTTATTCTCTCTAATTTCCTTGACAAACTTCTTTTTGTTTTCTCAAGTGGAAAAACAATCAAATACCAATAAAGAGCGTAATAATAATGTTGCGCCATCGGTTAATGGAACTTTCAACTCAGTAAATAACAGCAACTCAACGTATTTATGGACACAACCTGTAGCAACTGATTCATTGCAATTTGGAACGGATTCAACGGCAAGTGAAGCTAAACAAGATAAGGATCATGTTTACCGCAAGAAACAAAACGCTTCAATAAAAACTTCACAATTGAACAGTACCTATGCTAATTATAGTTCGGTTCAAAAGAAAGCAAAAACGCAGTCTACACGACGGTCCCCTACAGAAGAACAACAAACACAAATCAATCAGTTAGCAGAGGATATGATTACCATTGATCCAAATTCGGTAGAGGCGAACATTGGTTATTACGAAGCAGGAAATTACGATGTAAAACGTTCTTCTTATATTGATAACGCTTCTAAGGTTTCACCCAATCATCCGGATGTCTTGAAATATAAGGTTTCAAATGCCATAATTCTCCAAGATACAGCAGAGGTAAAAGTAAACTTGAAAAA
>Ga0194117_10006703_pt1 | contig 10028 bp, 12 predicted proteins | sample TA2MahsurfametaG_FD_160579 | JGI IMG/M metagenome (GOLD analysis project Ga0194117, IMG submission 160579) | Freshwater microbial communities from Lake Tanganyika, Tanzania - TA2015009 Mahale N1 surface | ecosystem: Environmental > Aquatic > Freshwater > Lake | place: Tanzania: Lake Tanganyika...
ATGATGTTTATTTATTCAAAATATTGGATTAAGTTTTACTTATATTATATGATTTAAAATAAAGCAGAGCAGAATCAAAAGGTAGGCAACAAAAAATTACAAAATAGTATAGGAAAAAATTAAAACAAAAAACATATTAAAAATATAGATTAGCTGTTAGTCGTTGTTTACTAAAGATCGATCAGAAAAAAATAAAAAATCAGTTTGGGTTTTAATTACGCTATCTCATCAGATAAAACCAACTAAACACAGCTACTAATGCCAATAGCAATCTCTCACCGCTGTCAACTAAGTCTGTAATCTAAAATAAAATTTTTTCGAACTTTCAGGAGTATGCTACTTCAGAAAACCCTCATCAAAACCAGGCCATAAAATAGCAGTCCGACCATTCGTCCGTGATAAGCTAAAAAAACTAGCGATATCTAAAAAATAGCCCAAAAAGTAAAAATTGATACTAAATCTCTTGTCAATCGGGAAATATTAAAATTATATGTTAGAAGATCATCAAACAGGTAGCATAGTTAAGACATTCGTATTTTAGAAATAGTAAACCTAACAGTCAACCTTCGTCTAAAAATAAATAGATCTCGATTCCACACTCATCGATATTTCATCCTTGCTCCAAATCTAATGCCCCCCCACATAATTCAAAGTCAGTGTCTACGACCCTTCAACTTTGAAATTCGTCGATCTCGAGAAAATCAGCACACATTAGGGACTTATCCCGAGTCACAACTCCTCATTGTGTGATCCAAAGTGATTAATTAGTAGGCAAAAATATCTCGCGTAACGCCTTAGTGATTTTTATGCAGTCTGGCCCAATTTAAGTGATGAAAGTACCATAAGGAGTAGATCCTAGAAATGTAATTGAAAAAGAAGCGTATAAAGTATCACCACTTGGAAAGAGATGGTAGAATGGAATGTTGTTCAAAAAATTCCATCAAAATACCCTTTAAACATACAATTGATCCAAATACCTCTTTATCATTTTTAAAACAATTCATAAATCAAACGTAAGTGTAGAGCTGTTATATTGTATTTAAATCATGAATTAAACTCTGCAGAACTCATATTTACAACGATATGAACTCAAACGATCTTCACGGGAAGCACATTCCTTGAACAAATTAATGCATAAAACATCACTAACACAACAGGAACAACCCTCTCCCCATCAAGTTCCAGATTTTGTAAGTAAAATGAATGAAAGAATTGATGGAATTGAGGTCAAACTTACCAGTATAACGAATGTAGTCAAATTGCTACAAAAATATACTTAAACTCGAGATTAACAGTATGAAAAAGAAAAACAAAATGAAATGGTAAAAAAACTTGGTGAAAATACCTCTAACAATCTGTGTAGCGGACAAATTTAACTCAAAATCAGGTAGTTTGATGTACTCAGCAAACAGTTCCGAGAGTAACTCAAAGCGATCGAAAAAATGAAAGGAAATTTAATTTTGGCAGAAATAAAAACAGAAAAACCCACCTAAAGAGGCAGTAGTTTTGCAATGATAGAACTATAATAGAAGCTAAGGGACTAAATAAATAAAAAGATGGACATCTGTGTCAAATTGATAAGTGCAGGTACTCCAGAGAAGGGAATCACAGAAAAAGTTAACTAATTAGCTTTCGGATTAAATCAAATCGAAAATGAAATTAAAAGAAATCGAATGATGTTTGAAAAAGACGTAGATAGGATCAATGTCCTTCTCAATGAAAATAGTACTGCTCCTTACAATTATTCAAGGCTGTTAGAAAATGATCTCACGTCTAAAAGTCCAGATCGACCAATGGCAAAGAGTAAAAGTAAAAACAGTAAATCAGATAAATCTTTATCCAAAGGCAAACAGCAGAATAGAAGTGTAAATTTGATTCAATTACCCAAGTAGTCAACCAAAATCAAAGATGAATAACTAAGAGAGGCACTCAGGAAAAAGAAGTAGCATCGTGAGAGGTTAAAGGTTAAGAATTGATGATTAATTCTAATATTCATATGCATTAATTTTTTCTATCATTTCATTCTTCTCTGAAAATATGTCATATTTATCTTTTCAAATTCAGTATCTATTTCTTTGCTTAGCTTTTTGAGATTCACAGCATCCACCTTGACCTTTCTGAGTTACTCTTCGACAGAACCTAAAGAGCGCATCGCAGCTTTGATTTACTCAATTAGATTTCGTTTGTTGTTTGTCAAATTTTGAGCAACTATTTTCAACTGTTCCATATTGTCGCAGTGTTCCTTTGCAATTATTTTTTCTTGCTATCTTTGGACTTCTCTCTTCTTCTGGTCTTCTGCTTCTTTCTTCTTTTGTACTTCTTCCTGCTGTTCTCTTTGTATGACTGTAATGCGTTTGTCAAGTTTAGTGAGTAAATGCGAAAGTTCTGAGTAGATTTTATTGATGAGATTGCTGAAGTAAGTACTAGTTTTATCATAAATTCCTTTAAAGAACATAACTGAAGCAAAATCTTCTTCAAAATCTTGTATTTTCTCTTTAGGCAGCTCTCGCTGTAAAATATTGATGATCTGTTCCTTCTTGCAAGATTTCATTTCTTCAGCCAGCTTAATAATCTCATCTTTCAATGAAATAATACCATTGATATCCCTACCAAGATTCTGTGCCTTCACTGAGTAGATATCCACAATTTCAGCACAAATCATTTCGATTTTATAGTTTGAACGACTAGTTATATCATCAATAAAATCTCTTATAGCTAACTTCGCACTCTCACTCAGAATATTTTAAATGTGTTTGCTTTTGACATACTGCATATCTTTGATGCAACGCATGATATCCTTTTAGTTGGTGGTAGGCTCAAAATTTTGGCTACTTCCTTTACTTGCCTGCTTGAAAAGTAGGATTCTCTTCTTATACATTAAGAAATCCAAAAACTATTGCTACTTTTCAGCGAAGAGAGGTCCGTTTTAATTTTTCAGTTTGGTCATTTTTCTAATCTCTTTGTTGTAATCATCAATTGAATGGTCAACAGCAGCTCGGTTGATGATGAGACAGACTCCATCTCTGATATCTTCAAAAGTTTTGAAGCTTTTATGCAGATTTTTGATTAATTTAGGTAGTTTATCAGCTCTGGCTTAACTTATATGACTTTCATCAACAATCAGGATTATTTTAACATTCTGATAGATATCCAGCAACCTCTGAACAAAAAAAGAATTGGAAATTTCATATTATTAACCTTTGTTATCTTTGAACCCTGGGCAATCATAGAAAGCCATGCCTTAAATGATAGCTTTAGTTGGAATAGATGTCTCAGAATACTTTTAATGCCCAATTTTAATTTTACTTCCATTGTTGGCATTGTCGAGGCATGGTTTAAGTCCATCGTAACGAACAACTAGATTGTTTCCAGATAGGAAAGACATGATTGTACTTTTACCTACGCCGGTATCACCGATAACAATCACAGCTTGGTTGGTCTATCTGTCGATGGGGATAGCCTGGAGCCCATTGTGAATAAGTTCTTTGAGTTTGGGGAGATCGATAGGTTTCGATTAATTATTCATAATTGCTAATTTAAATTACAAACATTCCAATATGAATTAATAAACAAAGTAAAAATGTTACAAACAAATACAATAAACTTCTCTGTTATTTTTACTTTGTTCTCAATTAAGGCAGCTCTTTGTAATTTTTGATTAAGATTAGATTGGCTAAATTTTTTGTTATTATATCACGGAACCATCTTTCATTTTATTAGTTCATTTGCCATCTTTATAGTAAAATTATGGGAGGGCGTAGAGCCAGGATTTTGAGGCACGCATTCAGTCGGAATGGGAGGAATCGGAGGAATGCGTCATGGACATCACCATCATCACGGTCACGGACATGGCCATGGACTCGGACTTGGTTTCGGTGGAGGGCACCATCATGGACCTAATCTCGGTTTGGTGGCGGACATCACGGAAGACATCATGGAGGTCATAGAGGAGGACATGGTCACAGTCATTGATAGGCCTATCATTTTATTTTCAATATTTTTATTTGGGCTAGTACTTGTGTAAAATCGGAGTGATTGTAAAAACTCTGTCTATTTTGTTGATTTATGATTACTAAGAACATTATATATCATAAAAAGAGTAAAAAATCTAAATAAAAGTTCAGTCGAACTAAACCCTTTTAAAAGGAAGAAACGATCAGAAGCGAGTCATCTTTGTTCACGTATACCTTTATTTTTCATTAGCTGAAATTCATAATATCTTTTTGCAAAATAAAAAAAGCAAGACTTCTCTTGGCCTATACCGGTATGGCTTGGGAAGATGTTCAATAAAAATAACCTCAGCAATCGTTCGGAAAAGATAAATAGTCTCTTGGTCTTGAATTCCCCAATCTTCCCTATCTCATCGACGGAGACTTGAAGATAACTGAAACCAGAGCTATCTGCTAATACATTATCGAAAGAGCCAAGAAAAGCTAAGAGTTACTCGGAAAAGACATCAAAGAAAGAGTTAGAATCCTCATGGTTATTGAGGTGATCAACGACGTTTTGGAAAAGATCAATCAAATCATCTATGATTAGACTGTCAACAAAAAGAGAGAATCTATTTTCAAAGATTTTGTCTCCCCTAAATTGAAACAAATCGTGAATTTTAAAGGAAACAGACAGTTCCTTTTCGACCGACTCACTTTGGCTGATTTCGTGCTTGCTGAACTTTCTTACTACGTTTAATCTGTTTTCCCCAGTGAGTACAAGAATCTTCAATTTTTACATGAAGTGAGAACCAAGTTCATGGCAGTTCCTGAGATTAAGTCATACTATGCGAAAGAGTAAGAAGTCAAAGGTCCATTCACCAATATCTAAAAGGCCACCATCAAATTCTGATGAATGATCAGTAAACCGCTTCATAAGTTATAACTATATATAAAAAACAATAATAAGTTAAGGTAACCAAAAGTCTTTCTTAATAGAGCTATATATATAAAAAAAATAACAACATATGTCGAAATGCGAGAGTAGATTGATTGCTACTTTCCTCATTTATCGAAACCATAAAGTTCTTAACAAATGCTGTCTAATCCTTGCAAAGAGTAGTTTCTATTCTGTTACCAAAATGAAGGCTAAAAAAAGAATGAACTAAAAAAGATGATTATAGTTAGATATTTTTAAATCAACTGGGTGGTGGTCTACCATACTTCTCATACATTTCCTCCCTCTTCTTGGAATACTTTTCTTGAATATTTTTTTAATCTATCTTATTTTTCTGCAGAACAGTCAGCTTGTTTCCCTCATCATCGACAAATTTATAATCGTACTATGAATTTTTATCCTTCAATGAGCCTATGTAGCATTTTACCATAAGCACCAGAAACAATTAGACTACTATAGTTGCCAAAACAACTGCATTTACATAGAATAGATAGTCATGTAGCTTCTGCCATTATTCCTGAGAATCTGTTTTGTTTACCACGTCATCGATTATTTGCTCACCCATTGCGAAAACGATGATGGCAGCTGTTAGTTCGAGAATGAACAGTATTCCTACAATATAGAGAAAACATATCAATCTGCTTAAGAATACAAGTACTTCGGCTTTGATCTTTGAGCAGTACATCCTAAAACGGTAAGTAGGAGTTCAAAAACTCCAAACGCGATGAAGACAATCTCTGTCCAACTGAATTTATTAAGCTGAGTCCAGAACCAGATGCCCATGGCGATCAATGCGATGGCTGAGAGTGTAAATATGCCTATAAATAATCGGATGAGTCCAAAGAGGAAAGTGCTGCCTGGTTTTATCTTCTCCTTATACATTAATTATTATAAATCTACCTATTAATTCTTATCAACTCAGATTAACAAATTATAAGAGATATAAATTCTAATCATTGTAATTCAATTACACGTTTGCCTTTTCTATGGTTAGTATGTGGTAGTTTTGGATGAGAATTGAAGTAAATTTGAGTAAATCTTTAGCCTCCATCAAGTTATCTACATTCGATCTACTATTGATTTCTGTTATCAATCGGAATGCACTCTATAAATCTTTCATCTCCTCTATTTCTTGCAGTCTTTATTTTGCCCTGAGCTCTTTCTTTACTTCGACTCCAATTGCAATCTAAAACATTACCCTCCTTTTACCATTAAAACTCTTCATCTAACGAGCCCAACTAGTTGTTTTAGTTTTACACTTCAAAATGCTTAATTGGTTGTTATTTAACATTATCTACAGCATATTTCATACTCTACATCCAGTTTTACAGACCTCCGCTTCTGCCAATTACACAGTTTTATTGATGGGCATTTTCGTATTCTTAGAATGTACCTAAGTTATCAAAAAAATACCTCTAAACGGACATCCTGGAGCAGTACATTTGACTTACAAATCAGCGATCAGATTGCGAGAAGTTAGGTCAGGTTGACTAACAATAACAATTGTTATACAGTTAAAACATGGATTTCCTGGTCTTGGACTGCATTACTAGCAAAATGTATGACCACAAGGATGTGCTCTGACAGGATTCCTAAAAATATTATTACATTTCCTGCATTAAAGATAATTCAAAAGCTTAGAGTCTCTGAAGTTAAAGCCTTCTTTTTGATAGTTTTTGATCATGTGGAGTACCTGCTACTAACATACAGATTTAATCAAAAAAATCCATTTCTATATGTAATAAATCGGACAAAACTGAACTTCATAATCTTTATTTTCACCCCACAACTATAGATCATTAAAACTTTACTATTAATTAACCAACTATTTTGATCAGTCATCGATTATATTTTTAGTTATTGTTTGTTATTATGAAGAAAAACAAACTCGATGCCTTTGAGGAGGACAGCTAGTAGATCATGAGAGAACTCGAACGCAACTATCTTGAAGTTCTTACCACTCTCGGCTATGGTACTTTCGGCAGAGTCAAACTTGTCAAATTTAGAGGCAGAGATGAAGTCTTTGCCTTGAAGATCATGCGCAAACAAGAAATACTCGAACAAAATCAACTCATGCACCTCCATTCATAAAAATAAGTCCTCATCTAAGTCAACCATCCAAATATCGTTGCCTTGTAACTCTATACCTATACAGAAAATCCACCTTCCAAGATCCCAAGCACATCTATATGATGTTTGAGTATATACAAGGAGGATAACTTTTTTCGAGATTGACTAGAAATGGAAGATTCAATGACCAAGCAGCTATGTTTTATGTAGCTGGAGTACTCGATGCTATATGTCACTTGCATTCAAAAGACATTGTATTTAGAGATCTCAAACCTTAAAACATAATGGTAGATGCAGAAGGTTTTCCGAAATTGATCGACTTAGGGTTTGCAAAGAAGTTACATCATCTGCGTACTTTTACGATTTGTGGAACTCCCGAATACTTGGCTCCTGAAATGCTGGACAAATCTAACAAAGCAGGTTATGGAAAAGCAGTTGATTATTGGGGTATTGGAATCTTGATATACTAGCTATTGGCAGGTTATCCTCCATTTTATGACAACGACTAACCAAGAAATATCTACAAAAAAATACTAAAAGGAGTCATTGAGTTTCCTTAGTTTCTTTCATTGAGAGCAAGACATCTCATTTTGAGCCTACTCAATCCAAATCCTCAAAGACGGCTGGGATCCAGAAATAATGGAGAAGATATAAAGCACCATGCTTGGTTTAGAAAATTTGATTGGAGTGACATTCGTAATGCAAAAGTTCCTTGGAAACCACCTATCAAAGATCCACACGATACCACAAACTTCTAGCAAGTGAGTGCTTCGCGAGGTACAACAGTTTCGATTCCGTAACATGACCAAAACTTATTCGAGGGCTTTTGAAATGTTAATCTTTGCATGTCTTTCAATAATAGATGTATAAATAAAGAAAACTTATCATAACACTAATTTATAGTTGGAGTCTAATAACTTCCCTCCGTCGAGACAAATCTTCAACTATCCTATCAACTTACCACAGTGAAATAGCTGAGGCTTGAAAGTGTTTTGCAATTTGGCTGGAAATGAAAAATAACCCACTGATAATTGTTCCAATCCTTTAAAATTTTGAATCTACACTGTTAAAGGTTCTTATGAATTCAGTAGTCTTTTCGGGATTGAAAAATAAAAATGTTTGCCTAGCATCTCACTTGCTGGAGAACTTTCAGACTTTTGTTTTTTGTGCCTTCCGTCTCTCGTGTGGTGAGTCAATACCAGCATCAATTCGTCGAGGAAAGGCTTCTGTCTATAAAACGTAAGTTCTAAATCTATACTTTTTTACCTTTAATCTAAAGACAAATAAAGTATTTATGAGATACTGCCTGAATTGCTTTGCCTTCGCCCAATTGCTCCATATTCTCCTTATACTCCTGCAACTCTAAATTACAAGAAATATACTTTTGACTCGAAATTAAGTCGGCAATACTTTTCGAGTATTCGATGCTGTCAAACATTCCACTAATCTCTTATGCTTTCTATAGTCTTCATCTTGTCTACGTTTGCTTATTACAGGTGGCGTCTCAATTATCCTCTTGCCAAGATAATAATTGTCCCATAGTATCTGCTGTTATCTAATCGACAGATTATCCTTTGGCTTGGCTTCTTTGGATCGTGTAAAAGTGGGTGAATCATCAGGTTCCTAATGTTTATTATTCATTTAATGCGAGTAGGATTAATGTGAAGTTTTTGTATGTTGTTTGGTGACTAGTAGTGTTTTGGAAGAGGTTTGTATTCTGCGGTTATTTATTCTGGTTAAAACTTTGATGTGTTGTATGTAACCTCGATTACTCAACCATTCATTATGTTTCTGCATCGACTAATAGAAATTTGGAATAATTATAACTATTTCTATCCATATTCACTCATTTGACCAAAACACACAACACGCAAAATGATCATCAACAGATACAAACGAACTGCGAACACAGGCGAAAATAATGATTTACAGGAAATAAGAACCGATTTTGTTAAATAAAAGATTGTGAAATCATCTCTACTCTTCATCTACAAACTATATGCAACATGACTCGCTGATAAACTTGGCCTATTATAGTGCAGGACAGCGATAGGGCAAAGGTATCGATGCTGCAACCCATGGTTATGTTATTTCAAGATGTTGATACTTATCCTTCTTAGAATGCAACACTGATACTTCATAGGCTTATCTGAACAAAGCCAATTTGTTAAAATAGCTGCCAATCAACTCGTCCAGCAGTAATTAAAGTTAAAACGGTAGTAGAGGTATCTATTGTATGTTTATTAATGTGTTTTGGTATAGGTGCTCTTAATTTTGGGTATAGATAGTATCAATTTAAGTGAGGTGAGCTAAAGCTGCCTGCAACTGCGATGTAATATTTGATTCAAGTTCCATTTTTTGTATCAAATTTTAAACAGTTCTGCGCAGAACCGAGTTAATTTTGTTAAGATCATTACTCATTAACGCGTTGTCTTTTGTAAATATTATAGTTATAATTAAGTTTCAATTTAAACTGATCAAGAAATAGGAGAGAGTTCATTCCTTTTGTTTAAGAGGAATAAAGTGCTCTGTGTTTTATTTATTACTCTATAAACTACGTAGCTCTTTCTTTAAACTGTATCTCGCCTCACTATTTATTCCTTACAACTTTCTTCTGTAATAGAAATCAGGTAGTAGTTTTTCTCTACCAGCACCTTCAGTTTTTCCTTTCTTCTTAACTACTTTCTATTACACTTATTAATTCTATTGACTCCAATCTTCTTTAGCCTTACGATGTAAAAATTTACGTACTAGATGTGACATCACTTTTACTCTCTGATTTTTTGCACCCAATAGACCCGTATACTGTGATCTTTTATCCTGAACTACCTTTATCCCTTTATCAATTATCAAATCAAATCCTCCAACAGTCATCTCATTCCCTTCAAGGATACCTTCAAGATCAATAATCGAAAGCGTATCATCTACAAGTCCTTATTTGAGTCTGCAATCAAAATCAGTGTTCGCAGTCATAGATGGTCCTCCGTTAACTTCTATCAACCAAGGTTTCAGATACTAGTCAATCATAAAATCGTATCCATATAGTTAAAAAGAATTGCGACTGGAAAGAA
>Ga0194117_10006706_pt1 | contig 10022 bp, 5 predicted proteins | sample TA2MahsurfametaG_FD_160579 | JGI IMG/M metagenome (GOLD analysis project Ga0194117, IMG submission 160579) | Freshwater microbial communities from Lake Tanganyika, Tanzania - TA2015009 Mahale N1 surface | ecosystem: Environmental > Aquatic > Freshwater > Lake | place: Tanzania: Lake Tanganyika...
TTTTTTCTATTAATCCTGCTATCTTTCTTTATCTTAGAAAGTATCATTCTGATTCTCTCTGTTCAGCTTTTTAGGTTTGAGGTCCTCCTAGATGGCTAATTGTTTTAAAAAGGACTAGAGTTTATTCTCCTTGTATTTAAGTATAAAGTGATGAACAAGTAGCCACAATAAAGTGAGGAGATAGATTCCTATCATGATGTTAGTACTCAACAAAAATTCAGTTTCATATTGGATTGCAACTAATTTCTGATGTTGACTATAAGTACGGAAGTAGTCATAACTGAAAAGAGAGCTGTATCCGTTGGAATATTTTAGATTAGCAAGAGTACTAATGTAAGAGGGCATATAAGACAACGTTGATAAACTGAAATAAATGAGCTGTACTGGAATTAATAACTCAATTCCTGCCAATTTGAGGCCTACAACCGATGCAAATATTGCTACTAAAATGGCAAAAATTCCCTAGCCCAATATTACATACTGCAAGATAGTGTTATAACCGGCATTTTAATCCATAATCAGCTACGAGTTGATTCCGATTGCTTTGAAATTTGTATTGATGTCTGCTGCATAGAAACTGTTGAGACTGTTGGTAAAAGAAATGTCCAATTTATGTGAAGTACCTTCTATGTTTTTGATGTACTCTGCACTTAGGAACACTGTGGCCGTATCAGGATCATACAATATTTTTTGATTTTTGATAGGTAAGCTGGTTTTGAAGTTTGTGCTGTTAAAGCTCACACTGTTCAGGCCGGGTGGACCTGGATTAAGTTTAAATGCCATAGTGAACTGGTTGGTGTGTACTTGCCGTTGAGCATAGAGATAGGTGACGCTGACTGAGGTTATGAGAACACATGTTGATAAGCCAGGATCACCTGGTCCATAGTAGTGAGTTGTACAATGGAATCCATTCTAAATGTTACATTATTAATCACATCCATCTCCGGGGATTTTGTTGCCATCATCACAATGGCCAAGTGCTGTGATATTGTCAGGACATATATCTTGGCATTTGTAAGGTGTTGTTGTTTTATTTTATTTGTAGCCTTAGTTGCAATAACATTTTAAGTCAGAATCATTTCTGATGTAGTTCAATGAGGTATCACATTGAACACATGTCAAATTATTGCCGAAATTTTTAGCTTTAATACAGCCTGAGAAGTTGACACAATATCCTGTGACCAAAAAGCTACTACTATTTTTGCAATCACATTTTCTGGTTATAGGATTAAGAACATACAGATTGGGATCACACTCAGTACAGTTTGTACTGCTGGAACAATTAAGGCAGCCTCCTATTAAATCAATGCACAAGACACATTTAGATACACCAACATCAGTATAGTTGGTAGCACATGGACATTATTTCGAAGAAGTCAAATTCGTACGATTATAGTCAGTGTAATTGCAAGTTTTACATTCCTTATAATTTTGCCCATAAAAACAACTTTCGCACGAATAATGGCATGGATTGCAGAAAAAGTAGTTACCAGATGATGGAGGTGTAGGGTTTGGATAGTAAATAGAGTTTGAGGGACAGCTAATGTTACATTTATATGTGAGAGGATTGTAGTATTCACTCGTATTACTACATTACCTAGAGACAAAGAAGATCATATTGATGACTACTTCGTTCATGGCTGCATTTTTATCGTAGAGCATGCTGATCAAGCTGACATTGCTGGTTTATACATTAATGTAACGAGTATCGGCCATACTGAGGTTAAACCTACTGTAACCAAAAAACATACGATGCATACCATCGAATCTTTAAGAATAAGGTACACTGCTAAGGCCAGCGTTTGTACTGTTTAGAATCAAAGTTTGGCTCTCTATGATTGTCATCATGTAGTAATTGCTAACAGAAGGATCGTAAATTACAGTAGTTAGGCATATTTGAGTTAGATAGTTGTTTTTCTATACTGTGATGTTGTAATACACAAATGTTCCATTAAAATACGTATCAACATCAACGTAGTCGTTGAAACCCACGCTGTTCGATAGTTGCATTCCAGAAATCATAGTCTTCATCACGATATCTGAATTGCTTAGATTTTTTGCCTTTATAGTAGAATAGAGAAAAGCAGGATTGATGTAAGGACCAATTTGCTATAAACGAGTATCATTTCCTATTCTCAAACTAGGAGTCAAATAACCTACATGAAATACAAGTTACATCCATAGATGACTTCGATATCATTATAAACAGTAGGAATAGCAGGTATTGGTGAAGGAAGCAAGGAATTAGTAGTGCTTGTTCCATTTCTTTAAACGACTATATAGTGAATTTTGGCTCGTGTGAAGAAAGTGTTATCCAGGACGCGAAAGCGAACAGTAATATTGCTTGCAGTGAGTGCGACTAATGAGATATTGAAGGAAAAAGTATCAGTCATCCAACTCTAATAGCTAACCAGACTAAAACCCACTTGATAGGTTGAAGTACTTGTCGCGTTAAATATAGGATCAAGAAATTCTGCCGTCTGGTCGGTGATAGAAGGGGAAACATCTGCGGAAGTGATGAGAGTGACTACGGAGTCAATTTGTCCTGAATATAAAAAAGCATACCTGCTCTTACGGTGGGTACTGGTTTCCAATTGACTTTCTGGGATTGGATGTGATACAGTAGAAGCAGAATAGTGGAGAAGCATAGTAAGAAATGGCTTTGTCTGTTGCGCATGATCATGTATTTATTACTTTAAGTATGTGTTGTAATTAAATTCTATTGCGGTTCCGATGGTCATAAAAAGTACGATATGATATCAAACTTTTCTCTAAACCAAAGAGACGATAATTATGAAAATATGTGCAGTCGAAAAAGTATATGCCACTTTTACTATCAATTCACTTCAATAACAAAATAATCATTATAGCTATATATAGTAATCAGCGGAAATTTGCATCGAAGTTGGCCAATAAACTGCTTTATAACTACTATCCCAAACGAGAGAACTACTGATATGTCATACCTGTGCTCTATCGGAAACCTTTCACCTAATCGTTCTACAAAGGACTCTGCAGTTCTGGTAAATTGAAAAAACGAGAAATCTTATCAGGTGACGTGGTGAGCTCAACCTTTTCGACTCCCTAGAGAGAGTTAATGAGATCAAGATTGGCTGATTGTGCACGCTGTTGCTGAGTGGGTAAAATGTAAGGTGTTTCGTGATTGGGCACAGCGATTCTTTGGTTAATTTTGAGTATCTTATGGTTTTCGATTGCCACGTTTTGTTTTTAAGTAATTATTTGATGGAGATCTTGATTTGTTATTTCTTTTTTAGGGGGCTAGTTCCTAGAGTAGTTGTTTGTGTCAGATCTAGGGTTGTTTTAGTTATTCTGGTTGTTTCTTGGATTGAAATTGGATCTATGTGTATCTTGTTTCTGATTGTGTCTGCGGTTCTGATACTGATTATTGTTGTAGTTATTATTTTGATTGTATTGATTCTGGTTATACCTGTGTTAATTGGGTTGGAAGGCTGTATTTTGATTTTGGTTGAAGGCAGGGTTATTATCCTCTCTGTTTTGATTGAAATCATTACCATCTCTAGTGTTGTATCTATTATTGTATCCTCCTTTATTGTATCCTCCCCTATTATATCCTCTGTTATTGGAGTTATCTCTGCTGAAATTACTTCTATTATCAGAGTTGTCTCGATGTTGGAAGTTGTTCCTGCGATTATCAGCATTATTGTATGGTTGATTGTATCCTTGATCGATTTCCATTTGTTGTGTTTGGTTGTATTGGTTGGGCATGTTATATTGTTGAGTATATTGTTGATTGGACATATTGGATTGCTATGCATATTGCTGCATGGCGGGTTGCTGTGGATACTGTTGGTTGTTAGTATAGTTGTTGTATTATCTGAATCCTCCTCTGCATATTCTGATTATTACCTGTCATTTCGAGGTTGGTAGTTTTTTTGCCGAGCAAAAGAGTCATTAAAGCCATCATTTGGGTTGAAATTGTCTCTTGGGTTATTGAAATTGGCTCTTGAGTTATTGTTGAAGTTATTATTGTTTTGTTGATAGTTATTATTGTAGTTGTCCCGTTGGTTATTGAATCTGCGATTATCGTTGCCTGCGAATGTATTATTGTTTCTTTGATTTGAGAAATTTCTGTTACCTTGGCTGTTGCCTTCCCATTGATTGCGGTTGTTATTACCGTAGTTGCTTCGATAATTCTGTTGATTATTAGGATTATTATAGTTGCTTATTGCACTTTGGTTGCGATTGCCGTCCTGACTAGCGTAGCGTTGGTTGTTGTAGCCTTGATTATTTTGTTGATAGTAGCTGTTACTTTGTTGAGGACCTCTGCGTTGCTGTGGTCGCTGTTGCTGGTTGATTTATTGTAAATTATACTCCATGGGCGGAGGCTAAGATAGTCAATTAATATTATAAAAGATGTTTAAAAGCAAATTTTGTGTTGATAGTCATAGAGTAGCGTTAGTTGATGGTATTATATCAATTATGTTTGATTTTTGGAGTGGATAGATATATTAGTTGTTAGTGATGGAATAGTCTGTACATATGTTATAATTTCGTAGTGTTCTGGAGTAACTGAACATAATACAAGAAGAAATCTATGTATGTCTATTAGTTTCTGCTGTAGTATCTCAAAGCAAAAGTCTAATTACATTCAATTGCAATTAATAGTTGTACAGTTATAATATTATTTGAACTTTTTTAACTTCAATTCAAAATTTCATTTGCACTTCTGAAGTGATAAAGAATAACTATCGACTCCCATTAACTCAAAAAAAACTCTTTAATATTTATTTTGATCTCTAATATTTCTCTACTCTCTGCACTACTCCACAATAACCACCCAAACTATCCAAATATCACTGTAGTTTATAAAAAAGTGTAGTCTGCAAGGCGGGAGGTTTATTTATCAGCCGAAAAACAAAACAAGGTCTAAAAAGTTCTATGCTTCTTATGAGAAACGTCAGTGGACAGAGCTTAGTGGATCGAGTATGGATGTGGTAGGTGTGGTGTAGATGGAGGGGTGTTGTTGGGATGGTGGCAGTTAGGAATCTGGGATGGAATGTTCTGTGTAGATTTATTATATTCATATTAAATTTTTAGTCCGAGTATCACTGTTTTTGCGTGTTATTGATTATGAAGCTGAGACACAAAAAACCATTAAATCCTTACAAGGGGCAGACCAACAATGATAAAAATGTAGTTATGTTTTTAAATCAAGGAATTTAATGACGATGATTTCAGACAGCAAGGATCTCCACACAAGAAGGTAAGATAAGCATCAATTCAGAATGGCAGCGCCCCCACTGACCAAATCTACAAGTATGCCAAAATTTTAAGCAAATTCATTAAAAACATCAATTAAGGTATTCTTCTTCCTATAACTCAGACTACCGACTCTCCGTAGGCTAGCCTGAAGAGAGAGACAACTTTGCTTAATCCGAGAAATCTCAGCCTAAGTTGAGAGTGCAGACTCAGCCTGAACGTTAAACCGTAATTGGCAGGAAGTAATAACTTAAATAGCAAAAATAAATAACTAAATTATAGAACAAAATAGAGCTTAAGGAAGAAAAAAAATAATACACTCTAACCAACCGTAGACGTGAAGCACAGCCTAGCATTCCCGCCCAGAAGGAGACCAAAGGTTCGACCAACAACGAGTGGATCAACTCGAATACCACCAACATGCCCACTCAAAGAACCGCCAAAATACAGCAAGAAAACAAAAACAATAAAGCGATCTTAGAGAAAAACGAACAAATGCGAGCCATCAATTAGCTAAATGCGGGTACTAAGGCATAAAACATGAAGCCTGGGGTCAATGCTGCAACTTTGGGTGTTCCACCTGTCAACCAGAATCCAAATATGATGCCGAATTTTCAAAACATGTTGAATATGCCTACATTGCCTCCCAAATTTCAAGCTCTTATAAACCAGAATCAGCTGTTAGGAAATCTGAATCTTATGAACATGAATGGGCTCAATAATATCAATTCTGTGTAATTTTCACAACTTCTCATGCGAAACTACACTCCAAATTTTATGTATGGAGGTCTTCCTGTTGGCATGAACATGAAAAATCTCAATATTATGGGACTTGGTGTGCCTGGAATGCCGAATAATCCTCAACTTCTTCTAGCTCAAAATAGAAATAACATGAAGCCTATTCCGAATCTCTTTTCTGAACAATATAAAAGCTTTAAAAATGTTGAACAGAATCCTGCAGATGCTCCAAAAGATACTTCATCGGCATATCCTCTAAAAAGAGCAGCCTTCCACATAGCGATCGCTTATAAAATTTACTTGGATAAAATAAAGCAAGAGGGAAGGAGCATAGAGTGTCTTTAAGATATTGATGCCACCAGAAACGCGAGAAGAATCAAGAGCAATTAGCCAAAGAATGCCAGGGAACAGAGCAAAAAGAAGAAATGATAATTTTTAGAAATATCCTTGGAATACTTCACACAGAAGGTCTTTGAACTACTTGAGTAACTTTAATATATTTCGGTATTTGATGCTAGAGGAGAGTAGGTGGTCGTTAAGATATTGTGGCCGAGTGGTTAAGGCGATGGACTTGAAATCCATTGGGTTTTCCCGCACAGGTTCGAATCCTGTCAATGTCGTTTTTAATATTTAACCTTTTTTAATTTTCAATTCTTGGAGAATACTTTAACTTGATTTTTCTAGACAATTTTTCAATCTTTTTAAATATTTTCGAGTATAATTTGATTTAATTCTTTTATTTATGTTTCAAAAATAAATATAAACTAAACTTAAATGCTAGTCATCTATAAAATCGCTAATATATTAATACTTCTCAAATAAATGAGTTCAGTTATTTTTGGGATGAGTTAATACATTTTAAATGAACTAAAAATGAAGTTGATAAAATCTGTGATATTTGACAACATGCGGCCACAATGAAAAATGATCAAAAATATTGCAAAGTGTTTTTTCCTCACTAGACATAGGTTGCATGTGTGATAATTTTATAAAATATTCACTCTGAAACTCACCTTGCTTTATTGTAATATCGTATAAGCAACAAGTGTTCGATAAAAAATGGGTTATAAAAATACTTTACTCATTTTCTTTTATGAGTTATTACCACCAACATAGTTGTTTATTATCACAATAGCTAATTACAAAATTTTTACTGAACTTATTTCAAAGCGAAAACACAAAATAAGTTTGAGTAAAAACGGGTATGTATCCAAAGAAGCATCTGCATCTGACTAGCAATTATAACGTTGTTTTGTTTCAGATATGGAATTCCTTTCATAAATATATAATTCATCCATTTTTGTTACTTTTTGAATGAAGGTGAGCTAAAATTACAAATTATCACAATTGCTGTTAGTATTTTAAAAAGTTAGAGGTTTTATAAAAACAAAAAAAGTATTTTTGGAAGTTAGATGGGGCAAACATTAATAGCTTGACTTAAACGTAATCAATCAAAAAACAAACTTTGAAACTGTAAACAGCCGCAATTCATTATAAGTCCTTGAATTATAGGACTACTATGGCCAAGAAAGTTTCATGAGCAGAATATTGATTTGATGGTATTCCTAACTTTTCATAATTTAAGAAAGATTAAGAAAATGTTTTGTGGGAAACGATTGATATCCAAGATAGACGGGTGAGTTAAGTTCTAGAAAGGAAAAATCATTGTGATTTTTTGTTAGGTCTTTTCAAAAACAAACTAAGCTGTTTTAAACTATAAATCAAATCAAATTCAAACAATAAAATATAAATTAAATAATGTTGTACCCTAATTAAACATTTCTACTCCTCAATAGCGCCAACATTGGCTCTCCCTACACCGTTCAGCCCAACTCGGTCTCATTTTATCCGCAATACCAACAGTTGCTTATTCAAACAGAAAATATGAAACGATAGCATGCTCTCCTGCAGATGCAGCTATATGAGGCCAATCTAGAAAAATAAGCAGTAAAGAACTAGAATGCTAGGCTGAAAGATGAGCTTTTTAGGAGTAATATAAAAATAAAGAGAAAATATAGAAAAAGACGAGCTTTTTTATAGAAAAAATTTATATGCACGATCGATGGATGTAGTCTGAAATATTCCTCAAAGGTGGCTTTAAACTCCCATCTGCGCAAAAAACACTAACAAACAGCTCCCGGGGAGTATTGATTTTCAAACTGTAGAGAATTCTTACTGACTTTGAGTTGCTTAATATGATTCTTAACACAAATTACAAATATAATTATACGTCTATGATAAACAGCCACAGATAAAAAATATCTCAGATTTTTGGGCAGAATTATTAATTTATCCTATCTAACGTGTTCTCCATTTTTTTTTATAAATTTGATAAGGTAAAAATTGATGGTTCTTTGAGGAACAACTTTAAAAAAGTATTTTTAGCTTTTAATCTTAATTTAAAAACATAACATCAATATTAATCCTTTTTTCCCTTTATAAGACGTGTTAAAGGATTTTTTTCATTTGAACTGCCAAGCTAAAATTTGTTGCCACCAATATTGACTATTTTTTTTGTTGATGCCAAGTTAGACCTGAATCGAAACAGTAAAACAAACAGCAAAGCCTAACTAAATTTAAATATACTTTTCCAATTGTGGCGCAGACTACAACCACGACAATTATACGAAGTACACCATCTTGGAGATGTGAGTAGATTGTCAACTCTGAGGGACTCAAAAAGTGCTATATTTTCTAAAAATTACTCTAGAATGTAAAGCAAACCAACAAATATCTGATATTACAGCTATAAAAATAGTAACTAAGACGGTTTTGATATAGATCGAGTCAAAATAGTTCAAAAAGTAAATTGAAAATACATAAAGATACGCCAAAAGATTTAAGAAGTGATGGCGTACGAACATGCAGAATAGCTCACAGAAAAGTAAAAGCACTACTAAATAAAAAGTAAATCTAAGAGAAATACTCTATTAATGAGGAGAGACTTAGTCTGAAAAAATTCTGCTGTTTAGATTTGACTATCTTTAACCTGAAGCTGAGACTGCTCTATGATAGAGAGAATTTCCTAGTGATAATCCTTAAAATTTGAATGTTTTATTTATGATACGCAAGTCTTCACCATATGAAAAGATACATTCTTAAAGTTGTTCTTTGTTTTTTGTTTGTGGTAACAGTAAATGTTCTACATAGATTTAGTGATACTTTTGCATTTTTCGATATTTTCAGTTAGAATGTTCTTTGCGTCGATAATTGTTTGTATATAATTTTTGAGTAAGACTTTCCCTTCAAGGGTTTTGTTGCTATGTTCCCAGAGTTGTTCGGCAATATCTTTATCGAATTGTGGAATGCTGCAGTTGAGCTCTGATATTTTATCAAGGGTTTTGTTGAGCTATGCTTAAGAGAGTTTTGATTATTTGTTATGTCCAAGGCGAGCGAATTCTGTTTAAATTTGTTGGAAAAACGCCATGGATAGAAAACAATAATTATAAGTAAATAATCGTTTTAAAATATCACTGTATTGCTTGTTAGGATGCAAAATATAAAGATGACATTCTTGAGTAAAAAGAAGATAACATTTATATTATGAATTCTTATTTAAAATAAAATAATTATGTTATATTCTCTCTCGTAATTTTTTCTCAACCAAACAGAAAGTTTTAAGATTTTATTTGATAAAAGTAAACTGAAAACTACTAAAAATTAGAAAAAGATCATCGAATTGATCTCTTCTGATTTCTTTCATCTCGATTTATAAGAAAGTATCTCCTAAAAGGTCTGATGAGGCAGAGTATATCTTTAAAAATACTTAAAATCTTACGAAATGAGTTGTCGAAATCTACCTCAAGAAAGTAAGTATTGTAGTATGACTAATACTTAAAAATGGTTCTATATTTGTCTAATCTTGATCATTTTTTCAGAAATTTTGTTGTTTGATAAAGGATCATCGCAAAAATAATATTTTTTCATTATTTACTTTAGCTTATTGAAAGTTTTTGATGTTTAACCAAACTATAATTTACGATCTCCATGTCTACAAAGCTCCAACTGTAAACAACGCTTAACTCAACTTCTTTTGGCCAAAA
>Ga0194117_10006711_pt1 | contig 10018 bp, 15 predicted proteins | sample TA2MahsurfametaG_FD_160579 | JGI IMG/M metagenome (GOLD analysis project Ga0194117, IMG submission 160579) | Freshwater microbial communities from Lake Tanganyika, Tanzania - TA2015009 Mahale N1 surface | ecosystem: Environmental > Aquatic > Freshwater > Lake | place: Tanzania: Lake Tanganyika...
CTTTCGACGACGACATTAAAGTATGATACTTTTAGGCTTTTAAATTAATGTTTCAATTTTTTTATTTCATAAAAAAATTATATCTTATGACAATTTTTTTATTTCATAAAAAAATTATATCTTATGACAATTTTTTTATTAAAGTTATATATAATTACAAATTTGTATTACATAATTATCATTTTGTTTGATTAATTCAAATGGTTTAGCACAACCATATACAAGATTATCTGCTACATATTTATCACAGTTTTCTTTTGTTTCATGAGGATTTATTTGTTGCAAATTTGATTTGAAAATAGCATGTCTAAAAATACCACAATTAATTTCATTAGAATATACTATTATTTGTTCTTGACAATGTGGACAGTTAAAATGAAGCTCCATTAATTATAATTATAATAAAAAAAATAATTAAAACTCAATTTTTAATTAAAGTTAATTTTATAAAAAGTATGTAAAATCCATACAGATAATCCAATTAATGTATCAATAGCTAATACTACCCATGAATGCTTAAATTTAGTAAATGCTAATATTGCAAAAAGTAACCAAATTAATCCATGTACTAATCTCATTTGATTCCACCATATTTTTTTATCACCTAACCATTCTAATTGTTTATCTGCTCTTTCATTACCAAATATATAAATATGTAATATACTAATTGAAAATAATAAATAAAACCCACCAATATATGGTAAATAATTTATATTGGAACTCAAATATGATAAAAATGATCTTAAACCAATACATCCTAAAATAAAAATAGCTTTTCTTAATAACATTATATTAGACTATAAATAATTATTTAGTAGCATTTACCAAACGTTTTATTTCATTAATCATTTCAGAAGGTGAATAATATCGATTAACATCATTATAATCTAATTCATCATTGTATATCAACTTACCATAAGTATCAATTAAAGCAGTTTCGTAAACTACATTTTTCTTAATACTTGATAAACCTAAGTTGGCATCTGGTGGAATACTACATGAAACAAAACCAACATTAAATTTATTTTCTGGAATTTGTACACGAAAACAATAACTAACTTTAGGTTGTACAACACATCCAAGTTCTTTTAGTGTATTATCAGCTTGCATTACTTCTTGTAATTGTCGCGCGTGCATGCTGCATGCATTTAAGTCTTTTTGAAAGTTTAGGGAATCCATTATAAGGGAATCCAAAGAATAATTATAATAAACTTCAATTTTTATTAAATAATATAAATATTTTATCAAATAAGTTAGATATGGAATTTATTAAATCTCCAAGACACTTATTAAAACCTATTTTTATTGGTGATGAAAATGTAGGTAAAACATCTTTGTTATGTAAATATACCAATAATATTTATGAAAATAAAATATTAATTGATCTATTTACTAAAGAAATTCAAATTAATAATCAAAAAATTAGATTATTAATGTGGGATATTAAAGGGCATCCATCTTTTGAAAAAATAAATACAAATCATATTAGAGATTGCAATGCATATATAATATTATTTGATTTAACTAATTTATCAAGTTTTTACAATATTAGTAATTGGTTACAAAAAATAAAAAACAATAATATATTATTTAATGATTATTATCCAGTTTTATTATTAGGATGTAAAAAAGATTTGGAATCTAAAAGGAAAGTAACTTACGATGAAGCCAAAAAATTTGCCATTTTTAATAGATTATTATATGCTGAAATATCAATCGAAGATGATATAGAAAAAATAAATTTATTATTTAACATATATTTTAGTAAAATATTAAACTTATATTGTATAAACGATGATTTTAAATACACTAATGTATTTGAAATAACATCAAATAAAAATAATCAAAATAAACTAATAGAAGAAATAGAATTATTAGATGATACTCAATATAAATCAAAATGTTGTTATGAATGTAAAAAATATTTATTGACATGTACAATCCAATAATTTATTTTCTAGCTGGAAAACGATTATCGAGAAAACGGGTAGTTCCCCATGAAGCAGCTGTTCCAATTACACCACCAGCAATTGCTTTACCAACAAAAGCAGCTCCACTAATTACGATTGGAGCAATTTTAGTATCAGGAGTTTGACTTGAGAAAGAAATAGAATTATCTGTTGCAACTTGACTCATTATATAATAAAATATAATAATTATCATTTTTTATATCAATTTTTATTCGATATTAAATTAAATTTTAACACATTCGTTAAAAACTAAATCTTTTAATTTGTTTTCAATTATAATATTTTCATCATCATTAAAAATATATTTACCATTTAGAATATTAGAAACATATCCGTAGTTAGTATTTTTATCTTTTATTAGAATCTTTACTCCACTTTTAATCATTATAGACATAATCCTTTGTTCATTATTTGAAAATGAATTGTTTGGATTAATCAAATAAAAACAAGATTTTTTAAATTTACTAATTTTTATACTGTTCGTGTCGGAACAATACTCAACTAATGCATATTTAATTAGATTACCACAACCAACATCAAAATTACCACCTACTAATATCCAAACAAAATTATATGCTTCCATTTATTAATTAAAATAAATATTTTTATAAATATTTTTATTATAAATTAAGTATATCTCTAAAATGACTAATGTATATACACTGTTCAAAATCAAAGTTCCAATTATCATTGTAGTAAGGTGGAAAGCATTTGTAGTCTGCAAAATATGATAGTTTGTGTTGAATAAGAAAGCTGAACATTATTATATTATTTTATTTATAAAAATAATTATAAATCAATTTTTTTATATTAGCTAACAACACATTTATCTTTATTTTGTTTAATTTGATGATCAATTATTTTCATTATTTCTTGAGATTCAGATGTTAAACATTTACTAAAATTTAGATTATCAATATTTCTATTTATATTTAATTCAATATCATGCATATCATTAAAATTATATCTAACTAGTAGTTTCTTTCTATTTTCAAAATTAATATATTCACACATTTCTTCAAATTTATGATCATTTGATGTAAAATTTAATTGACTTTTAATTATCACATTTTTATCTACTTCATCCCATTGATGAGAAAAATAACAAAAACTAGTAAAATTTATACTATTAATTGTTACCATTTTATTAAATGATTCAACTTTTGGATAACCAGTTAAATATTTAGGTATGTTCCAAAATGTTTGTGCAATAAGTGGTAATCTTCCAAAGTTGCTTACACATATTTTATTCATTATTAAATAGAACTATATGTAAATTATAATAAAATCAATTTTTAGAAAAAAATTGAAATTTAATTAGAATAAGGATATACTTAACTAATTTAAGATGACATTTGAACAAATTTGCAAAGACAAATGGGTAGCTCTCAAGCATGCCCAGGGAGGTTTACTTACCCCAAATCAAAAACCGCAGTATTTGCAGGAAATGGCTGAGGCGAGAGGCTGGGACAAACATGGCGGTCAGGCAGGCTATCAAAACCACTTAGCCCAACTGGCAGCCAAGGCGCAAAAGTACCGTCAAGCGGAGATTGACAGTCAGTGTGGTCTCTCGCCGTATTCCGCAATGATCAATGAATGGCAGCAAGCCTATTTGGCAGCTAATCCCCAAGAGTAGGTGACAATTGTCCTGAAAGTTCATATGAGCAAAATAATATATTATTTTGTTTAATAGGAATAAGATATAAATAAATTCGTTTAATAAACTAAATTGTTGTCAAGATGTGATTTAAGAACTTCAGTCGCACATTGTTGATCACTTACACTGAATTTAACATTTTCTGGTTTAACACATGGTTTTCTTGCTAAAATTCTACCAATGCTTGATGCAAGTTCACGGAATAATTCTGATTCTTCATTGGAAATAAAAATAGATTTTTTAAGTTCTTTTACAATTTTCATTACTCGTTTATATTCTTTGTATAAAATATAATTTTGCTTAACATCATTATCATAGTTTTTCATTAATTCTTTTAAGTTAGAACTTTCATTTGAATAATCAGTTGAAACAGTTTTAAATAGTTTTTTGTATTTTTCATAATGTTCAAGAAATTGTCTTGATAAATCATTAGTTGAATAATAAGTTGTATTCCTAATATCTTTAATCAATGCTACCATTTGATTTTTATCATCTGATTCAACTATATGATCGTGAATTAGTTTTTCAACTTCAAATAGTTTTCTATTTGTACGAGATAATGATGATAAAAAGTTAGGTTTAATCATTTCCAATCTTTCAAGATAATTTGAATCATAATACATTTGATTGTAATGTTTTTGGATAGTACTATTTAAATTACTAATATTGGATTTTAATTCATTAAGTCTTTTTAATGACATCAAGTAATTATTTCTAAATTGAGACATTGTAAATTGAGAAGTATCTAAAGTTTTATTTAATTTTGAAACTTGTTGATTGTTTTCACGTTCTAAATTATCGAAAAGACCATTGACCAAATCATTAAGTTTTTGAACTTTCATAGTAGTTAAATTAGCATGTTCATAAATTGTTTGCATGTCAGGTTTTTTAGTAACTTCTACTTTGGTAGCAGGTTTAGTAACTTGAGTAGCAGGTTTAGTAACTTCTACTTTGGTAGCAGGTTTAGTAACTTGAGCAGCAGGTTTAGTAACTTCTACTTTGGTAGCTGGTTTAGTATCTTGAGCAACAGGTTTAGTAACTTGAGATTTAGCTTCAGGTTTAGTATCTACCTTTGCTACTTGTTTAACAACGGTAGTTGGACCTTGAGGGCAACCAGTCTTAAAAATACATAGATCACCAACAGGCATCCAAGAGATCTCCCATTTAGACAATGGAGAAGTAGGACCATCATAACCAGACATTTCCCATTTTTTAGTTCCAAATTTAACATCCATTACTTGACCATCTGGATTTGAGAAATCATTTTGATTCTTTTTACCATCAGCATTACCACACAAACCACATACTTTTCCAAAATAATTTTGAGGGACATTAATTTCAACAACACCGCAATATCCACCAGTAACCATTAGCCCAAATCCATTAGGAAAAGAAATTTTAATGCCATGTGTTTTGTAAGCATCAGAATGCCATTCTATTTTTTGAAGCCCGTAACGCACATCAACTCCACCTAGTTTATAAGTGAAATTTTTTTTCAAATCTACAGCTTTACCATTAAAAAATGCTTTTCTCATATTTTCAGCACTAACTTCAATAGTTACTAAATCTTTGTAACGAACAGCCAAATCAGTAAGACAACATGGAACACCAACTTTATCAGCTCCATTTTTACGAACTTTTTCTTGAATTACCAAATCATCAGTTTTAACCAATGTAAGAATTCCTTTTTCTTGAAGATGAAAATATGATCCATCGTAATTAGTAAAATGAGGATCACCTGATGCAACGCAAAATTTCTTAGAAGTAGATACTTTACTCTTACTACGAAATTCTTCTTCAGCTAGAGCACCTTGACGAGCTAATTCTTTGTTTCCTGTCATTTTAATATCTTCTAAACATCCCTGATAAATATCAAAACGATTTTGAAATTCTGCACAATCTTGAATAGCTTGTTTTCCTTGATCAGTATTTAACCAATTATTAAATTCAGATTCTAATTGCATAACTAATTTTTTATTGTTAGTATTTGCTCTTGATTTAATGGTATCATAAGTAGTTGGTTTGGTAACTTGATCAATGTTTACCAGTAGTTTTCTATTAGATGTATTATAGTGATTACATCCAACATAGTTATTGATATTACCGTGTAACATTGCATTTTGTTTATCACAGTCCGGAATATTCATTCCATAAGTCGTAGCCAATAGAAGCCCGACAAACAATAAGGTATTAATATTAGAGGTTTTGAATAGCATTAAATAATAAATAGGTTATTGTTTAAATCTATTTTTGTCAATTTTTTATATAATATATAGAAATTGTAATTAAAAAGATGTAGATATCAGGAATTGAATCTAGAAGGACTTCTAGGAGGACTTCTAAGAGGACGTCTATGAATATCTGCATGAAAGGAAACAGGACCTAATCTTCTATCAAGATCTGCTAGAGAGGGAGCAGGACCTAATCTTCTATCAAGATCTGCTAGAGTGGGTGCAGGACCTAATCTTCTATCAAGATCTGCTAGAGTGGGTGCAGGACCTAATCTTCTATCAAGATCTGCTAGAGTGGGTGCAGGACCTAATTTTCTACTCATATCTGCAAGAGATGGTGCAGGACCTAATCTTCTATCAAGATCTGCTAGAGTGGGTGCAGGACCTAATCTTCTATCAATATCTGCTTGAGAGGGTGCAGGACCTAATCTTCTACTCATATCTACAGGACCTAATCGACTTCTTAAAGATAGTTCAAATGCGATTCGAGCAGCCTCTTGAGAAGCCATTTCATCCATCAATTCATTTCTACGAGCTCTGCATTTAATACACCCCCCTCTAAATTTGACATCATCAATAAAGCGCGATTCTTTATCACCAAAGTCATCAAATCCAACATAAACGGCATATATCTGTCCTGGTGGAACATAACCAAAATTTCTCCAGTTTTCAGGATAGGATGCTAAACGTAGTTCGCATAAATCACAATCTACATCAACTGGAACACTAGAAACTTGATCTGATGATCTCATAATAGTTTTTCCTCTAAATGTATAAAGTGGAAATCTTACTTCATTATTACTATAATTATCGGGTTTTCCTAATGATATCCATGTTTGATATTCTTTTTCGACTAGCTCTTGATCTAATTGTGATTTATCGTGTGTATATTTCCATTCTATTTTACCACCAAATTGTTTTTTAATTTCTAGGTATTTTTTTTTATATTTTAAATATTTTTCATAGTAAGACATATATATATTATATAAAAATTTTTTTTTTATAATATATAAAATTATTAATAAAAAGATGCGAATATCCGGGATCGAACCAGAGACCTTTGTGTTATCAGCACAACGCGCTACCAACTACGCCATATCCGCTTAAATACTGATGGATGGACTTTAACCATAGATTACAATGCTACATCAATTAAAATAATAAATTGAAGATACCGGAAAAAGGATTCGAACCAATAACCTCAGGGTTATGAGCCCCGCGCGCTACCATTGCGCCATTCCGGTTTATACCGACAGTATGTTTCGATCATACGACCTCGGAGTTATGAGCCCCGCGCGCTCCCACTGCGCCATGTCGGTTTAGAATAATAACTATTATTCATAAATATATATATAAAATATTTCTTTATATATTTTTTTATTTTCTACTTCCAGAAACTGCATCATATACAGCTGCAGCACCTTCTCTGATTGCCATAATTGGACGATTGTGATTAGCATAGTAATTTGCATTCAAACCGTGTCTCAAAACACCAGAGTTATTTAATGCAGCATTTACACCTGCTTGTTTAACAGATTGAATTAAACCTTTTGACTGGACAGAATCAAAACTTAACATTATTATATATTATAAATTATTTTTTAAATATAGAATCCATATTTCTAGATTTTGATATTTTAATTTTAATATGTGGATAATTATTTAATATATAATTTGAAAAATAATTTAATTCTTTTTCATTAAAAAAATTTTCAATTAATTCAATACCTACTAATTCCTTCAAATTAACTTTATTTCGAACAGCTACTTGTTGAAAATACTGATAGTATTTATATGTTTTTTTACTTTGATCATATAATTTTTTCAAAACACTATTGTATTTTAAATAATTTTTTTTATATTTTCGTTTATATTGCTTTTTTCTATTTTTTTTATCTCCAGAGTACCATTCACCTAAATAATCTGGATATGGTGACCAAATAGTAGATGCATAAAATTTTTTATCATATAATAATTTTGAATTAAAATACAAAATTACTGTACCAAATAATTTATTATCAAATAATTTTTTACAACATGAAAAGAAAATAAAATTATTTTCAGTATATAATCCAGATCCCCATCCATTATTAGTTCTCTTATTTTTTTTAATTAAAGACAAAGATTTAATATATCCATCTTTCAAAATAGATTTTAAAGATTTTTCATCTGTAACATGAATTAAATACATATATATTAAGTTTTAAATTAATTTTAATTACCATATAATCTTGAGTAATTGTATCTCATTACACCAGTTGCTTCCAATAATTTATTATATTCATGATACTCTTCATCAGTTGAATCATTCATTAAAACTTTTTTGAATAAATTATATAGTTCAGTAGATGCTCCATACAATTGGTCAAGAAGAGTTTCAAAGTTACTAGCCGACATTTTAGAAACTAATTTTTGAAGTTCATTTTTATCCAAATACCAAAATCCATTTGAAAACTTATAATCACGATATTCTGTTAAATTAGACAATATATTAAAATTAACTTCAGAAGCCTTTTTAGGTTGATATTTTACCAAGTGAGATCTAAACTCATCCCCAAGAGGTTGATTGTAACTAGCTGTTGATTGATATGAAGACATTACATACTTAAAAAATATGTTCTAATTAAATATTTTTTCAACTTTTTATATAAAAATTGAATTATAAAATATTTTATATAATTTCTATCTTATATTAGATGGAACATAATAAGTGTGATTTTTGTAACAAGAAAGCTGGGGTAATGCCATTCTCATGCAGATGTGACTTGAAAAAGTTATGTCCAAAATGTAGACTACCAGAGAAACATAATTGTAAATTTGATTATAAAACAACTGGAAAAGAAGAAATTCTTAAAGCAAATCCAATAGTAATTGCTGACAAACTTATTCGTATTTAATTAATTTATAAAGTAAAATTAGACACACTGCTAAGGTTGAGTTGGAAATTGACGCACAGCTTGATCATATATACGGTGATCATTCACAGACTCCTGGTTTGTCATCATCTTTCTGAAGGATTCATACAAACTGGAATTGATACCAGATAAAATGTCAAGTATTTGACCAACTTCAACATCAGACGATGCATCCATGACTTTTTGTAACCCACTCTTGGGAATAGGAAATTTCGTTTTTGGATCATACTCACTTTGATGGTAAAACCTACGGAGCATATCACAATCTTCTCGAGAAAGCGGTTGCGTTGCTCTCGGTCGATGACTTCCCAATATTGTTTGATGTGTACTTTTCAGTTGAATCTTGTATCCAAGTTGTTTGAGTTGGTACGGTGATGGTATGTTTTCACACTGTGTTCTCAACCACTCAATCCAAGTTGTCTCATCACTGTTTTCACCAGTCATAAGATCCTTCATCAATTGATACATTCTTGGATCAACCGCATACAAGGCGTTCAAAATGTTTTTAATCTCATCGGGGGACATCCTTGAAAATCTTTCTCGCAAGCATCGATTTTCATCATCTTCATTCACAGAGATGGGTATTGCTTCCCAGGAACCATCAAACATCCAATGTTGTTGGACGAAAACTAGTAACAAGTTTTGAAGAGACATCAAAACTAATAGTAGTGATGGTTGATGTTGTATAATTACTTCAAAAGCAGGTCCAAGCTGTTTCCTAGCTTGTTCATCTCTATCGGTTTTTTGACGTTTCAGTTGAGGTGGTTGAGACATGATAATTTTAGTTGATTTAAAAAAAAATATTAACGTATAGGAACAATTTTTTTCAATTTTTTTATAATCAAGTTATAATAACTGAAAAACTGGTTATAATACAAATTTTTATCTACTTATATTTAGATATGATTTGGATTATTAAAAAATTATGTTGTTTTAATTTTGATAATGAAGAAAACGACATTTATCATTATCATGAATTACAAAATGTTGATGCAAAATGTCCAATCAATAAAAAAATATATGATTTACTAAATTACCATGATTATAATGAATTGAAATATTTTGATATTCAAGATTTATATTTATACATTAATGATTCAACTGCATATGATTTTATCAGGTGGAATTTAAAAGAATATTGGATAATTGAATTACATAAAAAATTATTACAAAAATCAATACAAGAAGTAGAATATATAGATAAGATTATTTCGAAACTAATAACTTATTTTTTCTTTTTTAATT
>Ga0194117_10006714_pt1 | contig 10016 bp, 5 predicted proteins | sample TA2MahsurfametaG_FD_160579 | JGI IMG/M metagenome (GOLD analysis project Ga0194117, IMG submission 160579) | Freshwater microbial communities from Lake Tanganyika, Tanzania - TA2015009 Mahale N1 surface | ecosystem: Environmental > Aquatic > Freshwater > Lake | place: Tanzania: Lake Tanganyika...
TAAAATTGATTGCTCTACATAAGTTAAATTTATTTATTGAAATTATAGTTATGTTTCTTCTTAAAGTGTTAGACTAATTTGAACTTAGATTCTTTGAATGTGTTTTTTAGATTGTAAATTTTTTTTCTAAATATTATTGAAAATTCAAGGAGATTATCTGCATATTCTAACAATAATTTCTTATTTTTTTGTTTTTTACTACTTGAGAAAATCGATAAGTTCTGTTATTATTTAAAGAAATATTGACATAGCAAAAAGATGCTGTATTTAAGTTAATAATTCATAATTTTAGTTATGACGATGATTTGATATTTCAAATTCAAGTAGAAAACAAAATGATAAAGTATCAGAAAAATTCAAAGTTGGATAAAAATATTGACTTTTTAGAGAAATAAACATAAATCAAAGTATTGTTTACTGTTTCAATCATCCTTTTGAAATAACTTATCATTAGCTTATTTATCAAGTTTAAATAATCAAAATAAGAACGATGATTAAGTTAAACAATTGTTTTTTTTTAAGTAAAGACAATCGTTAGAAGATATTCTAGCTTAGCAATAAATATGTTCTTAATTTAAGAATTTTTATATTAAAATTGATTGTTAGTATGATTAAGAATTATAACTAAATGTAAGATTTGAATTAGGAATAAAGAAAGTGGGATTAGCTGAGCTAAAAGCTACTAAAAATATCACAAAACATCAACGATGCCCTCTTGTAAAAAAGAAAACCTTGCAGCAAAGTCAATCTCATGGGGGGATACACATTGATTTACTCGAATTGTATTTAAAAACCATCCAAAGTAGAAAAAATGTTCACCATTTTCAAATAGCTACTAATTAATCATCTTGCGCTTTCAACTAGAGTCCTCCAAGATATTGAAGGCAATAAAATTAAAGAATTCAACGAAATATGTCTATCTTACTTTACCTATGCTGCCATTCTCTGTAAAAAAGTTTTTTCTTATCTTGTAATTTTGTAATAATTAAGGACCGTTATTACTTGCCAAGCAAAGATGTTGGAAGTCTTACTGAAGTTGCCTTGGGATTGTTCAATCAAAAAATAATAGTTTCTACTCATAGCAAGCATGTTCTTCTTCAATACTTCGTTTACACGCTCGGTGAGGTAACTTTATCCTAAAAAAGTACCGACGAAATCTTATAATAACTGATAATGAGCTACTTAGATTCGCCGAAAATTTAGGCAAATTAAATCTGTAATTTTACATTGAGTTAAAAGTACTTAATCAATCATCTAGAAAATATTCGTTTATTAGTCTGTAAAATTCTATAAGCAAAAGTTTGCTGAATCAAAATAGCTACATCCACTTCAGTATTATTGTAAAATGCATAATTTAAGCATCTTTTAAGAAGTGCTTGTAACCAAATGTTTTGTTTGGACTCCTAGAATTTATGATGAAAGAAAAGAGCTCTAAATTCTATTTACTAAAGAATTGATTTAATCTTACACAGACACATTTTTAATACATCCTCAAGGATTACTATGGGCACTTCATTTCAAAAAAATCAATGTAAATAGATTTGTATTTAGCTTCTCAACCAAGTTATTGAAATTTATACACGATACGAAGGCTTATCAAAAATAAAAGAAAAGTATTACTAATATGTGAACCATGAGAGTAGAGAATTAATAAAAAATCTTGAAACTGCTCCTAAAACATAAATCTAGATTGCTTATCACATTTATTAGTTCTTGACAAAACATAATACTCTTTTGATTCAATGTTTTAAGAAAAACCAATAGATGCAGGTTACTCTAAGCAACGCTATTGAAAGTGTGTTAGGTAAATGGTAAAAATACGCATAAAATCTATTTTTATACTGCAAATCAGTGGTAAGTAGAGGAGATTTCAAAGCTAAATCTCACTTGATAAAGTAGATTTTCTAAAAAATGGGCAATAAAGATGAGTTTATTCATAAATGTGAGATTTGGCTTGAAGATATCATATTTAATGAGAAAGTTAACCTCAATATTTATAAATAATTCATGTCATTTCTTCATGAATTATGTGGAGCATAGAATACTCTGAAGTTAGAAAAGATACTTAGTGACTATACCGAAGAAAATCAAACAAAATACTCCTCTTTTATAAATAGCAAAATACTATCTTTCCATCTTTGGTAAAAAAGGTTTAAAGACTAACTTGCCATTGATCTTAACATTCCCAATCCTTTTGCCGAATTATGGAGATTGTTATAGCAGAATTACATTCTAACGAATAGCAAAAAAAGACTTACATTACTGCCTCTGTCAAGCAGCGTATTGTTGGTTTTCAAAAACAAAGGGATTTCTTTCAATGTGAAATGCAATCTATTGCAAAGTAGTATCATTATGGCATTATCTTTCAAAAGAAAGACTTTAGATGAATTACAACAGGAGCTAAACATTGAGAAACATCGGATTGAAGGTTTTATACAATTAACCAAGTTTATAAAACAAAGAAACTAGTTATATTGTTTAGAGTGGTAAGAAAACATGACTGAAGACTGTGATTTTACTATCCAGAGTGAAAACACCAGCAAGTTTAATAAAGCCATAGAGCAAGACAGGACCATTCTATTAGAGGCAAATATTGTAAGGATCGTAAAGAGGAAGAAAGAAGCTAGTTTTGAAGAAATCTTTAGTTTTTTGAGCTAATGTATCAAGCTTTTCAAGCCACTGCCTGCAGTATTTATTTGTTTATTCAGATGGTCAAAACTACTATTGAAAAACTCATAAAAAGAGACTTTGTTGAGCAAAACGAGCAAGGTTTGTTTCTTTACAAAGAGTGATTTGCAAAAGCTATATTCTCCTCATTCATAGCGTAACATAACAAGCACTGAATAGCTATATTGAACTTAACTAGAATTCGTAGTCTTCATTTTCCATGAAAATATAGTTCTTGAAATACAAAGATAGCTATTGACTATTCTTATCTATTCTTATTGATTTATGTAACCCAATATCATCAAAGAAATGCTGATGGATTTTCCCATTTTAATTTGTATGGAATGTAGTGAATATTTTCGGGAAGAACTCGGAGCCCTGGTCTTCCAGCCTTTTTATACATCTCTGTCAAATACTTTTAATCCGTACAAACGTAAGGTTGTCCATTGGCGATTTTCAACATTTTTATCTTTTCCATAGTCCATTTGATATCCTCCTCTGTGATTCCTGTTCTTTTGCTCATTTCAGTCAAATTAATATTTTCATTTTTGTTCTCTCTTACAAAATCGATAATTCTATGTGTCCACCAAGATAAATAAGTCTGTTTCCCCAAATCTGATAATGGTTTTTAGGGCCCTCCGACTTTTTGCTCAATCAAGCTTAGTTCATAACTAAAGGTTATCAAAAATGATCCATAACCTTTACGTTGATAGAACGGTAATACCAAAATGCAACTCAAATTGTTTTAGAAATCTTTGACCTAAGTAAAATAAAAGTTACTTTGGAAAAGTAGCCAGCTATGTGATACTCATTATTTTAGATTTCACATAAAACGTAGAACAAAAAAATGCTCATATCTTAGTGCAGACTTTTATGATCTAAAAAGAGCTTTGAAAGAAAAGCCAGATTTTAGCAGTAAACTGGATTTTTACTCCCGTCGATTTCAAATACCGCAACATTATTTTCTTCATCCCGATATATCTAATCTCCAGGGGGATGGAAAAGTGGACACATTTATGAATGTCTCTTGAGTTATACCTCGAGTGAGAAGAAACTGAGGCAAAAATCGCAAATATAGAGACAGTCGAGGTTATGATAGTAAATGGGGTAAGGAGAGAAGTACCAAGCATCAGTAGCATTCTTTCCAAGCTGCAGTCTGAAAACTGTTTTGAATTTAGTGTTTTCTTAATGTACGTGAAGTTTTGCGTTGTTGAAACCAAAATGTGGGTTGTCATTTGGATGGATGCTCGAGGGATTGTCATCAGCTTTAGTTTCCTATATTTTCATGTTGGTCCGGCGAATGCGAGAGAACGGGACCCAGTCATCGTTACGCTTGTCTAGGTCTTCAAAGTGGACATAGTAGCAATAGGAATTTTAATCTCGTGGTTTGGTGGCGTCATAATCTATAATTAGTCAATAATGGCAAATAAAAGAAATTTGTTACCAAATTTCTAGAATGGTCTGTGCTTACCTTTGCTAAGTTTGCAGTCTAAAATTCTAGCCTTGAACCATCGCTCGCTGTTTTTCATCTGTGCCTCGAAATAATAAGATTTGTCTAAAGTAATTTCATGACCTGAAGCCAACTTCTGCCTTAGCTCCTTGTTCACTTTCAGCTCTAAACGTGCTATTTTACCCTACAACTTTGCATTCATCTGCCCCCCAAAATTTAGATATGTTGTAATATCAATTTAACCACACAAAAGCTCACAAATAAGTCGCCAAAAAACTCGAGAATTAAAAAAGCCAAACCCTCCAAACGACATGCCACCATCTAATAAAAAAATCAGCGAGCTTCAATTCAGTCTCATTTGCTTACTAAAGCTTAAAAATCGCGATCTTCTCGAAAAGGAGACATTAAAAAAATACTGTTCACTTCAAATGAAGTTGAAATCTTGAGGTTTGTAAAGGAGTCAATTTGAGTTAATTTTAAAAAAGCCATGTAATTATTTTGGATTGGGGATTGAATAATTATAGGTAGAATAGTAAAAGAGTCAATTGTGAAATTAAGAATACATATTTATTGACAATTAGGTTATTAATTTTATAGGTCCTGCTATCATTGAGTATTTAGAAGTTTTTAGTGTTCTTCTTATTTATTTTTTTGAAAAGCTCAAATAAAATAAGACGAAATTTGTATTTTAAAGTGTAGATTATCTTTATCTCAAAGAAGAGTATTGATAAGATTGCCTCAAAAACTTAATCTAATTCAGTAGCTTGTAAAAGATTAAAAATGTTATTCGGAATGAATACAAATTTAGAATGATATTGTTAGATAAGTAGAAGTGGCCGAGTGGTCTAAGGCGGTAGATTAAGGCTCTATTCCGAAAGGGCGTGGGTTCAAACCCCACCTTCTACATTTTTTATAAATAACAAACTTTTTTTTCTAAACTAAGTTCAAAAGTATAAAAATTAACAAGCCATGCCACAGTTTAACTTTAAGTTTATGTTCTTCTTATATTTATTTTTTGTTTTGATGAGCAATCTCTAGATGATTGCATATACTCTAAGGAGTCAAAAGTAAGTAAATCTAAATCTAACTTATTTAAAAGAACTAAAGAACTATTAATATATAGTTTTTCTTTTATCTACCTATACAAATATTTGTTTTGTCATCTATTTAATGAAGACATCAATCAATTATCTACTTCGCAAAAACATAGGCAACCATAACTGAAACAGGGAGTTATTGTAATAATCAGATCTCTTTGATCTTTTATCTTTTAAAAATAGAAAAACATATTTTATTTAGTATTTTGGTTTTAATTAACGTCCATCTTGAATTTAATAGACTTTTACTAGTTCAAATTATATTTTTAAAAGCTCAGTATCAGAATGTAAAAGGGTTATCATCCTCTAATACATCTCCATTAGGTCTAAAATTTTCGTCTCTCCAGTAGTAGCCCAAAAAAATTGGCATTCCTCCGAAAATGTAGGGTCTTTCAGGCATTCGCATCCTTAGTGGATCAAATTGATGATTCTGTGCAAGATTCATAGATCTGATTTGAATTTGGGTCATTTAAGGTTGCGGCTATTCTTTGGTGAAAGTGCGATGAGGCGCTAGTCTGCGCGAATCAATATGAATCGGTATTTACTTGGTAGTTTTTAATGGATTGAGAATGAGATTACCATTTTTCATTTTTTAGGCGATTTTAGCACACTTCCATTTGAGTTAATCTTCGCACCAAAAATCAACAATGCTTCCTTCTTAGATCTCCTTGATTCTGCGTAATTCTTATTTTCTTTGCATTGCTTATCTTCTTTTCAGATATTTTTCTTTTTCCTACGGTTCCTGGTTGTCTAGATAATCTTCAAGAAGATTTTCTATATTACGTGAAAACTGAAGATCATATGAGGGAAGGTGTGTGTGACAGATCCCGCAAGCAAATCCATTTCTTGCCAAATCTTCAGAACAATGTAGACAAAAAGTATGGCCACACTGTGCCAAAACAGGAAATAGTAGAAGTTATAGGCAAATAGAGCAAGAAAGTAATTCCTCGTTCAACATTTGACTGATTCTTGGAAGATGAATTTATGGTCTAGCATCTCGATGCGGTTTGACGATAATTTTAGACTTGGTTTTGTCTCGAAGAGCACAAAGAGTGAGAGGGAGGAAATTCTCTTTGGGTTTGCGACCGGCACTACTTTTTTTAGTGTTTTTTACCATTTGTTAAATAATAGTATAAAAGGTAGCGTAAAAAGCTAATTAATATCATAATTTCCACTTGATATTTACAGTTAAACTACTGTTTTTTATGAAGGTAGAAACCCATAGGTCATAGATTTTATCAAGATGAATCTAGAGATGCAAATTACTTCATAGAATTGCAAAGAATCGTCTTAATTCATATTCCCTCTAAATCAAAAAACATTTAACTAGAGGTATTTATTGTTTATATTTTATGCATTTTAGACTATTTTTTGTTTTTCCAGATCGAGAGGACTTTTCTGAGCAACTGGGAGTTTTATCTAAAGTAAGAAAACAGGATTTTGATTATCATAAATAATCCCATTCTCAGGATAGCTTGTTATCTTTTAGATAGCTTTTCAAAAGAATAGTCTATTAATAATTGATTAATCAAAGCCTGCGTGAATTTCTTTTCAAATCAAGGCAAAAGACCATCCAGATGAACTTTTATTAGATTGTCTCTTTATGATATTTAACAGTTTCTGTATGCTTTATCATCTTTGGAATGTTATAAGGCATTAATTTTTGACCATCTAATTAAACTGAGTATTAGTCTTCTAAACTTCTTGTGTTGTTCTGGAGGAGTTAAAGATATCAATTTTTCTGTGCATCCAAACTTATATTTCTGTCATTTTTTGAGGTTTAGACCAAAATCATATCAGTTTTACTATTACTAATAATTAATTGCTCTCTACGACTATTTATTAAGCCAAAGCTCAGTCTCTGTTACCTCATACATCTATTTTAATTTATAATGATTGTAATATACTATTTAAAATAATACAGAAATAAAGAATTTCAATCAAAGCAGACCTCGGGCTTCATGCTGGATCGAAGATTTACTTTAATGTTGTGTTGAAGGTTCCATTCTCAATAATACTCCACCTTTCCATTCTCCTGATTCATACTCATGATGATTATAGTAGTATGTTCCTTTTCCATCTCTGAAATTAGCCTTGTATTCTCCCTAAAACCAATGCCCAGTACTGGCCCAATAGTACTTTCCTGAACCATGCATTCTGCCTGCAAAAAAGTGGCCGATATATTATGACCCATCTGGAAATTTCATTGTGCCTGTTCCTTCAATCAAGTAGACATTATTCTTATGTATGACCTATCCTTAGTAGCTAACATTATTTCCGAACTCCACCTTTATGTATATCTTGTCTTTGAAATATTACTCTACTGTTCGTTCTTCAGTTTCATCGATAAAAGTTATACTACCATGTCTTCCCTATTTATTGAGTTAGAATTTCTGGTTTAGTTTTGGAAGTCCTCGATACCAGTTGCCCTTCAATCAAATATTTTTCTAACCGAATATTAGTTCACCATATCCTGAGGCTTTGTTTGCTTAGATGCTACCTTTATATGAGAATTTGCTTGGCCAAATGATTTTGCCTTGACCTTTGGCTTTTCCATCAACAATTTATCCTTCATAGTAAAACCTTTCTGGAGCGAAAATAACTCCTTTGCCAGTTTTATTTTCTCCCTTCTTCCAAGTGCCTTGTATATACTATTTTAGAGTATTCAATTAGATGCCTGGGACTGATTCTTCTTTTTGTATGGTATCGAAAAATACTTTGAAGTCTGGAGAGGCAAACGTTTGGCAGTGATCTCTGAATTTTTAGTGCCTGATAGATTAGTTCTGGCAACAATTTAGAGCTCCCATTAACTGTTATTATAAATTCGAGCAAAAAGATTAAAGTAGGTAAATAGTTGTGAAGAAGATTTTGAAATTCGATTCACACAAAGAGGAATTTATAGATTTGTTATTTTTTTATGTCTTAAAGTTTATTTGGATTAAATTTTCTTAGAGATAGTAGAGATATTGGATGTCTATCATTATGTTTTAAAGCATTAGCAGAATAATAATTATTTATTTAAATAGTAATAAGTAAGGTTTATCTTTTATTATTTAAGCATCTTTGATGATTTTATATTGCTTACAAGTATTCAATAAGTTTATAAATGTAAGACAACCCTCGCAAACCAATCACGATTGGCCATATCTGTCTCAAGAAGGTATCTAAAAATCGCAAAACTTTGCAAATGGCTATCCTTACAGTCCATGATCCGCCAAAAAGGAGTAAACAATATTCCAGAGAAATTTAAACTTAAAGTTACTCTTCTAACCATAGTTCAAAAGTGAATCAAGAAATGAGAATTCCTTCACCTGAATTCAATAATATATAAAAAATCAGATATCGAAAAAGCTATGAAGCATCTAAAAACTTAAATAATTATGCTGTCACCCAAAGCAAAAATACACAGAGAAATTTGGAATTCAAAAAATAGCGAAGCAACAGTCCTTTTAGTCGTCTTTAAGATTTGAGAATGTAGAGGCTAAAGCGTAAATTGTAAAAGATATAAATAAAGGCAAAGATACATTTACTTACAATAAAGAAATAAAAGGATACTACTCAAAGAGTATTGTCGAGACTCGACTAAATCACACAGGAAAAATTAAGTCAATCTCTGTCATGCAGGTAAATGTTGGTTCATCACCCAAAAATACCCTACAACAGCAAGGAAAAAAATAACAAATTTAGGCCAAAAATAACATTCAAAGAAAACTGGAGATAGAAGTTAATGTCTAGAAGTTTATAGACAAAACGTATGTAGCAGTTATGCTAGGATCACTTCTAAGGCTGGAAAACCATCATCAAATAAGAGTAACCTTAAGACTTTAGGTACTACTCAATAGAGTCATCTTGAAATTTTCCTTACTTAAAAATGAATCTAACAACTATTTAATGCTTTAAAGCTAAACAGAATATAAATTTTAGAAATTTTCAAATCAATTGCCACCAACCTGTTCAATCACTACGTCAATTTCATCGCCATTTTCCATATTTAAGTCCTTGGGAGTCTGAGTCTCGTGTAAACGCTCGCCATCAAATAGAAATCTCACGTTGCTAACATTCAACTATATATCATAATATTTACACTTTGTCTTTGGCAGTAGGCGTCCATTAGCTTCTTAAGTTGGGTTGTACTTTTGATTTTGAAGAAAACTTCCTATCCATCTTGACTTTTGACTTTTAGATTGAGTTGTTCAGTATTAGCTGCTCCTTGTTAAGTCATTTGATTTTTTTAAGTGTTTATTACAATTCTTTGATGGGGAGTCTTAAATACAAGTGTTTATAAAAATATTTTTTAGTTATTTTCTTTTAAAATATGATAGAAATTCAAGGATAAGGAATATACAACTTAAAATATGTACCTTTTTTTGGGTTTGTTTTATCATCCATTATTGATTAATAAAAATTTAATCGATAGATCTTTATTTTTGCAAAATAAGAGATTTAAAATACTAATTCTTTCAATTTCTTTCCGATTCATTTTCTAAGGTTGACAAAAAGATGATCTAATATCTTCTAAAAATAAAGCATATTTAAAAGTTAATAAATTGATGTTGATAATTTTTTGTTAATTTTATAAGTTAAGGAAATTAGCTTTCTATGAAGAAAAAGCTTGCCCAACTAGATCCTATCCCTACAATTACCAAATCTGAAGCTTCATATGAGAAGCTGATGCTTTAGCTCATGTCAAAACTAGTAAGCGAAACCAGAGAAAATAATCTACTTATCAGAGAACATTATTCTCATGGACCCAAAAGTCGAATGATGGCAACAGATGTAAATTTTAGAGATATTACTTCCCC
>Ga0194117_10006719_pt1 | contig 10014 bp, 5 predicted proteins | sample TA2MahsurfametaG_FD_160579 | JGI IMG/M metagenome (GOLD analysis project Ga0194117, IMG submission 160579) | Freshwater microbial communities from Lake Tanganyika, Tanzania - TA2015009 Mahale N1 surface | ecosystem: Environmental > Aquatic > Freshwater > Lake | place: Tanzania: Lake Tanganyika...
GGGGGTCTTGGTGATGTAGTGATCGGTGAGATCGAATCAGTGAAATTGTATCTTACTTGTCAGAAGTATTTGTATGGTAAATGTGTGACAATGTAATTTTTGGAGAAAATAGGAGAGATCAAACATAAAAAGGAAATTTAGCAGACTTTGGTGTACATCAACAATAGAAGTAAGCGGTATCAGCAAAGATTGGTCACTCTGAGGAAGACCAGAAAAGAAAAGAAGATTAGGCTGATGGATAGATATGGTAATACTAACCCTAACTTATCAAATAGTCGGCAATCGAGTGCTGAATCTTCATCTTTGCAAATGAAGACATAAGGAGACAGCCAAATCAGTTCAAACGAATGGTTGAAAGTATAGGATATTTAAGTGAAGAAATAATATTAGGGATCAGAAATGGGAATAGAATTAGCTAAAGAATATGTAAAAAATAGACAGTTATTATCTTGTATCAACCAGTTGAAGATGAAATTTTCTGAACTATCAACATGGAAATAGAATGATTTTCAGGGTTTATACATTTAGGTCTTGAAAAAATCTTTGCAGAAAGTGTAGACGGAAGCTGAAATTATAAGAGATGAGAGAGTGAAGTGGATAAGGCCTTTGCAAAGTTAGTTATTTGACAGATTTACTTACTATCCTTAATTTTAACCTTTAAGGATAGAAATATTATAATATTTTCTCGTCAGTGAGCCTAATTTACCTAAGCTTAGATAAGTTTTAACGATGGTAAAAAGTTTTGCCACTAGATTCTAGCCTTTTAATCATTCTCAAAATTTAACTTAAGACTAAAAATTGAAGAGCAAATTTAGCGTAGTTTTGACAGAATCGATTAAAGAGCAAAATACTACAAATAAGTCATCAAGTTAAAATTAAATCTCTCTATACAATGTTGATGGTTATGACTTGTCAAAACATCTAATAGAGTAGATTAATTTTGACTCCTAGCTTTAAAACCTATCTGCAGAACTATTTGATGATGACAGCCTAACTATTAATAACCTAACTAACCGTATTGATAAAAAATCTGCTTAGAATATTTAAAACCATTAGCTTAACTGTTAGTTAATACTATGAAAAGAGATCAATTTAATATTGTAAAGGTGATAAAGAATTAATTTCAATTATCCATGGTTATTTATATATTTACTATCCTTATTAAACTATAATAACTAAAGTTTATAACTCTATTAGCCATAATGATGTCAAGTATAAATTGCATCTAATATCAAACACCCTTGCTTTTGCCCAGACTCAATCTGTGATCCACTATAGGTTCTTATCTAAGCTTCTTTAGTGATTTACCCTTAAACAAAGCTTTTCTGATTGCTACGGTTGAGTTAGAGAAGGATCGTTGTGTGATTCCTGTGTTTTATTCTTGGTCTTCTTATATTATTTTTTCTTCAATGGGTTTATCCTCTAAAGTGAATCTGAAAGCGTTGATTTTATGTCCGATTTGGGCCTAAATCCACTTGATTTGGTAGTGTTCAAGGCTGATTCTTTCGTTGATCTAAGACTTTTTGGCTCCCAATTCTTTTAAAATCCCCTTTTCGCACAAAAATCTTAAAAATACTCCTCCACCTTTACTTGAGTGTTAAAATGTATGAACTTAATCAAAAGAAAGCTAGACTTAGCTATAGGATACAACATTTGGTACAATTATAGTGCGTCCTTCACGCTGAGTACCATTCTTATACAAATACACCACTCTCAAACCTACTAACTATTAGTTGGCAGTGAGAAAATACACTTTTTTTGCTCTCTCAACTGTATTCTGCCAAAGTTCCCCTCTGTCACTAAAAATTTGGCCCTACGGATTCCAATCTCCCACAATTATGGTACTACCCTCTTACTTTTGCACCATATACACTTTATTTACAAACTTTGCTTTATTATTTTTCGTTTTCTCAGGATTAATTACAATTTGATCTATTTTTGGTTGGCTTTTGAATTTTTTGGGAGATGGATGGTGGGTTGCGTACCTTTTAGATTAGAGAGTATTTCTGAGAATGTCATTCTGCCATTCCCTCATAGTTGCCCTTTGCAGTTTGTGTTATTTCTCTAGCTGTGTGATAGTCTGTTGGAGACGCTTGATTTTAAGATGTGATTATTTTTCGACTACCTTGCGTTTGTCGTAGATAGCGTTGATTTCTGCGACGAGTGCTTTGAGTTCTTTTTAATCAATTTGAGGTTATATTTTTTATTAGATGGTTGCGGCTGACTTATCGATGTACTTCTACATTTCTTATAGCATGATGCTTGTCTGTAATTCTTGCGCGTTGATGATTGTCATTTATTTTTCATAGTGTTTACACTCTTTGATAATATTCTGGAACTACACTTCCCTCTGCTCTCTCTCGATTAGACACGAACTGTTTCTATACTTCTAAATTATTTCCTTGTTCCGCTATAACTCTTCACTTAATATTGCTTTGTTGCGTTCCTGACTAGTGATTCTCTTGAGAAGATCTTCCATCCTAGCACTGCTGCCCTTGATGCTGCGTGTTATAATATTTACTCTGAAAGTAGCTCGTCTGTTTGACTGCCCTTGACCTTGGATATCTATTGTTTTAATTGTTCGTTTTGCTTGTAAATTTTTTCTATTTATGACCTGATCTCCTTGTGTTTGTTGCTGAGGTGTTTTGTATAGTAAAGGGGTAGCTCTTTGGCTGGCTTCTTAAGTTTTTTCTCAATTATCACATTGATCTCTTGCGACATGTCCTTCATTTAGTTGCGTTTGTTTTATATTTGTCGCGACAGCTACTTAATCATAAGTTCTCTAACTTGATCGAGGAGTACCGTTGTTTGCTCATATTGCGCAGTTAGGGCTAGCTGGCTGAGAGTTCTAGTTTGTTATTGGTCTGCGCCTTGAGGAGAGAGTAGTTTTCTGCTACCTGCATGGATTATTAATTTTATTGACTATAATTTATGTGAGATCATCAAAAATGAAGTTTGTAGTGATTCCTCGATTCATTGAGCAACTTGTTGTAGCGGTTGCGGTAGAAACATTCCCCTTGTACCATCGAATCGGCCAGATAGTATGACAGGTCAGCCTTTATTGAACGCTCATACTTGTAGGCAGTGCGTTCCAGTCTTTAATTGCGCGACTGCAGTTCTAGGTGATGAGATGTATACCGATGATGGTTTGGTGTGGGACTGGGTGGTGGGTGCGTGAGGAGTTGACGAGTTGTCCTCTGAGCACTTGGTTTTCGAGTTGGAGATCCCTCACCTTCTGCTCGTAGTACTAAAGGTCCTTTATATTACTCATAAATGAAAATATTATAGAGTGATATGAGATATCTACAAATAAGGATAGTTGAGTCATCTGTTGGATGAGTATTCGATAACTTGCCATAACCTCGATATCAAATACTAAAACAAATATGAAGTTTTAGTTTAATAGTTATTTATTACAATAATCGATTATTATACTTATTCCTAATTTTGTTTTCAATAAATACACAGCATAATTACTCAAATATCAAATTATCTCAGCAATTCCTAAAAACTTTCCTCCCTAACGACACATCTATATTGTTTTCCTTTTCCTACCCTAAAATACCCACCTTTGCATTTGTTTCCTCGGTCTAGTGCTAATAAAAATGAATCAAATCAAATTTCATCTCCTTGTAAAGCTGTTTCGATTTCTTGTCTAGATATTTATCTTCTTGGGAAGTGAGGATCAAACCCTGTTTGTTGCTTCTACTTTCTGCCAACTAGCTTAGGCATCGTAAAGAACAAAGTTCTTCAAGAGTCTCCATTTTGAACTAAGAGCTGAAAGCAAGGAGATCCATGTAGTTACCTTAAGAGATAAGACCAATTAACTCTTGTTCGCAGATATGGATCAATCTCTAAATGCTGAAGTACTCAGCTAGATGAGCCAGTTCTTTGAAAACATTGTAGGAAAACTAATTTGATATTACAAGTATATTAGTATGCAAGTAGGCTAGGAAGATATGGAAAATTTGTGGATTGCACTAAAATGAGAAGCGAGGATGTTCCTGTGTCTCTCCTTTGAATGCAAACAAAAACTTGAAATAATGGTTGTAGATTGCCATTATGTCAAAGGAACAGTTAAAAAAATACTAGTTGTTAAGGACGATATACTCGCTCAATTACCAGTGCTCCTTCATTTTGTTAAGATAAGTGTTGAATAGACTGTTATAGAGTTTTACACAGTAACTTGTAGCTATTTCACCGATAACTTCAGATTTTTGTTAATTGAGATAGTTTTGGATGATCTCATAAGGGGTTGCAACTCCTAATTGTGGCAGCCAACTCAACAGTTTTTAATGAGCTTAATCTAACTACAGCTTTCCATATCCTGAATACAAACTGTTAAAAATGTTCTACAAATTATCTCTGGTGTAATATTTATTGATGTCTTGTAGAAAAGATACCATTTTACTATAGTTTTTGAAATACTTTCCAATTAAGGCACAGTGGATATAAAAAGGTTTGCCTTCCACATCCAAAACATATTACTTTGGCACCTCTACCAAACATTAAACCACAGGCTTCAAGATGTAAGTTTTCGCTTTTTTTTGGAAAAGATTAATATAGAAAAGGTCGTCATAGTAATTACCATCGAATCCCCCAAATATAACCAGACAGCTTCCTATGAATCCTCCTCCATGTCTCCTTCTAGCTGCAGGCTAGTTACTTGTTAATATTTTCTTCACAGTCCCTGTTTTTAAATCAATCGAAAACATATCGTTCATGTCTTCGAGTGATCGCCCTCCAAAAACATACATTTCTCCGTTGTAATAGTGCGATGTATGTCCCCATCTTTGTGTAATTTCCCCAATAAGCTCTACTTTTTTCCATTCCAGTGTATTAATCTGTCCTGTTTAAAAAAGATCGGTGAGGTCAAGACAGTGGAGGTCTGCGAGGCAGTTATACTTACCGTAGCAGCCACCGAAGATGTAAATTTTATTTTCTACCATACATGAAGAGTGAAATCTACGGGCGGTTGGTTTTTAGCCTTATATTTTTATTTATTCCCAACTCAGGTTGGTGACATTGTAAAGCCATAAGTCGCCCAAATCATCAGCGCCTTCACCTCCGAACACAATCAAATATGGAAATTTGAATTATACAATGTGATATGTTCGTTACCAAGGGGATGCCTCTGCTTCGAAAGGAGGGATCTCAAACCAGTGTAATGTGTTGAGATCAAGTGTACTGACTGAGTTAAAGCGCTGCTTGTTCGGTCCTCCCCCGCCGAAAAGTAAGAGTTGCTCATTAACAGGATCATAAGACAGAGTGCTGTTTGAACGACAAAGCGGTATGTCACCGAAAGTGATTATCTGCTTCCAACTCCGTTCATTGAGTGAATAACACCATAGATCATTCATGTAAGTTGCGTCTAAATGCTTTTTTTAGTACTTGCGAATCCCCCAAATATATAAAGGTTGTCTTTGACAATACATGAGCTATGCCCCCATCGAGAAGGTGGTCTGAGTGAACATGCTACAGATTTCCAAGAGTAGGGTTTGGAGTGAGCTTTATTTTCCTTCATAACGGTTGTTAATTTTCTAATTTTTAATATAAACTTATTGATTACATTAATATTTATCATACATACATCACCGCAAGAAAAGCCAATAAACAATGACTCTCACTCGATTGTCTCTCCATAATTGTAGAACTCACATTGGTCATAAATTTAAGAATAACCCACAAAACATCATTCTCACTATTACTTCATTTACTTACTTGATTTCTTAGTCAAAGACTACAGACCCATGATCATACTTAGCTCAGACTTAAACTGAGTGTTTCCTTCTTGTTTTCCATTTTCTGCTAGCCATATTGCACTTAAATACTGGCTCAGTGATTTATAGAGTTAGTAATTACCCTCCAAGTGTACTCCACAACTCAATTGTCGCAGTACAGCTACTGCTCCTTCGTTACTTTAAAATCCAATTTCAATTGCACCAGCCTTTTTGAGGAGAGAGATCAGTCCATTTTTGACTGGTAATTTTCGACAGATCATCACGTAGATTCTATAATGTTTGAACAGGGTTTGTAGTAAAGAGAGCAGGTTACTTTCTGTATAAGCGTCGAGCTGAGGTTGATCCAAATCTTCCTGGAGGTGGATTGATATTTGTTTCTATTTGACGCTATTTGTCTGTTGCTCATGAAGCTGCCTGAGGATGGTACACTATGACTGATAAGATGGTTTAAGACGTGTAGTTGTTTGACGTGCAGATTGAGATGCCTGAGCAAGCTACTGCTGCTGACGTGATTTTTTGAACATATCGTAGAGAAGGTAGGCGAGGAAAGCGATAAGCACCAAAAAAATCAGACTCAAATTCATGATAGTTATTATTATGATCATAAGAACGCAGTCTAATCAGTACATCACTCTATAAATTATTAAATACGAATGATGGCAATCTGGAGCAGGTTGGTTTGAGAATGATTCATCAAAATCGATTGTAATAAAATGCTAATATTAATTGTCTTGTTAAGCGCATACCTCGTTCACTCTCATCTCATAATCGACATCACACCCTCCAATAACCAAGTCAATGCCAATCAACAAATCGCCATCAAAATACTCACCAATTCGACAGTATCATCAAACAGCCTCATGCTTAATTTTACAACCGACTTCACTCTGAACAACCCCTGTCTCGTAAACGGTACCACATCCACATGCACCTACGCCATCTCCACCAGCGCAGTCACTCTCACTTTTTCGAATTTATTCGCAACTAACACCTATTATGTACTCACTGCCACCGTCGTCAATCCTAATTTTGCCACCAATTTTCCCATCAGTGCATCAGTGGGAGGTGTTCCCTTCACTAACTCTGGAATTGTGACCATCATAGCAAAGACAATTACATGTGTTATGGGATTAAGCTCTTCCTACGTGGGAGACACTTCTATCGGTTATTTTACACTGAGCAATGATGCTCTGCCCACTAACTCGATAATAACAATCAATTCATCCCTCCAAACTACCTTTAGCAACTTGTTTCAGTCCAATCCTACTTGTAGTTTTGGTTCAGACAATGCGGCTTGCGCACTCTCCAGTAGTTTTGGTTCCCAATATCTAACAATAAGCAGTGTTCCCACTAATGCAAATTTGAAATTAAACGTGAGTTTTGTCAACAATCCGCCGTTTAATAGTTCGCTGATGACTATCAATCTTCTTATCCAAAACGCCAACAGCTACAACATGCAGGTATGTTCATTTCAGCAGGCGACCCCGACGCTGTTACGCACAAGTCTTGCTGCAAATTTGCAGAACTGGAACTCAAGTATAGGAAGTTCTTCTAATGTCACATTGACTATTAGCACTTACTTCAATCCATTTACAACAAATTTACTATTTGTTTACGATTCAAATTTCTCCATCAGTGCTATTTCTCCTTCTCAAACATCCTCTGCAATTATTCAGGGAAACGATACCTACCACTATTTAGCCAGTGGAGTGACGGTGGGTAAATCACTAACTTTCACTATATCTGTCAGGAACCCTTCCACCCAACAGCCTGTAAATTTCGCATTTTATGTGATTTACTCAAATAATCAATTTGTTTAAGTTAGCCAGACTTCACTCACTCTCAAAACTATAAGTCTACCTGTTTCTGTTTCCATCAGCAATAATTATACAATGAGTAACTCGATCTATAACGTGTCACTTACTATGCCACTCAAACTTACAAATGGAGGAACAATTTTTCTAAGTCTCAACTATGGTACGATCCAGTGTTCTTCTTTAGGTTTTAATCAGAATAGTGGTTTATCGGTAACATTTTGCAGCTAGAATTCTATCAATTTGAATAGTAGTTTTCTGGGTGTAGGACTTATTTGGTTTACTGTTAATATAGAAAACTATTTTAGTGTGCGCAATGATATCAAGGTTGCTGTGAGTGTTTCAGGACCAAGTCCAAGCAACTACAATGTTGGTTCAGGGGAAGCAAGTGTATCTCTAGCCATCAATAATCAAAGCTTCACGATTATCAACTCTAATACTACCTTTGGTGCACCCACTTCGTTTAGTATAACATAAAATACGGTTACTCTGAACACAACAATTCAAAGAGTCTTCAATATTGGCTTACCGAAAGATCTTCAGATAAAAAACTTAACCACTGTGGTTTCAAACAACTCGACTTCATCAATTATTCAAAACTACACAATCTATACAACAAACAACACAATAGCTGTCAATATTAAGGGATTACTCAACATCAAAATCAGCAATATTGCCAATCCCTTAAAATATTTAGGCTCCATCCAATGGAATTTCACTGCGAGTGATTTTAGCGGTAATCCATCTTCATTCGTCCAAAATAGTCACTCGCCCTTCTATACATCTACTATTTCGAATGCAGTTATTTCTCTTTCGAACACAGTTATTGAGGCTACTTCAGTGTTAACTCTAACTGTGATACCCATTTTGCAATATTTCTATACTCCGAATATCACAGTAACTATTCCCAACTCGTTAGTATTGAGCTGTAGCAATTGTACTATCCAATCATCCAACATTTTTTCTTTTGTCTATTTCGCAACTATAATGAGGGTAACTGTCAGCATCAACAACAGTGCAAGTCCCAATAACAACACTCTCAACTTGATTATATCTACGAGTACAGTTAGTTTTGAAACAGCTAGTTTATCCTATAGCCTTGATCCGATGACTTACGGTTATGTGAGTCTTCAGAGTGGTTTTTTCGGCGAAGTCGGTACAGTCACAATCACAATTACAAAAGGCCCTACAACTCCAGTCATACTTTCCTATTCAAGTCTATCAGCAATACTTTCAGGATCTAATTGTATAAATTGCAACAATACTCAAATAGTTATTTCGGGAATAGTTCAATATTTTCAAACTGCAAGTATAACCCTGGCTGGAACAAACAATGGGATCTTATATGCTACAGCAATAGCAAAGGTTACTTATATTTGTTCTTCTATACAAGGCTGTAGGATTTGTAATAATGATACAGGCAATATGGTTTGCCAATAATGTTTCAACTCCACTTATACTGCCTTTACTTTGCTTTACAATAATCAATGCCTTCAAAACTGCCCCATAGCCACCTACTCTAATACTCGCACTTGTATACCCTGTCCAACTAATTGTCAGAGCTGCAATTCCACTGCTTGTTTGATTTGCAAAATGAACTACTTTATTTTCAACAATACTTGCGTGACTAGCTGTCCTCTTCCTTTGATCAATAATGCAACTCATTGTATCTAGGTGCCAATAATATGTCCAAAAAACTGTGCAAGTTGTATGTCAAGTACTTCATGTGAGGCATGCGATGGAGGCTATATCCTCTTAAATAACGTATGTTATTCCTCATGTCCGATTAACTACGTGCTGAACACTACAGGAAACGGATGTATTTTGTTTATCCCTCCTTAATAGACCAAGTATTTTCCATTTGTGTTTGTTATCAGCGTAGCTCTACTCTCTATCGCGTTAGTAGCCATCAAATGTTATGAAAAGAGGTCGTTGGTAATGGGCAATCTCATAGCTTTCTTGGCCATCGTGGAAATAGGCTCAATGCTTATGACGATCATATATACTATGCAGTCGAACAAAGACCTACTGACTCAAGCACTACTGTTTATTATTGTTCTTAGCAAAATATTGCTTAACATCATCTTTTTAGCATACTTCATGAAGGTGATTGCTTCATAATAAGATTTTTAAAGATGGAGAGAACAGTAAGAGGCTCATTAAAGGCTGTATAAATGTCTATTGATCCTCTCTTCGATTCTTTCTTTTCAAACAATACGAATCATCTATTCAAGACTGATGGGATTGAGGCTGTTCTTTGGAAAGTTTAATACAGCACTCATTTTCAAACCTCTCAACTATTTTACAATCGCACATTTCTTTACTTGTGGATTTGCATTAGTATTCCTAAGCGTCAGAAGCATAATAGCAGCTAACGGATATCGAACGAGTACTTTCTATTCTTCTGTTTAGAGCATCATTCTGGAATTACTTCTATTGGGGTGCTGCTTAATTGAAAA
>Ga0194117_10006721_pt1 | contig 10012 bp, 9 predicted proteins | sample TA2MahsurfametaG_FD_160579 | JGI IMG/M metagenome (GOLD analysis project Ga0194117, IMG submission 160579) | Freshwater microbial communities from Lake Tanganyika, Tanzania - TA2015009 Mahale N1 surface | ecosystem: Environmental > Aquatic > Freshwater > Lake | place: Tanzania: Lake Tanganyika...
CCACCTCGACCTCGATCGGCCGGCCCGCGAACTGCTGCGCACGCAGGTCCTCGGCCAGCTTCCGGCAGTGGTCGAGCACCTGCTGCGCGGTCTCGGGCTTGTGCGTCACCGGCAGGATCACCACATGCGTCGGCGCCAGGCGCGGCGGCACGCAGAGGCCGTCGTCGTCCGAATGCGTCATGATCATCGCGCCGATCAGCCGGGTGCTGACGCCCCAGCTCGTGGTCCATGCGTACTTCTGCTGCCCGTCGGCATCGAGGAACTGGATCTCGCTGGCCTTGGAGAAGTTCTGCCCCAGGAAGTGGCTGGTCCCGGCCTGCAGCGCCTTGCGGTCCTGCATCATGGCCTCGATGCAGTACGTCTCCTCTGCGCCGGGAAACCGCTCGCCCTCGGTCTTGCGCCCCTGCAGCACGGGCATGGCCATCCAGTTCTCGGCGAAGTCGGCGTAGACGCCGAGCATCCGCATCGTCTCCTCCTCCGCCTCCTCGCGCGTGGCGTGCGCGGTGTGGCCCTCCTGCCAGAGGAACTCGGCGGTGCGCAGGAAGAGGCGCGTGCGCATCTCCCAGCGCACCACGTTCGCCCACTGGTTGATGAGGAGCGGGAGGTCTCGGTAGCTCTGCACCCACTTGGCGAACGTGGCGCCGATGATCGTCTCGCTCGTCGGGCGGACGATGAGCGGCTCCTCGAGCTCGCCGTCGGGGACGAGCTTCCCGTCGGGGCCGGCCTTCAGGCGGTGGTGCGTGACCACCGCGCACTCCTTCGCGAACCCGTCGACGTGCTGCGCCTCCTTCTCGAGGAAGCTCAGCGGGATGAAGAGCGGGAAGTAGGCGTTGCGGTGCCCGGTGGCCTTGAACATGCCGTCGAGCACGCGCTGCACGTTCTCCCAGATCGCGTAGCCCCACGGCTTGATCACCATGCAGCCGCGGACCGGGCTGTTCTCGGCAAGGTCGCCCGCGCGCACCACCTGCTGGTACCACTCGGAGTAGTTCTCCTCGCGGGTGGGGGTGATGGCCGTCTTGGCGGCGCCGCCCTGGGGCGCGCCCTTCTGCTTCTCGTTGCCGCTCATGGGGGGAACAGGGTACACGCGCCCCCGCGGCGCACGCACTCAGCGACGGCGGCGGCCGCGGCCCGTCGACACCAGGCGACGCACCTCGCCCGCCTTGGGCTCGAGCACCTTGCGCGCGCGCCGGCGCGCCGCGCGCAGGAGCTGCTGCCGACGCGAACGCACCTCGCGGAGGAGATCGTCCACCTGCCGCGGGTCGGGGAACTCCGCGCGCCGCTCCGAGAGCAGTCCCTCGAGCAGGCCGAGGTCGCGGTCCTCGCCGATGGCCGACACCACGCGCCCGAGGCTCGAGGCGAGGCGCTCGATGCGGCGCCGCGGACCGAGGCGCGACACGAGCACGAGCTGCAGCGCGATCCGCTGGCATTCCTTGCGGACCTCGTGCAGCGCGTCGAGGTGGCCCGCGTTCCACGGCACCGCCGCCTGCCGGCGCGCGCGGCGCCAGCGGCGCGCGATGGCCGAGGCGATCGAATCCGGCCCGACCGCGCGCAGGTCCGCCGCGAGCATGCGCGCGCGCAGGCCCTCGAGCTGTCCCCGGATGATGGCCGCGGCCTGGTGCCAGTCGGCGGATGCCGTGGTGGCCTTGTCGGGCGCGAGCACCGCCACCGCGATGGCACCGGTGCTGCGGCGGAGCGCCGGCGGAAGCACCTCGCACACGTCGGTGATGGTCTCGATGAGCACGTCGCGGTCGCGCGTGGCGGAGAGGCGCTCGGCGGTGGCGCGCACCTCCTCCTGCACCGCGCGCACCTCCACGGCATCCACCGCGCCCTTGCACAGGCTGGCGCCCGCCCGGAAGCGCTTCAGCGCACGGCGCAGCTCATGCACCGCGCGGCGGCGGCGCGGCTGCTCCCAGCTGGCGAGGTCATCGCACTCGAGGAGGGCCGTGTCGATCTCGGCGAGCAGCGCATCGCGCAGCGACTCGCCCAGGTCCTCCGCCGGGCGCACGCGCGCCGGCAGCCGCGAGCGCTCGTCGCCGTCACCCATGCCGCATCGCCACCGCCACGATGCCGGTGGCCCCCAGCACGATCGACACGACGCCGTTGAGCAGCGTGAAGTGCCGCGCGAAGCGCGGCGCGCCGCCCGTGGCCAGGAGCACGTGCTCCATGCAGATCACCGCGGCCGCCACCAGCACAGCCGCGCCGAACGCGGGCCCGAGCCGAGGGTCCGCGCGCCAGCACGCCACGAGGCACGCAACGCTCCCCGCGTGCATCGCGCGCGAGACCCACGCGGCGCGCGCGTCCCCAAGGCGCGACGGCATGCTGTGCAGGCCCTCGCGGACGTCCACCTGGGTGTCCTGCATCGCGTAGAGCACGTCGAAGCCGGCAACCCACAGGATCACGGCGCCGGCGAGGAACCACGGCGCGGGTTCCGCGAGCGCCTCCGGACGCACGGCGATGGCCGCGGCGAGCGGGCTCATGGCAAGGCTCGCGCCCAGCCACACGTGGCACAGCATGCTGAAGCGCTTCAGCAGCCCGTAGGCCGAGATCCAGGCAAGGACGGGCAAGGAGAGCCACAGCGGCCAACGGTTCCCGAAGAGCGGCACGAACGCAGCGCAGAGCGCCACGAACGCAGCCGAGGCAAGCACGAACGCCGCGCGCGCCTGCGCCAACGAGATGCGCCCGGCAGGAAGCGCGCGTCCGGCGGTCCGCGGGTTGCGTGCGTCGATGTCGCGGTCAAGCAGGCGGTTCGCCACCATGGCCGCGGTGCGAGCGCTCACCATGCAGCCCACCACGAGCGCAGCGAGCACGGCCACGTCGCGCGGCGCGGGGCGCTCGGTGCCCACGGCCATCGCCGCGCCGAGGAGCGCGAACGGCAGTGCGAACACCGAGTGCGAGAGCTTGATGTCCTTCGCGATCTCGCGTGCGGCGGCGAGACCGGCAGCCGTCACTTCGAGGGCTCCTCGCCGCCCGCGGCCGGCGCGGCACGCGGGGGCTGCGCGGCGGACGCGGGTGCGGTCCCCGCGGCGGCCGGCGCAGGGGCCGAGGCGGCGCGGCGCGCCCGCAGCTCGTCGGCCGCGGCCTTGCCGCACATGCGCTCGACCACCTCGATCGGCTGCGTGCAGACCGGGTCCTTCACGGGCACCTTCCAGTACTGCAGGTAGCTCGGCTTGTAGTCGAAGCCGCCGGATGCGCCGCCGAGGTGCACCGTGACGGTCTGGTAGAAGCCGTCGCGCGAGGGGTACTCGATGTCGACCTGCGCCTTGCTGCCGTCGATGCGGGCCTGGCGGACCGTCCAGACGTTCGTGTCACCGGGGCACATCGGCTTGCCCGGCGCAAGCCCTCGCTCGAATGTCGAGAACGCCGCGACGTTCATCTCCGAGGGCAGGTTGTAGACCAGCGGGCTGTCCTTGGCGATCTGCTCGTGCGCGAACTTCACCGCGCTGATCACCACCTGCGGAAGCGGCGGCGTGTCCGTCGAGATCCCGGGCGCCCCGCCCATCGACGGCCACGTGCGCGGCGCCGAGCACGCCGCAAGCGAGGCCACCAGCGCGGCACCCGTTGCCCACGAAGCGATGCGAGCCGGCACGATCCGATCCATGGAGTGCGAAGCCATGCCGCGAAGTGTAGGTAAATCCGTTCCTGGTTACTTTGGCACCAATTTCTTTCTCCAGAGAAACGCGGTGCGGGAAGTGAGATGTGGGGTCCAGGGTGCCGAGGTGCCTCTGCGAAAGGCGGTGGGGTCGGTTGCGCGGTGCGGTGTGCACCTGGACGCCTCGGCGACCGGCGGTGGGGGCGGTCGCTCGGCGTAGTGAGTGCCTGGGCGCCTCGGCGACCGGCGGTGGCCTCAGTCGCTCGGACAAGTTGCACGCAACGGGTGCATCTGCGGCGAGGAGCGCGCGGCCGGGGCGTGCAACAACTCGCTTGATGAGGCCACCACCGTTCGCTGTCGGCTCGGGGCGCCGAACGTCGGGAGGCGGTCGGGCGCCAGCTGTCGTTCATCAGCAGGCGGTCGGGCGCCGGCTGTCGAGCTTCAACAGGCGGTCGAATGGGGGGCGCCTTCCGTCACTCGGCGAGCGCCCCGCAGTGAGCACGGGAACCCCCGGCGCAGCGCCGTATGCAGGCGAGAAGTCCGGCAGCTGCGGTACCGACTACTCCCGGGTGCATCCCGGACGAACGCATGCATATCGAGGCCGCAGCGGAACCTGGTGGAGCAAGGCCGTGCGCGAGACGGGGGTCTCGGCGCAACGAAGGGGCGCGGCCACCGCCGGAACCACCGCAACCCGTCAACCGCCCGACGTCAGAGCACCCACGGCGATTTCCCTAGAGAAAACAACTGGTGCCAAAGGAACCAGGAGCGGATTTACGAGCCGGCCTTCGCCACCTGCCAGTACTCGACGTCGACCGGCACCTGCCGACCGAAGATCGTCACCAGCACGCGCACGATGCCCTTGTCCGGCACGGTGCTGTCGACGGTGCCCTCGTAGTTCTGGAACGGGCCTTCCTTGATCGTGACGGCGTCGCCGGCGGCGAAGTCCATCTTGACCTGCGGGGCCTGCTCCGCGGGGCGGCTGTCGAACAGCATCTTCTCGACCTCGGCCGGGCCCATCGGGGTGGGACGTCCCGCGGTGCCGACGAAGTCGCCGACGCCCGTGGTCTCCTTGATCAGGAAGAACACGTCCTGCGGGATGCGGCCATCGGCCTCGAGGCGCATCTCCACGAACACGTAGCCCGGATAGAGCTTGGTCTCGGTGATCTTCTGCTTGCCGGCCTTGAGCGTCTTGGTCTTCTCGGTCGGCACCATGATGCGGCCGACGGACTGCTCCAGTCCCTCGATCTGCACCTTGCGCAGCAGCGTGTTGCGGACCGAGTCCTCCTTGTTGGAGGCCACGCGCAGCACGAACCAGTTGAAGCCCGGACGGAACATCGGGAGTTCCGACTCGTCCTGCGGCGGCACCGCCACCACGGGCTCCGCGGCCTTCTTGCCGCGACGCGAGGGCTCGAGCGCCTTGCCGGTCTCGACGCCGAAGTCGCTCAGGCGCGGGCCGGCGATCTTCTGCAGCGCGTCGCGGCCGCGGGCCAGCGTCTTGCCGCCGTCGGTACGGGTCATGGCGCCCTCGTGGGCGCCCTCGTGGGCGTCCGCGTGCTCGTGCTCGTGGGTCTCGTTGCTCAGGTCCATCGTTCGATCCTCCGCGCGCCGGACGGCGCCGTCACTCCGACTCCAGGACGCTGCTGTCGAGCACGCCGACCTGCAGGAATCCCCACGCGAACGCACGGTCGCACACGAAGCAGAACATCGCGATGGCGAGCATCGTGACGATCACCACGCCGGTCGAGTTGGTGATCTCGCGCCGCGTGGACCAGTTCACCTTGCGCATCTCGGCCTCGGTGGCGATCAGGAAGTCCACCGAGCGCGGGTTGCGCCCGAGCAGCCAGAACACCAGCGAGCCCAGGCCCGCGAAGAACACCAGCGCGGCGCCGATGGCCACGTACCCGGCGACGTCGCCGCCGCCCGAGCCGAGCTTCGACCACGTCCAGTACGTGCCCTGGGCGATGAGCAGGCCGAAGGCCGACGCGGAGATCATCCGCGTCCAGTACCCCTGCCCGCTCTTGTAGATGGCCTCTGATGCCATGGTCTGCAGTCCTTCCGTTTCGAACACGCCAGGAGTGAATCGAACACTCAACCTGCGGATTTGGAATCCGCTGCTCTGCCAATTGAGCTACTGGCGTCCATGCGTAGCGCCGCGGGGAACGGCCGGGGGCCGCGCCGCGCGACGGTCACTTGCGCTTGATCTTGTGCAGCGTGTGCTTGCGGAGACGGGGGCTGTACTTCATGAAGCCCTCCTTCACCTTCTCGGAGATGCCGCCCTTCACCCGGATCTCGGTCCGGTAGTTCAGGTCGCCGGTCTCCGTGCACTGGAGCCACACATATTCGCGGTCGAGAGCGCGCTTTGCCATCGTTCGTACCTCGGGTCAGCCGGTCCGGGGCCCGCCGCGCGGAACTGCGCGGCGGGCCCGGACGGCATGTCGGTCAATGTCAGGCCAGGATCTTGGTCACGACGCCCGAGCCCACGGTGCGGCCACCCTCGCGCACGGCGAAGCGGACGCCCTCTTCCATGGCCACGCCCTTGTCACCGAGGTCCACGACCATGGTGATGTTGTCGCCGGGCATGCACATCTCGGCGCCCTTGAGCTCCGCGATCTGGCCGGTGATGTCGGTGGTGCGGAAGTAGAACTGCGGCTTGTAGCCCTTGAAGAACGGAGTGTGGCGGCCACCCTCCTCCTTCGTGAGCACGTACACCTGCGACTCGAACTTGGTGTGGGGCTTGATCGAGCCGGGCTTGCACAGCACCTGTCCGCGCTCGATGTCGTCCTTCTCGATGCCGCGCATCAGGCAGCCGACGTTGTCGCCGGCGATGCCCTGGTCGAGCGTCTTCTGGAACATCTCGACGCCGGTGATGGTGGTCTTCTGGTTCGGGCGGAGGCCGACGATCTCGACCTCGTCGCCGACCTTGACCACGCCGCGCTCGATGCGGCCGGTGCACACGGTGCCGCGGCCCTTGATGCTGAACACGTCCTCGACGCTCATGAGGAACGGCTTGTCGACCTCGCGCTGCGGCTCGGGGATGTAGGTGTCGATGGCCTCCATCAGCTTGGTGATGCACTCCGAGGCCTTCGCGTCGCCGGGGTTGGACAGGGCCGGGAAGGCCGCGCCGCGCACCACCGGGGTCTCGTCGCCGGGGAAGCCGTACTTGGACAGCAGGTCGCGCACCTCGACCTCGATGAGGTCGAGGAGCTCGGCGTCGTCGACGAGGTCGATCTTGTTCAGGAAGACCACGATCTTGGGCACGCCGACCTGGCGGGCCAGGAGGATGTGCTCGCGCGTCTGCGGCATCGGGCCGTCGGCGGCCGAGACCACCAGGATCGCGCCGTCCATCTGCGCGGCGCCGGTGATCATGTTCTTCACGTAGTCGGCGTGGCCGGGGCAGTCGACGTGCGCGTAGTGGCGGTTCGGGGTCTCGTACTCGACGTGCGAGGTGGCGATCGTCACGATCTTGGTCGGGTCGCGGCGGCCCTCGGACTCGGACGCCTTGGCGACCTGGTCATAGGCCACCGGCGCGCTCAGGCCCTTCGCGGCCTGCACGGCGGTGATCGCGGCGGTCAGCGTGGTCTTGCCGTGGTCGACGTGGCCGATCGTGCCGACGTTGACGTGGGGCTTGGTGCGGGTGAACGTTCCCTTTGCCATGGCTGTTCAGTGCTCCGAAAGAAGGGTGTTGATGCGCGCGGGGCGCTGGTGTGCTGGCCGCGCGTTCTGGAAGAAGGTGACAGGTGCGGCCGCGCCTGCCAGACCTAAGCCACCGAAGGGGCTTGAACCCTCGACCTCACCCTTACCAAGGGTGTGCTCTACCACTGAGCTACGGTGGCCAACGATGACAACGCCGCCCGTTGCACGAGCGGCGAACCGGAAAGACTACCGAAACCCCGCCCCGGATTCAAGCGTCCGGCCACATGGCGCCCGCTCGGATTCCCGTGAATTCCGAGTCTGCGCCGCGCCAGGTTCGCAAGGAACGGGCAAAGGCCAATAAAGACGCCGCCCCTGACCCACGCTCAGTTCTGCTGGTCGAGGCGCTCCACGCGCGTCTGGCGGTTGTTGCGGAGGTCCTGCAGGTTCAGCCACTTGCCCATGGTGGCCACGTGGGCGTCGAGGTACAGCATGCAGCACACGTCGCCGACGTAGCGGAACTCCACCTCGCAGTCGAGCGATGCGGGGCGCCAGATGTCCTGCGTCTGCGGGTTGCTCGGGTCCGGAAGCGGGATGGTCTCGCCCGCACGGCTGTCGACGGCGTACAACGACATGCCGGGGTACTTGATCATCGCGTTCGTGTACCAGTTGCTGCTGCCGGCGGCGTTGGGCACCGCGCTGAAGAAGTCGTTCGCCGCGAAGTAGCCGGGCTGCCCCTGCTCACGGATCGACGCGCCCGCGCCGAACGGCCGCGCGTCCGTGTCGGCGTCGGTGGGCATGGCCTTCTGGATGCCGACCTTCGAACGGAACGGGTCCGTGTCAACCATGCCCGGGTTCGTGTACGCCCAGTAGTCGGGCGAGTCGTAGCGATAGTCCCAGGTGGGGCTCGGCACCTCGGCGGGCTCGCCGCCCGGGTCGTTGGGGTTGCCCACGGGCACCAGCGGGCCGAACTTCCCCGTGGTCCAGAGGATGTCCGTCCACGAGCCCTTGCGCAGCTCGCCGGTGTTGGGCGTGGTGCCCGCAGGCGATGCCGTGCGCACGATGGTCTTCGCGAACTGCCCCGCGTAGTCGAACTGGCTGGGAACGATGTGGTCGCGGTTGTCGAGCGAGTACGCAGTCATCAGCGCTCCGATCGAGCGCAGATTGCTCTGGCTGGCAACCAGCTGCCCGTTGCGCCGCAGGATGCCGAGCGCCGGCAGCAGGATGCCGACGAGCGCCGCGATCACCGCCACCACGACCATGATCTCCACCAGCGTGATGCCGCGGAGGCTTGCGCTGCCGAAGCAGACCGCGCGGAAGGGACGGGCCGTCCCGCCGGAACGGTCCACGCGGCCGGGCCGGCCGACGCAGGGTGCGGAGAACGCGCGGGGTGCGGTGCTCATGGGGATCCTCGCCAACATGTACGGAAGCCGCCGTCCGGCTGTTGCCGGTCAGCTCAGCGCCATCGTCATCAGGAACTCGGCGTTCGACTTGGTCTTGGCCACTCGGCTGCGGAGGAGCTCCATGGCCTCCACCGTGTTCATGTCGCTCGTGACCTTGCGCAGGCGCACGATGAGGTCGTGCTCCTTGGGGTCCATCAAGAGCTCCTCGCGGCGGGTGCCGCTGGCGGCGATGTTGACGGCCGGGAACACGCGCTTCTCCATGAGCTTGCGGTCGAGGTGCAGCTCGGCGTTGCCGGTGCCCTTGAACTCCTCGAAGATCACCTCGTCGGCGCGCGAGCCGGTGTCCACGAGCGCGGTGCCCAGGATGGTGAGCGAGCCGCCGTTCTCGATGTTGCGCGCGCTGCCGAAGAACTTCTTGGGCTTGATGAGCGCCGCGTTGTCCACGCCGCCCGAGCCGATCTTGCCCGAGCCCGGCATCGCGTTGTTGTAGCCGCGCGCGAGGCGCGTGATGCTGTCGAGGAGGATGATCACGTGGTCGCCGAACTCGACCATGCGGCGCGCCTTCTCGGAGACCATCTCGGCCACCTGGATGTGGCGGACGGCCTCCTCGTCGAAGGTGCTGGCGACGACCTCGACCTTGCCCTTGGTGTTTCGGCGGAAGTCGGTGACCTCCTCGGGGCGCTCGTCCACCAGCAGCACGATGACATGCACGTCGGGGTGGTTGTTGGTGATGGCGATGGCAAGCTGCTGCAGGATGACGGTCTTGCCCGTGCGCGGCGGCGCCACGATGAGCGCGCGCTGGCCGAAGCCGAGCGGCGTGACCATCTCGATGATGCGCGGCTCGATGCGCGCGGGCTCGGCGAGGTTCTCGAGGTGGATGCGCTTGTTCGGGTGGAGCGGCGTCAGGTTCTCGAAGGTCGGCAGGTCATGCAGCACCTTCGGGTCGCGGCCGTTCACGCTCTCCACGCGCAGCAGCGCGAAGTAGGTCTCCTGGTCCTTCGGCGGGCGGATGACGCCCTTCACCACGTGGCCCTTGCGCAGGCCGAAGCGGCGGATCTGGCTGGGAGAGACATACACGTCGTCCGGCGAGGGCTGGTAGCTGTACTCCGGGCTGCGCAGGAAGCCGTAGCCGTCGTGCAGGATCTCGAGGGTGCCCTCGGCGAGCATCAGCCCCTGCTTCTGCGCGCGCGCACGCAGGATCTCGAAGACGAGCTGCTGCTTGGGGAGGCCGAGCTGCTCCTCGAGGCCCTCCTTCTTGGCGACCTTCACCAGCTCGTCGCCGGTCATCTTCTGGAGCGTGGAGAGGTCGAGGTCGTCCTTCTTGGCGACCTCGAACTTGCCCTTCCACTCCTTCTCGAACTCGGCGAGCTCGAGCTCGAGCTGCCCGGGG
>Ga0194117_10006727_pt1 | contig 10007 bp, 15 predicted proteins | sample TA2MahsurfametaG_FD_160579 | JGI IMG/M metagenome (GOLD analysis project Ga0194117, IMG submission 160579) | Freshwater microbial communities from Lake Tanganyika, Tanzania - TA2015009 Mahale N1 surface | ecosystem: Environmental > Aquatic > Freshwater > Lake | place: Tanzania: Lake Tanganyika...
CCCCCCACCACCTAGGCTTGATACTCTGAATATACCGCCACTTACCGCTTTTCTAGGCGGGCGACTAGGGCGCGTAGTGTCTAATTCTGTCCAAGTGCTGATTGCTCATATATAATGAGTAAGACAACAACACTATCGACGGAGGAACTATGAGCATCTGCGCTTTCATTTCCGAGACTGCTGTGATTTCTGAGGGCACCACACAGCGCGCCGAGAAGCTCGGTTCGTTTCTCGCTAAGAAGGACTATGCCCTTCTCTGTCTCAACGACACACCCCTAGACTTGGCTTTTGCTCTCGGTGCTGGTGAGCGCGTGCGGGTCTTTGAGCAGGGGGTGTCTTATATCCACGAGATGTCGGAAAGAGTAGTGAACTCTATCAGCGACTTGATACCAGGGGTCGAGAGAAAGAGGTCCATCGAAATCTCAGACTTGTCGAGGGGTATACTCGCGGTCGATGCTGCCAATGTGGTGGTGTGCTGCTGTCAAGGCTCCAACAATCCCGCGCTAGTGTTTGCAAAGGGGATGGGGATACCTGTGTTCGATCTGAACAACGACACGCAGGCGCTCGCATTATTTCTTCGGGGGCTATAAGACTAACATAGGGGGGAAGGTTTCCCCTCCCCCTATGTAGCCACGCCACTACACTACAAGGAGTAGTGTTCTAACCCCACGGAATTATGGGTTTAGAGTGCGACCAACAGGACTTGAACCTGTGACATTCACGGTGTAAGCGTGACGCTCTACCAACTGAGCTATGGGGGCTAGTACTAAACAAAATCAAAAATTCAACCCTCTCCCTCTCCCTCTCCCCCTCCCTCTCCCTCTCCCTTACTCAAATCATCTAAATAATCATAGAAATAATTCTCAAACTCTCTCGCGATAGAAACAACAAGCCGTGCGTCTATCTCTTTCGAGCCCATCTTAGAAAGATAATCCATGGCTAGACGCAGACATCTGTCCTTCACAGGGTAAATGTCCCCCGAAGCGAGGTCATAAGCATCTTCTAGAATAGGGAAACCATTTTCCATTTAGGACTCCTCTGTTGGGTTTTTCTTAGGAAATAAGAGAGGCAGCGCGTCGTAGTCGGAGGACTTCTCAATATAGCGTTCTAGCTTCTTGGCTACCTTCAAAACCTCTTCTACTTTCAAAGGCTCCGATCTCTCCCCCTCCCGACAAATCGCAAAAGCCAACTCCAACAATCTCAACATCTCTTCAAAGTTCATACCGACCTCCTCTCAATACCTAGAGCGGGACTCGAACCCGCAAGACTTTTAGGTCGGGGGATTTTAAGTCCCCTGTGTCTACCTGTTCCACCATCTAGGCTCACACACACTCTACCGAGTAAGCGGTCAAAAATATATCTCTTCTACAAAACCCCCATACACATCAGAAATAATATGAGCGGAATCAGCGTCACTTACGCGCTTCCGCAAAATACGCTTGGGTCATCGAGGTCAACTCCTCTACTAAGAGGTTCATCCTGTTCTGAACCCACTCGTCCCCTACTAAATCGGGATTAGACCCATAGTCGTCCACCACACGACTCAACGCATCTATCTCTATCTTCAATAGATAGAGGTTTCTCGTACTGAGATTTCTGATGTCCTCAAGACTATCTAGCGTAAAACACAGCGCATCAAACTCACTCTGCGTCCGATGATCTAAATAATGCGCCTTACCATCAAACTGTACTAAGAAATAAAACCCCCCCGTCCTCTGCCTCACCTCCACAAACGCACTCGGGTGTTCCTCTCTTATGAGAGCTAATAAACACCCTCTCGTAGCAGGTGTGTCTAAAACCGATAAGCCCTTCGGCAACTCACCATAGACCCCCTTGTCTGAGATACCATACACCACCCCCTCTCTCACCACTACAAGATACTCTGTGTCAGCCTCCTCATCATAAGCCGACATCCCACTCAGCCAACGAAAATGAGTCATCTGCTCTAACGATCTATACATCTCTTTCATGTAGCTCTCCTTCTCTATGCCTAAGAGAGCCTACCACACCACCCTCTGATTCCTCTACACTAAATGGGTCGTCAGGGACTCGAACCCTGGACCAACGGATTAAAAGTCCGCTGCTCTACCGACTGAGCTAACAACCCGATTCCCCCCAACGGGATTTGAACCCGTGTTTCACACCTTGAAAGGGTGGTGTCCTAGACCTCTAGACGATGGGGAGCTACTCACCTCATATCTGAACCATACCATAGAATCACTCGAAACCACCTATTTTTCTCGCACAGCATCCTCTAAATGACCCGTGTTGAACCCATACCTCACATAAAACCTATAGAGTATCGAGTGATAGTCCTCATGGGGTACCCCAAACTCCCCTTGATTCTTGAAATAAACCCAAGCCTCTACCCTCCTCCCATCATCCGTTATCACTTCCATCTCACGACGCTCATACACATGAGGTGACCCCTCAAACTTGTCCATCAACCTCATGTCCTCTTCCGTCACCTCATACAAAACCCCTTCTACATATTTCTGAGGCGAGGAAATAACAGAGGCTACTGCTCCTTTACGAAGAGGACTGAAGCCTCGATAGGTGAGCCTCCAATCAGGCAAAACTGCAAATCGACTGAACCTCGCTTGTGGGCATCTATCAGCCATCTGCTCTTGGTCTAGATTTGACCCATAGGCGAAATACAGCATTTGAAGACCTCTTATTTAGTCCATTTATAGAGCTTGGGTCTTAATCCCTAGATAGACCCGCTATAAAGAAAGCGTACCGATCATGCCTCCTGTCAAAAGAACCATGCAAGTAGATTCATTCAATGTCTTCGCAACCTCGAAGCAGGTTCGAGCCCACTTCGGAATGAGAGCTAACTCTCAGCCGCTCGTCACAAAGGGCAGGAAGCCCATCCCCTTCACTCTCACCCTCAAGCAGTCACCCCCCAATACTCTTGAGGTACGCGCTTTCCTCTCTAGCGGGACAGCAGCTGAACTCAAAGCAGTCATCGCCTACCTCAAGACCGAACTAGCTCAGTTCATGACCCCTCAAATCAACCCCGCTGTCATTCAGCGCATCGACGGAATCCTTCAGACCTACCCTCAGAATCGCTTCGTCCTCGGAATGAAGTCCGTCGTCCTACATGGCAAAACCCTCGGACCGAATCAAGAATCCGTCTTAGCTGATCTTGAGGCTAGAGCCATCGGTGGAGACGCGGCTAAAGTCACTCAACTCAGAGAACTCGTCGCTAAAAACCCAACGAATTCCTTCTTAAAGAGCGTCCTCGAACAACTAGAGACAGGCTTTGCCATCTCCCCCAAACAAGAAGCCGCTATCGCTAAGTTCACACCTAAAGCCGACCCCACCCTCGAAGCCCGCATCCAAACCGCACTAGAGAAGGCTAAGTCCACTTATCTAGAGAGCCTCCTCACTCAGATCAGAGGCGGCAAGTCCCTCTCTCCCAAGCAGCTCGAAGTCCTCGAACGCATCGAAAACCCCACCACCGACAACCCCCTCCTCTCCCGCGTCACCGCTCTCCCTCCCACCACCTTCATCAATAGCCTCAAAGCTCAGATTGAAGCAGGAAGACCCCTCACCGAAAAACAGCTTCAAACCCTTGACCGCATCGAAAATGAAAGAGCGGCTCCTAGCACTAGCACCGCTCCCGTACCCAAGTCTCTCAACTCCCCCAAATCTCCCGCTGAGAGCATCCTCCTTGACCTCCTCTCTAATACCAACCTCTCTCCCGATAATCAATACGCTTTACGAGGTGTTATAAAACGCCTCCGCGCAGGAGGGACACTCACTCCCGATGAGAATAAAGCTATACGCTATGTCCTCTATAGAAACCAACATAGACTCAAAGGCTCCTATCTCGGAGACTTCAAGTCTGTCGTCCGTACTATCTTCTCCCCCTAAACCCCAAACTCAACCGATTATCAGCCAATGTAGCACTCCATTCACCTTAGCGTCTAGCGTCTAGGTCATACACGATAGGCTTATTTCTTATCGTGTAGTCCTCACCACAAGAACTCGCATTGATATAAACCACACCCTCACTCTCAGACACACCATATCCATTATGGATATGCCCAAAGATATGAACCCGAGGTTTTATCCTTTCCTCTATTTCCCTGAGCAGGTCTAGACAACCCACCCGCTCATAGGTATCCAATAAGTCTCTCTTCCCATACGCAGGTCCGTGCGTCACGAGGATATCTATCCCCGAAGGTATCTTCTTCCATTTCTCAGAAATATGCACCCCACGAGCCCGATTGAAGACCCACACTCCAAATGAAGGTTGCCAAGGGGCTCCATATATCCTCAGACCATCTATTTCTATTTCTTGGTCTAGGAGATAATGTACTCCCTCTCGGGGTCTAGATACAAAGTCTCGTATCGCCTGAAAATCACCGACCATGCCAAAGCGTCGGGCGATGTATTTCTCACCTAGGTCTTTATCTAGAGTGACCTCATGGTTACCCGCGATGAAGACTTTGTGTTTATGAGGCTGAGAACTAAGCCAATCTATAAAGTCTGCCAACTTCTCAGGGTCACCCACATAGGTGGAGTCACCTGCATGGATGAGTATATCCCCATCAGGGAGAACCAAGTCTCTATGGAGTTCGTGTGTGTCAGAAATACAAACTACCCTCGTCATATTCAGTCCCTCTCATTTAGAGTCCCAAGCTCATAGAGGTTCCACCTCAGCGCAAGCCAAAAGGCGAGAGCAAGTAAGCCACACAGATAAGCAATAAACCCATAATCGCCATCTATCAAAAAACCCAAACCCGCCCCACTCATCACGAAAACCCCCACCCTCGCCCACCTACACCCCTCCCGCAAACACTCAATATGCTCTTCTCTCTCAGTCATCTCTCTACTCCTCTCTGTATCTACAAAATAAACACAGCAGGAGTAGTCGTCAAGAAATAAATGTGTGTTATTTCTGAGAGTGTGAGATATGGTAGTGGTGGGAGGCGATGTAGAAGTACCCTGAGCCGTTGGACTTAGAGAGCCACTCATCGAGAGCGGCGTGGATGTGAGCTTTATACTCCTCATGGAGGAGTCCATCATGGTTGCAGTTACGAGGACAGAGGTCAGAGTGAACAGACTGCCCATCTGCGCGGGTGTACTCTATCTCAGAGTGGACTTTGATCTCGTTGCTTGATTTGATCTCGTTGCCTGACATGAGAAACCTCTCATCTAGGTGGTAGGGGACACTACCTCTCATATCAGACTCAAATCTCTCGACACTCCAACCCCTCAGCAAGACTCCGTATCTTCTCTTTGTATTTCTCATCTCGCAAGAAATACACGATGTCTTGATTTTGCAGGGTGAAGCTCTCCTCTATGTGAAGGAACAAGATAGAGGAGAGCTTTTCACAGGGCTGATATAGAGCCAAGCTATCGAGATATCTGTTATAGATAAGGTGGATGCTTGTGTCTAAACGAAGACTTGTGAGAAATAAAAGGCGCGGCATAAAACCTCTCTTGTATGAATGGGGGAGGTGAATCTTACCGAGAAGTGAGAAATCGTTCGAAGGTTGATTCGATCAAAACAGCCGCTAGGTAGCGATGGACAGAGCGGGTGAATAGACTGACACAGAGGGCTACATAGATATAGGTAGTGAGCCGATCAAGAGGGAGAAATAACACCTCAAGTAAGAGCAGGAAGCCCCACCCGCAAGACACGAGTAGCTTTACGCGAGTATCATGTCTGACTTTTTCGAGAAGTTCTCTCTTCTGTTCTTCGGAGATCACATCATCTTTGTCCATAGTGGGAACCTATCACTTGTGGTATTGAGAGTAAGGTGGGAGACGAGGGATACGCTTACACTCTAAGTAGTCCAAGAGATTGATAGGACCATAACCATCTTGGTCACAATGAGCGACCCAATACTCCTCGATCTCTACGGCGGCAGCCTTCATGATTTGTTTCTGAAAAGAAATACGATTGAGGAGTTTCGCGGTCAACTCTAGAGTGGGGAGCTTGAGGCAAGCCTCACAGACGAGATAGGTATAAGAGACTCTCTCGGAGAGAGGAGCCGTCTCAGTCATCAACCCATGTGGTGATTTCTGAAGACAGACATGACAGGGGACTTCCACACATTGAGGGCATAAGGTATTTGAGGGTGAATGGCTTCGTTCTTCAGAGAGAACCACAGAGCATTTTGGGCAAATCATCTCGACCTCCTGTATCTTTCCAAGACTTGGGGTCTTGTACCCAAGGGTGAAGGATTCCTTCTCCCCTACATAAGGGGGAATCATCTAAGCTCCATTTACACCTCGCGGCCCCTCTTTTATTTCTCTTGAGGGAGTACTCCGCTCGGAGAGCTTCAGACCGACTGAGATAAGGTCCATAACAAGCGCGGGCGATCCAAGGTCTGTGCTTCGAAGTGTATTTCCCTCCTTTTGGATTCCCCTCGCTCCCATCCGCATAAAGACCATTATGCTCTCGGAGTCTCCTAGCAGGGTCGGTCGTCATCCCTACATAGTAAAACCCCTCTAACACCTGCCCCTTCTTCCCATATCTCACTAGCTCACTCTGAATCACATAAACCCAATACTTCGTCATGTATAATGAACCACATCTAGGTGACGAGAGGTTATTTTAGAGGAAGTTTCTCGGCGATAATACCCCTCGACCCACATGGGGTCCGAATGCAGAACGAATACCGACACCATATTTAGGCTGAGATAAACCCGCCATCAGCTTGGTCGTTCGGGTCTTCGCTTCTACGCTCTGCTGCCACATCGCCTCTGCCGTGGACTTCAACCCCTCATATTTGGACGATTTATCCAAACTCAGAGAAATACCCCCTATCGAGTAGTCGAACTCGTCCACGATCCAATTCGCTTGTAACGCCATCGCAGCAAATTGAATCGCCCCTTGAAGAACAGCTGTCCTCCAAGCAGGTTTCTTAGAGACTAAGTTCTCTATTGAGCCAAGATTCTCCGTCTCGGGAGGCTGCATATTCCACCAATCCAACGCTCTCTCTATATACTCTAAAAACTCTGCGTCCTCCCACACCTGACCGAAAACCCTATTGTAGTTATTGATGTTTGCCTCATGCTCAGGCGGTCTAAAATGATAATATCTGTCGGGGTTTTGATCTCTCAGAAGTAGTCTGAGCTTATCCACCATCTCCTTCTGTGCTGCACTCAATGTGAGAATGGCATTCACATCCCCCGAGACTACCGTAAACTCCTGCACGACTGTCTGAACAGGACTTGTCACCAACTCCTTCAAAGACCACCTTATCCGATAAGTCCCATACGAAGCCGTTGAGGGTATCCTCACACTTGCGTAATACTCCCCTATCGAAGGATTCTCAGGGATCCTCACAGGATCCCCTATCAATACCTCTGTCTCAGGAGGTGTCGGATCCACATAGTAAAGCGCATAGGTCAACTCAGCCGCGTTCGAGATGTTCCCACTCGAATTCGTGAGATAGATATCCAAATCCCCCCTACCTAGAGTCTGACCTCGTTTGAATATGACTGACATATCATCTCCTCTCTCTCTGTTCGAAGATCAGCCAATCAACCCTAAAAGCGTAGGGTGATCCACCACCCTCAAAGAATGACTCGTTGTGAAATGCGTGTACACACGCTCTGCCCCTTCCACAGGAACAGAGGCTAGAACCCCCTTCACGAGGTAAGTCAATATAGAGTCCCCCGAAATAGGGTGTTCCTTCAAAGAAATCGACCCCTCATCTACCTGATAAGTGTCGAGTTCTAACAAATGAGGCAAGCCCCCACCACTCTCCCGCATCCATCTCATGCCCTTCGTGAGAAGTTCCTCCTCTATGGGGGTGTTCTCCAAAATCCACTGAGCCATCGGCTTCTGATAGTGGTTCGCCTTCTTCACGATACGACTCTGAGACGCTAGACGCATCGGCTTTATCTCAAACTCACCATCCTCCTCAAAGAACCCTAGCTTCTTCACCTCTACCGAACACTTCCCATCCCCCTCAAAGGTCTTCTCCATACCTAAGAAATCAGAGTCCTCAGGCACTAAATATAGCGTGATCCCCTTCTTGGCGAAGTCGTATATCAGCTGTGAACTCGTAAACATATTGTCAGTCTTACGCACCACATTGAAGGGATTATTTATATTCTCCCCTCTCTGCGCGTAGAGCGTCTCTATTAGCTCTTCAGGTGTCTTCACCTCCCCTATCGTCTTCTCTACTACCTGTAGCCTCTTATGAGAGCTCTCTTTGTTCTCTCCTGATGTGTACCCTGCCTGCGGATACTTGATGCCATGATTTGACCTCACATGAGGCTTCGTTATGTCCAAGTCCTCCACATGAGCCTTATGCTTCGCAGTATGCTCTACAGAATAGGCTTTCTTGCCGTCCGATACCAAAGTGTGTCCTCGTATACCCCCCATGTACGAAACCACAATGTCCAACGCCTCACTCAGCGTCTTACACTCTAGTGTCCTCAAGACACGCTCCGCATCTTTCGATCCTACCACCCCTAGTGTCTTATGGGTTTTCTTACTCGCCTTCCCCTCATTCTCGTCCCATAACACTAATAACGCAGCGTTCGCTACCGCTATCCCATACTCATTTATCCCCTCTACCCAACCCGTGTTCTCATCACGGAAATACACCATCTCTACACCATTTCGCATGGTGTGATATATCTTCAACTCAGGGACATAGTTTCTATCCCTGTTCTTAAACAGGTATTTCTTGCCCCCTATGTCAGCAAACGCAATAACGCAGGCTTTCTTTACCTTACGCATTTAAGTAAGCCTTTCTGAAATTCATGTCTGTCGATAAGAGATGATTTATTTCTCGCACAGCCGCTGACTTGAAGAGAGATTTGACTTGATTGAGCATATCCCCGCCAACAGAGCCTAGAAACTTGAAGCCATTCACGAGGTCAATCAGAAAGCCTGAGGTAAAGACCGCGAGGGAGATGCCCATCTTGCGAATAATATTCGCCGTCGTCCTCTTGTTGGTGAGGATAACGAGGACAATCAGTACGACCACAATACTAAGAACCTTAGAACCAACCGCAGCTAAAGGAGTGCCAAATAACAAGCTCAAAATAGCCACCTTCAAGATTGTCAAACCCACCTTCACCACGAGTAGCTTCGCGTCCTCCATACCCACGACATACTGAGAAACCTGCTCCCACTTCTGCATAAACCAAGAACCCGACCCCATCGAAGGAGGCAGGTTCTCCGACACACCAAACAAATCTCTCATCTGAGCAAAGCTGAGATTTAAGACATTCGCGAAGTCTTGCGGTGTACTCGCGGAGAGTAAGTGACCCATCATTGTCAGCGTCCCCGCAGGGTCTTTCTTCGTCTGCCCCAACCGACCCGCTATCACCTGCTCTAGTTTGGTCGTCGGCTTGAAAGTCGCCTTAATAAGATAATCAACCTTCCCCGATAACCCCTCTCGGGAGAGGAAATCAGAAATAATAGAGATGGCAGACCTCGCAGTTGAAGAAATCTTATCGGCGGTCTGATTGATGATCTCTTGTAAATAAGTCAGCCCAAGAGACTCTCTCAAAGTCGCATCTCCTGCCATCGCAGACGCGAAATGCTGACTCACATCCCCTAGTGAGTTAGACGCAACTCGACCCCCTCGCCTTAATAGATGACCATAGACCCGAGCCATCTCGGAATGACCCGATTTCTGACCCGCTATCACGGCTCTCTTGATTTTCTGCTCACAGAAATAAGTATGGGCTAAGTCGCTCGCGGTGATCCTCATAGTACTCCCTTTCTTGCCATAGTGTTTAGCCCTCCACGCCTTCCACTTGGCGTGTTGAGGACTCGATTTGAGCGATGGATCATGCCCCCAATTACGAAGGCTAATTTCCCATTTCGACATTCTACTCTCACCCACAGGATCACCTGGCTTGCCCCCTAGCATCCTTGAGTTAAAACCTATTTCTTGCTTGGCGTTCGTATAGTCCTCGTCAGACCAATCCTTCATCGGCTTAGTCTTCCTTCTCTTTATCCTATGAAATGAATCATAACCCGACTGTATGCCACCGCTGTCTTTTGCTTCTTGCCGGGG
>Ga0194117_10006728_pt1 | contig 10007 bp, 4 predicted proteins | sample TA2MahsurfametaG_FD_160579 | JGI IMG/M metagenome (GOLD analysis project Ga0194117, IMG submission 160579) | Freshwater microbial communities from Lake Tanganyika, Tanzania - TA2015009 Mahale N1 surface | ecosystem: Environmental > Aquatic > Freshwater > Lake | place: Tanzania: Lake Tanganyika...
TTTTTTAAAATAGATCAAAGGTTTAGATCTCAAAATCTTCAGATCGTTTTAGATACTGCGTAGGATGTGAATAGCCAATATTGTAGATTAATACACAGGTTCACTAAAAATAATGCCAAAAATTCATTTATCTTAGCAACCTGTCAAACGAATAGCTCTATAAGAAATTGAAGTAAAAGATACAAAAAATTGAAGACTCGATTCCAAAAACTCAAAAGAAGCTCAGTCCCACCCATGTTTAGCATATGCGTAGTCGTTCAGTGAATCTGGTTAAAGAGTCAAGTAGTAGAAAATATTGTTGCGGTGAGAACGAAGTTTTTAGATAAAATTATGAAGGAATTATGTAGATTGGCAGGAAATGGAGTTTCGCAGTGTAGGAAGTAAATAAGCTGAGATGGTTTACAAAAATAGTATAAAAACTATAAAAAATGATAACTTCTTGATACTATTGATTTCTTCACTTTATTATATAACCGCAATTCTTAAATACCGAAGTAAAAAAAACCAACTTAAAAAATCACAAAATTTGATTAGTTGAAAATTTATAGTAACAATATCAATTTTTTGTTCTATTAAAAATTGCTCATAGTAGGTTCTTTATACTTAAATTGGTCATAAAGTAATTTTATAATAATAACAATGATAGTTAACTTCAAATATCTTCTCTTCTCTCTTCTTGCTTATCTCACGCTCTCGGTCCTTGTGACTCACAACTACAACTACTCCAAAGTCTATGAGCAGGCCCTCATATCTTAGTCGATCTATATTCAAACCAGGCCAGTACCCAATGCGCAGCACAAAGTTTACATGCCTCAGCTCATCGACTCTTTCCAACTAAAAAAATACCAGTTGAAAGATACCAACTATGAAGTCTAATAGCATGAGCTATCAGCAGACGATCAGTTTCTGCTTTTCAACATGGATCCTCCCCGGCATTTTTTCAGCCAAGAGTCGATTTACATTTAAAGCTACGAATTACTCTAACTACGAAAATTTAGTATAAGAGTGAGTAATCCCTCGAAGAAGTTTAGAATCTGTGTAACTGACATTGTTTCAGACAGACTTGAAGTAAGGCGATAAGATGAGAGAGGCATTTTACCTTTATGTCTCTAGCCTTAGGAAAAATACAACTTTAGCTTTGCTTTTTATGCTGCTTGGCTCAATCCTCAATATGTCCAAGGAGCTATCTACTTTTTTATCGAAATTTATGATGAAAAAATTTTAGCTTAAGAAAAAGTCTACGCGCGAAAAATTTTGGTTACAATTAAGCCTAACCATTTTCGCATTTAGACTCCTGTATTTCGAAATTGTCCAAGACATAATGCTGTCATGCTAAAGAACTATTAGATATTTGATATCTGTGTGTCGATTGAAGGCAAGAAAAAGTTTGAAACTATGTAAGGTACTCTTTTAGATGGAGAAAAATGTATTGGTCCTACTAAAAGTATCAAGATTTTGCTTGAAGGAAAAACTAATCAAATACTCATACATACACGAGGACCAGCATCATAATCAGCTTTTCCCTCCCTCTTTTTGTAGACTCTCTGTGAATAATCAGTAACTTTGGACTACTTCAACATTGGGATTCTGCCATAGTAACGAACTATTTTTGAATACCCATTGACAATGACTAGTACTCGAAGTGACAATGTAAATATCTTGTAGATCATAATTTAATCTTCTAGTCAAACTGTAAATTTTGAAGAGATGCCAGTTTTCAAAGGGGTGATTGGGCCTTCAGCCAAACATTTTCAGATTGGAATGTTGAGGATATATGCAAGAAAACAACCAGAAAGAAAATCAGTTATTAACATTAAAATCAGAATATCAACTGTTTTAGACTAGTTTTGGACTTCACAAAAATACATTTATCAGTAATTACGTAATCCCATTTCTGCTGGTCCTCGCAGATTTATCGATTTAAGAAAGCCTCAAGGCACCTCATAACGCTTTTCTCTAAAAAACAACTTGAATATCCCAATATTTATCACTAAATTGTTTTATGATGAATAAATCATAGAATTGACTTGGATTGGCTAGAGGAGAAAAATAGTCCCACCAAATCATTCCATTTAAGAATTGGCATTCAAGTATGTTGGTCCAAAGTAAATTCGTCTTTCTCCTCAAAAATACATACTTATGATCGAATTCAATGGAAACATAATGGTGCCTATATAAATTGTACTCTATGATCAAACTCTGCAGTGTTTGGTAGACAACAACTAAGCTAAGAAGTGTGTGAATGTGAGTTTCCTCGACTTTGGATACTTCCGAAATCAGAAATCAAAGAGCAAGCAGATCGTGTTGAGAAATTTGAATCCTCTAGGTATACCAGTTACTCTTGAAGTACCCAAAATTTAGAGTAAGTAAAATAACATCAATTTTTCAATGTAAATATACGGGCCTTTGCCGAGTGACTAACTCTATGTCAATGACCATAACTACAAAGATTTCTTTTTGAAACCCATTCATTTTATGATGATCAACATCATTATGCAACCAATGTAGAATGCAACTTCAGTTTCACTCCCCTTTATTATCCTTACTAATTAATAGGCCATTAGAATAACTCTTGTACTTAAAATAGAAAATGGAACTATAGCTCTAATTCCGCAGGTAGTGCGCTTTCAAAACCCTATTGGTAGAACCATAGAATATCTTAATTTAGTCTCAACTTACGAGCAAAAATATAAAATTTAGAGTGTATCTACTAATCTTAGCACAATAATTGTTGCTATTCCTCCTCATGTCGAGTTGCATGGTAATCAGTTTGTAGGTATGACAGTAGTGTACAATCCTTAAATAGAATAAAATATTACATAAAGCGACTGGTCTCCTTCCAAAAAACAGTCATAGTATTTTCTGTTTAGAGTAAAGAAATAATATGAAAGTGTGATATTTGCCCAAATCAAATTGATTACTTCAACTGAATTATAAGCAAGGTCTACTGTCATAATAGAGAAAAATTACAAGCCACTGGTGTTATCTTCTCAAAAAGAATAGGTTGACAGAGGTGTAAGAACGATGAGATACGTCCTTACTAAAAGAAAACTTAAGTCTCTTCGGTATAATGAATTCAGGCAGATTTATGAACTCTCCATAAAAGTATAAAACAATTTTCCATTAAATCTCAAATACTAACCCTTTTTAGTGCCTTAAATCAAGTTTCTACACTTGGACACCTTCTTTAGAATGTATAGGTTGAGCAAATAAGAAATCATCTAAGAAATATTCTTTTGTGTTTCTTAGAAGGTCAAAGCTAAAACCAGAATGTCAGTGATGCAGATAAGAGACATTTTTAATTTACAACAGGTCCCAGACTAGTACATCATGGATGTCACAAATCCAAAAGGTGACAGGCCCATAATAAGTATGTATACTTTTAAAAACCATAGAAATTAAACTATATAAATCGTACCCAATACTAAAACTTACTACTATTTGTTGAAAGCTTTTGAAAATCAATGCAAAATATGTTATTTATTTCTCCATCACTAAATAACAAACCGATTAATTCTTAGCTAAATGCTGTTAAAAATTTTAGCTGAAGAAGGATAAAGGACTTTAAGATAGTTTGTAAGATATTAAATACAGAATCTTGAGACAGTAACATTCTTTTAAAATGAAATAGTCCATAACGTGAAGACAAAGCTGAGTTATCAACAATATTGCCATGATATCCCTTAGTATGCTATTTATAGATTCTGTGATAATCTGAATGGTAAGGTGATTAATGTCACAAGTTTAGACAATAAGAAGATCAAGTAGAATATTGATCTGACCTACTCTATGTCTCAGCTTGACAAACATGTAATAAATATACAGATGATAAATCCTGTTGATAGCTTTAAGTTCTATCTTGTTCTTGCGAACAATCATACCAAATTTTAGACGTACGAAGTACAAATAGATATCAAAGATCCTAACTTGTATATAAAAAATGAGTTTATTTCACCACAGTTCAGCTAAATTTATGAGTAATCTTGGTAACAATCCAAAGGATTCAATCTCTTACCCATCTAGCTCTTTTTAGAGGATTATCATAGCTAAGATCAAGTTTTTGTAGGCGCAAGAGTATTTGAAATAGTAAATGCTGGCTAAACTGATATATTGATCAGCCATGTTGGAATAGATGAGAAGGAGAAAACTTGTTCTCAAAAAGGCATCATCATTTATGGTCTTACTTGTGCTGAAGAACAAACGGAGTTGTTGATGAATTATCCTAAACATAGTAAGTAGACTTTTTTTATAATCAAGTCAATGAGTAAATACAACTTCACTATCAAATTCTTACTCAATCTTAAATTTTGGCCAGCTGGCAAAAAACAACTCTCTCTTATGTCTAAGTAATCCTTGAAATACATGGTCTATCTATACGATTAAAAAGGTTATTACTTCAAACTGCAGCTTATTTTTAGAATTGGAGATGCCAATCTCGCTAATAGTATACAGGAATATATAAACCCGAATACTATGCATACGTCCTATCGATACTTTATGTTTAATGTCCTCTCTTTACTAGCCATCTACATTCTCATCAGCAAAATCAAAGAGTTTTAGCATTTAACAATTAAGGAGTAGAGATAGAAAGTTGAATAAGATCCTTTTAGAAAAATGCTTAGAGTTAAACGTTTGACTAAGGCAGCCAAAGAGAAACAGCATCTTGAAATTGATACAATAGTAGGAGTGAGGCTTAATAAAAAGGCAGTAGAAAGACCTGTCCATAAAGTTACTGAAGATCTTTTGCTCAGTGCTAAAGAAGTTACTCAGAGAGATTTCAAAAAATACTTCAACTAGTCTCAGTAGAGTGCTATAGGAGCTGTTCTAGATATTAATCATCATTTTTCTTTAAGCCAGTCTATCAGTGATCAAGGTGCTCAAGAGGAACAATAACTCAAAGAAATAAATAGTTAATCTTCGTCGAATAGTTCCTTGGGATCGAGTGTTTTACCTTAAGGCTAGGAAGTAGATCTAACAGACCAGATAGATGAGGATTCTTTGTATGATTTCAATCGCGAAGCCACCAACGAGTCAATAAGCAAAAGCAACCGAAATATAAATAATTCAGATCTCAACTAAGCTGAGTAATAAGAATATTACAACGTTTTTCGTTCTGACATAAGCTTAAAAAAAGATGGTGAGCAGTAAAAGAGCCCAAAGAAAAACAAACTTGATTGAAGTCATTTAGCTAAATATTATAAATTATCAATATCTCAATCATATTACAAGAGTGCTTTATCAAAAGCAGATGGTCCTTCGTTTTTAATGCCTTTTGTTATTGCCTCGCTTAGTCTTTTTTCGTGATCATTGAAATCTTCAAAGGGATGCGGACTTGTTACATATTTGGCAGGACCTGTAATAATTCCCTTTTGGCCTAGTAATTTATAATAACCTTGTGAAAATGTCTAGCTATCAATGGAGATCGTTCCTTAGATTAAGATAACATAGATGTTTTAGACGGTGTGATGATGGCTTTTTGGAACTCGGTTATACTAAACTTCATTTCTTATTCTGCTCCAAACAATAGGTGGGATTTGTGAGAATCCCATATTTTTGGAAAGCAAAACGATTATTGGAAGCATCTATTTATTTAATTAAGCTTAGAACTTTGTATTTTTAGTCATTGTTTCTCTGATTTTTTGGATAGGGAAACCGTAGAGACAAGTTACTGAGTTTGCTACTGCAGTGTATTCGATATCTTATGAGTGTGGAATGCACATTTAGCTGAGGCCTAAGAAGTCACCTCTCTTGATAGTTCTTTTCTTGAATGTATTATCACGTAGTTTCCATTCTTCATTGATTTATCCTTTGACTACATAGTAAATAAATCTGACTTTCTCATAGCTCCTAAGAATTAACTCATCTTTTTGTATAAGTTTTTAAACTCTCTAAATCATGAGTTCATCGAATTAGTTAGTTTAAAGCAGTTAGAATACAGGTAATGCTCTAAAAGCTTAAGCAGTGGGCATTTCTTCATTAACACTGATATCATTTTCAATTTTTGTTAAATTCTTTTCGATTTATAGTCTTAGCTGGAAGTAAAAGAGTTCATCAACACGACCTTGCTTATGATTTTTCTCTAGCATTTATAGTTGGTAGTTGAGTAAAGCTACTGAAACTTTGGATGTTTGCACTTTCTTCATGATTTAAGGGTAAGAGTTTTTAATTTAGGAATCCAGATAAGCCTGAGCTAACTTTTTGTTATGTGAAACTTCTTGCTTTAGAGCACTTAGAACATATTTATCAAAAGGGAATTTTTCACTGACTTGGTCACATTAATCCATTGCCTCAATATAAGTACTGACAAGATCATAGATTGACCTGACCTTATGATAGATCTGAGCGAAAGCATAGTGATTAATTATGGGGAATTGTCTTAGCCAATAGATAATGGCAAAGAAAAAGTTATTTTGTTCTTCACTGATCAAATAATCCCAACTATTCAAAGGTTCTTCAGCTGAATCCAAATCAAGGTCTACACATTCAGTCAGTTTTTTGACTGTTTAATCTGTACATTCTTTGTTTTAGAATTTATGCCAAAAGATTCCCTTGAGAGCTATACCAAATCTACTTCTGATTTATACCATAGAATTTTGATCGATTTCCACTTACTCAAGCATGGCTTGCCCTACACTATCCATTATTTGTAGGTTAGAAATATTTCGTTGAGAACTAGCTTCCCTGTAGATGTGTGATTGTAGTTCTTCAATACCGGAGAGATGAGCAACTTTTTCCCAGTTTGAATTAGTGAGATATTTATCATTTTTGTGTATGTAGTCTATTTTTTCTTACAGTTCCTTTTTACATATTTTCATGAACTTGTTGAAAAGTTTTACTTTTGTTTCACTTTTACTACACAATCCAAGTTTTTCAATAACAGGGCGACAGGTTGGGGCATTAATCATCAAAGTTAAAAAGGCACATCCTGCCATATTGAAAATACTGATTGATCTGAATTTCTAAGGTAAAAATTCATTTGAACAAAGAATTAAAGTGAATGCTATTCCAATTGCTCCTCTTAGACCTCCATATGTCAATGCTCCTACTTCATTCCATGTCAAACCATATCCAAGATTTCTTAATTTAGGCATGAAGAAAGCAATTGCCAAGAAACGAGCGCATGTCATGCAGATGTACAAACCGAAAAGGCATAGAATTTAGTTTATGCCAATCAAATCAATAAGTTTTGGATTGTTCAATGATTTTTAACCAACGATTACACCACCCAAAATGAAAATAATCGTTTATGCTACGAAGACATACACTTTCCAAATGTGATGTACTCTTTATCTTGCCTCAGTTGTAAATTTTGTTCTGCAAAATGCAGCCATGTAAAGACCCATAGATACCAAAGCCATAATACCACTCACATGGATACCCAGATGCACATATTAAGCAACAAAATAGACTAAATAACAACCGACCAAAGTAGTATTATAACAAAGCAAAGGATCGTTTTTGAAAAGCTTTATAAGTTCAGTTGCTATCATTCCAAAGATAACTCCCAAAACAACAGCTCCTCCAGTAAGTTCTACAAAAAGCGTGGTTATATCAACAAGTCCCATGCTTCCACCTTTACAAAGTTCGATACTGATAGTAAAAAGAATCATACAGCTACCATCGTTGATTAAACTTTAACCTTAGATCAAAGATCTAAATTTTTTGGGTGCTCCTGCTTACTTCAACAAAGCTAAAACTGCTACAGTATCAGTACATGACAAAACTGACCCAAACATAAATGCTTGAAGATAGGTGTAATAGCTATCATCGTAACCAATCACAAGTTTTATTGAAGCCATTATTATTAATGCGCCTGCAAGTACGCAAGGAAAGGCTAGGATGAAGATTGAGATGCTTGTTTTCTAAAAACATACCAGTCTGAACTAAAAGAGCTCTAGAAAATCAAAGGTGGCAAAAAGATAAGTAAGATACCTCGAGGATCAATGCCAGAGGTTGCTTAGATTGAATCTCCTACCAATCCAAGGCTGTCAGAAAATTTCCCCATGACTATACTGATGACGAATAGTGTGGGAGCGAAGGGGAGGAAACTCCACTTTTTCTGTATAACTTTGATGACGATGGCGATGGTGAGTGAGAAGAAAAGAAAGAAGAGGATGAGAGCATCGGTCGTCATATACCCTTATATCATGAGTTAATTTTTAATAAAATATGTCTCAGATAGTTATTAAACTATTTTAAATTTAAATAATAAATAAAACTCTCACCATTTCGTAGTAATTTTGCTTATAGCTCAATAAAAAAGTGGGATCAGTATATTCCTCTCTTGATAAATGATTTTACAGATTTTCTGTATTTTTGAGCAAGCATAATATCTACATTATGCTGAGGTAATCTGTATTTGGACTGCACTACGATATTTTCCATCGTGTTGGGTTTATCTGGATTCTTTTTTAGTTTGGCCAGCCAACTTATATCCTGACCATTGACGTGTGTGGTCATTTTCCTACTTAAAAATAAAAATACCAATCTAGGTAGATCTACCTCAAAGAATTTGTGTTCAAATTGCAGAGCCAACTCATATCAATGATGTAATTTTAAGCTGAGTAGTAAAATCGTTACTAATTGAAATCTGTTATAGATTTGGAAGTCCCATTCGACTGAAAGTTCTAATGTTTGTTATCAAGTTGTCTCTTAGGCTTAAATCTTTGAGATGAGGGAATCTCATGCGTGATAGTAGTTCAATGCTCTTTATATTATTGTCGTCTAAGTTGCTAGAAAAATACATAGATATAAAATCTAGAGGCTTTCAAAACGGATATGGTATATTTATTTTATGATATTCGAGTATTTACTGTTGACTAAATAACGAAAGATGTACTAATTCTTAGGTCTCTTGAATCCATTTTGACCATCTTAGCAAATACCATCTCCCATTTACATTCAAGGTAGTCTCCTTTATCCAACCACCAAGTTACTCCAGAACGTATGGTTTATTTCGCTTTTATGTGGAATTTACTAGGAATACAGTCTATAAAAGTTGCATTGCCATAGCTTTTGATTTCTGACTCTTTTGGTTGGCGATTCCATCTATCTTCTGCAATGTCTTAAAAGTTATTTTCAAATTTTTTTGTTTTTTGTTTTTTCTTTTGTTTTTTGGAATCAGGCGATACAGATCTCGTTTTTTTATTTGAATATTTGGTATTTTTTTATCTTTTATCTTTTTAGTTTGTCTTTGATTTTGACTTCTTTGTTTTGCTCTTTGATTTCTTCTGTTACTTCTCTCTCTTCTTGAAGTTTTTGATTTCAGCAGCAGTCATCTCCTGTATATCTTCACTCTCCTCATCCAAATCGTAGACAATGTGACTCATGTTTTGATAATCGATGATAACTGGATCTTCTATAATGAAATCATTTTTATATGTAGTTACTATGGTTTAATGGTTAGATCCTCTAGGATAAAGTCTATTATTTCCGTAACAAAAAATCTAAAATTATATAATTGATCATTCATCCTTTGGTCACTGATAAAGCATGTATTACTCCATCTTTTAGGTAGCCATCGAAACTAATTATATCATCTTTTTTGACTTAAATTTTTTTGGAACAATTTCCAAAAAGTAAAGTATGCCCTGATGCGAGAACGAATCCTGAGGTTATTAAATTCTTCACTGGCATTGTTCCTGAAAAATTAGGATAGAGACCTTTATCACATCCTCCGAAAATGTAAGTTGATGTTTCTTGAAAAATTGAAGTTTTTAATTGAGTAGAGACGATTGCTAGGTTTTTGTCAGCCATGACTTTAGCTGCCTGTGCGATGAGCAGTTGATTCATCATTTGGGTTAGATGGAATTTGGATACTCCTAATTAGCCTGCAGCAATCCCCAAATCCTTTCTGAGATTACTTACATTTTAATTTGCGTTTTTTAGATTGATTGATTTTTTGTTTAAAGTTTCTTATTTAGTGCGTAAGTCAGAAAGGGCAATATCATTCTCCATGTTTGCGATATCTTTTGTGTTGTAAGCATTATTAGAAGCGAAACAGTTTT
>Ga0194117_10006736_pt1 | contig 10001 bp, 11 predicted proteins | sample TA2MahsurfametaG_FD_160579 | JGI IMG/M metagenome (GOLD analysis project Ga0194117, IMG submission 160579) | Freshwater microbial communities from Lake Tanganyika, Tanzania - TA2015009 Mahale N1 surface | ecosystem: Environmental > Aquatic > Freshwater > Lake | place: Tanzania: Lake Tanganyika...
TACAGTAGTACAAGTAAGAAAACTAAAGGCTGAGAGCTATCGAACAGAACGGGCAAAATACAATGATTGAGTTGAATAGACCTATAGAGACTGTCAGAATTATCAAAGAGGGTAATCGCATTCAAAATTTGAAAGAAAAAGTGGCGAATGAGGGAAGAGTTCGATGGGCATTGTGTAAGGCTTGGACTGCAGAGTTGAATGACGAGTGCAAATGATCAATGTGCATTTATTGTTATTAACAGTAATAAATGTAATGACTGAAATAAAAAACTAACTCATAAGCTAAATATTTCTATAGATTAATGATAAGCAAATGATATTTCAATCTATTATGATAGTATTACATCTTATATATTTAATTTTTCATACTTTATACTTTATGGAGTATCGCAAAGCCGTAACCTACCAATCCTTCATGGAGCTACCTGCAGACGTAAGACGAAAGCATTCCTAATTCTTCAAAACCACATATCCACAATACTTCCCAGTCATTCTGCAGGTTATGCATGGTAACAAGTAAATTCCACTCAAAATGTGCAAGTAAACAGTATAAAAATTAGGTTTCTCATCTGTAGGCAGAGGAGTATCATTAGCGAACAGGAGACAATCAAACAATTTGTATTGAAGCATTCATATGGAGCCATAAGCAAGACTGATCAGATAGTATTTGTGCATTGTGGGAAACTGGTTAATCAAAAAATGACTGTGAATTAGTTTTTAGGAATTTGTTATCGCGATCATGAAGAGGATGGATGGCTACACTATAAAGCAGTGACTCAAGATGTTTATGGCTGATTTTTGTATGTTTTATCACTATTTTAAGACAATATTTGAATGCAGATTAACAACTGGCCTTTTACGAAATTAGAAATACTTAGATATGTTTGATCTTGATTTATATTCTTTAAGATAACAATGCAGAGTCTAAATAATATCAACTTCAATCCCACTCCAAACCAAACATTCAAAATCTGCAGTTACAAAGATCCAGACAAAGTACTCACCATTCAACCTGACAGTCATAAACTCACCATCCAAAATTATTCAGCTTCCTCATTCCAGCATTTTCATATCTATAGAAACAACATGATCAACAATAGGTTTGCGATTGTTTGTGATGATATGGCAGTTAGAATTTAAGACTAAAATGCAAGTGATGGGGCGGTTGTTACCGCTGATTCCAAACAGTTTCCCAGTAGCTATTTCGAAATTGCCCCTATCAATCACAATCAAGATGTTAGTAAAGCATGTTTGATCAAAACTTTCTGTGGCAAAGTACTCGATATAAAGGGTGGTTTTGCTTTCAATAATACTGAAGTTTGTCAATGGTAATGGCATAGTGGTAGCAATCAAATCTGGGTAATTATTCCAGTTAATTAAAATGCTAGCTATCATTAGATCAATAAGCAACAAAGTCTTGTTAAATTTATACCGAACCAAACCTATGCCATTTATGCTGTGGGTAATGGATAGAAAGCTATGGATGTATCTAAAGGTTTTCTGAATTCTGGCGATGTCATCATCTATAACTATCATGGTGGGGATAATCAAAAATTTTATTTCTAAGAAGAAGGACCGTACTTTAGGATCAAATCACTCTATAATGAGAAGTACATCGCGGTCCATCAAGATGATCCAAATGACGGCAGCAAGATAACAGCTGGGAATAGAGGAAGGAAGAGCGAGTTATGGAGTGTGATACCAGCTAAAAAGGGACAATATACACTCAAAGGTGCCTATCACATACAATCTATCTTTGGCAAGGTTTTAGATGTGGGAGGCCATTTCTAAGATGAAACACAAGTGAGACAATTAAATTTTGATGAAAGTTTGGGGCAAACGTGGACGATAAGGGAAGTTTGATGTTGTATATATTTGGCCATTAAATCTGTTATATTTAAGCATTAGTAAACTATACAAATTCTTATCAACTTCGTTTTGAAATCTAATGATCTCACCCTAATCAACGAACTTTTTTATCATTTTGCTCTTTTATAAGATATATAAGATAAGAAATGATTAGTCTTATTAGGGTAGATATATAAGATAAGAAATGATTAGTCTTATTAGGGTATTAATATATCCAAAATAACATATTTTATATCCAACAAACATGCAAACACAAGCTCCCCTCTATTTCAATCCCATTCCCACTCAATCCTATAAAATACTCAGTGTACTTGACGGCAGAAAGGCCTTTACTATCCAGTCTGGAACCAACAATCTCATCATTCAAGACTATACTGGATTGCCGACTCAAAATTTTAATGTCTATATCAAGGATAAGACTTATGCTTTCGTCTCACAATAAAAAGCTTTAAGGGTTCAGAACTAGAATAAAAATGATGGTGCTGCTGTGCAAGCTGATCCTGGGCAATTTCCAAGTAGTTACTTCTAGATCGTACCAGTAACTAAAGGTGAATGGGCAAACAAAGCCTGCCACATCAAAACTTTTGCTGGCAAGTCTTTGGATATAAAAGGAGGTGTTGCGAATCAAAATACTTAGATCTTTCAATGGAGATTCCATGGAAGAAACAACCAGGTTTGGGTAGTCACTCCTTCTGATCAGTCGATTCAATAAATCCAGCCACAGCCTCAACAAAATCCATTTCTAAATAAATCAACAAACAACGAAGTCCCTGCTCAATTGGTTGCTAACCCAAACACTCTCTACAAAGTGGTTTCAGTGATGAATACAAGCAAAGCTTTCACTATTGACATACAAACAAATAAACTTCAAGTTAAAACCTATACAGGGGAGCCTAATCAAAAATTCAATATCTATACAGAACAGAATAAGTTTGCTTTTGTTGCATCATTTAATAAATGGGGACTCTGTATCTACAAAGATAACAAGGAAAAAATGGGAGAACCTGTTGTCGATGCAGGCAGACATCCCAGCAGTTGGTTTTAAGTTGTCAGAATTACTCACGGCAAGTGGGCAAATAAAGCCTATCAGATTAAAACTCATGCAGTTAATCAAGCTCTAGATATTTGTGGAGGAAAATGTGAAGATGGCACACAGATTGTTCAATATCAAATACATGGTGGAGATAATCAAGTATGGTTGATAGTTCCTGCTGATCAGAATTCGACTGTTCCTTAACAGCATCAGTCTCTTCCCTTACAACCTCAAAATGTGCAATAGGCTGAAGTTGCAGCTAACTTCACAGCAACTGCCAACACTCACTATAGAATAGTCTCAGTTGTTGACAAATCTAAAGCTTTCACTGTGGACCATATAACAAGCAAAATCTCCCTTAAAACTTTTACAGGGGATGGTTCTCAAAAATTTGTCGTATACACTTAAAGCAATAAATTTGCATTTGTTAACTCAATAAATCAAGCTGGAATGTGTATTTTCCAAGACAATAAGGCAAACAATGTTGATGTTGTTGTAGATGCAGGCAAACATACCAGTAGCTGGTTTGAAGTTACTAGAAATACACAAGGAAAATGGGCCAATAGAGCTTACTCATTTAAGACACATGCAGGCAAAGTTATTGATGCTTTCGGAAATACCTTGATACAGAATGACTTTATTGGAAGTGAGAATCAATTATGGTTAATTTTGTCTGCAGACCAGCCTTTGCCTCAAGTCAATCCCACTCAACCTCAAACCTAAACTCAGGGAATTTCATTCCCTTGGGCTAATAATCTATCAAACGTGATTCAAGATTTTGGATCTCAAGGGCCGAAAGTTGTTACATGCCAAGATCCTTTGCCGATACCTTTCGGCTTTGAAGCTAGTTCACTATATCAAACTAATACGAATCAGGCTCTAAATGTGGCAGTATTTAAACCTTACCAAAATTATATCATTTATGCTGCACATTCCGACGGTTTGAAGGTTATAGATGTTTCTCAAGCTTTCAAAAGTTTCGGAAATTTGATCCTTTTTAATTTCCATGGTGCACCCAATCAAAGATTCATCTTCGAGCAGGAGGGTAATCTCTACAGAATCAAATCGTTATCAAATGGAAAGTATGTGAGAGTCACTAACGATGATGAGCACGATGGAATGTGGATAAGAACCGATGAGAAAGGATCAAAGAGTGAATTGTGGAGCATCACTCCTTCAAATGAAGCCCAGTATGCAGGAAAGAATGCGTATCATATCCGTTCTGTGTTTGGCAAGGCGTTGTAGGTTGCTGGTGGTCTGTATAATCAGGCTAAAATACAGCAGGGAACTTTCGATGGTAAAAATGGTCAAACTTGGATAATAAAGGAAATATGATTATGAATAAACTCATTAACATAAAATCAGATTGAAATAAAAAAACATGGCCTGGATTGTTGTGGTAAGTTTAGATAAATATGTGTTGTGGCAATTGTATGAAATAATTTACAATCAACATTCTTTTTGCACTAAGAAAAGAAAAAACTGTGTTTTGGTTAAGCTATATTTTGATATATATTGATTTCGATTGTACTGGATTTTAGGCCAAAAATAGAAGAGATATTATAAAATTGGGAAATAGCTTAAAATCGTAAAACATTGCCGTATCTTATAATGTATCAATATCATGGGTGATGTACCGAGCACTCTCTTGGCCAAATAATCATAAACAACATCCTTTTCCATTCACAATAGCCCCGGAAAGGGAAAAAACAAAAATAATGGGAATCAGAATAAAGGACAGAACAAAAATAATGGGAATCAGAATAAAGGACAGAACAAAAATAATGGGAATCAGAATAAAGGACAGAACAAAAATAAGGATCATCTGAGTAAATTGAAAGCGAAGAAACCAAATGCCTCAAATCATCAATGTCATCGCAAAGAAACAAGCAAAAATGAAAACAAAGATAATGCCGAGACGAATATCTAAGTTGTATAAGTCAAAGTTTAAGAGGGTAACTTGAATTAGAAGCCTAGTCAAACTGCTAAGTAGATAAAAAAGGAGATGTAAAAAGTTAAAAAATATTGGAAGCGTTACCAAGCTAAAGTTAAAGTTCAAGAACAATAAGAGCCAAAAAAAAAAAATATAAAAAAAATATCATTCTCATCTGTACATTCTACACAACAAGCAAAATAAGAAGAAAATAGAGAATAAATATAAACCGGCGTAAGACATCGTAAACTATCTGAATCATAGCGAAATTTTCAAGAACAATTCGACTAATCAGATTAGGAACCATCACAGCCATAGGAACCACCACAGCCACAGATAAAACCACCATTAAATCAAAGATATATTGACTATGATTAATAAAATTATCAATCATAAGTCTCTGATTAGGACTACTTCTTAACACAGTTCTAAAATGTACAAATTTAACCTTTATTTGATGATTAAATTTTTGATGGTCGCATAGTCACAAAAAATAGAAGTAAGGCAATTCAAGTAAACCATTAAAACCTTGAAACACTTGTGCTTGAGTAGAGAGATGACTAAAAAAATGATCAGAAATTTAAGATCAAAGTCTATGGAAATAATAAGATCTGGATACAAACTATGGATAATATAACATTGCAAGTATATAATGATGATGTTCTTCCTAGAATTACTTTTGAAAGAAGATAAGAAAATGAAGCCTCGAAGTTGTAATTAAGAAGACACCAAATTTAATGCCCTAATATGGATAGAACCTAAGGCTTAAAGTTAATTTGCTATAAAAAATATTTTCTGGGATATGATTCAGACAGAAGAGTGAAATTTTTTTAGATATTTCATCCTGATGACACTAGGTAAGAGTAGTCAATAAATCCCATATTTTGGAGAATAATTAAAGTAGTTTGATCATTTATGGTAACTGATATACAATCTTCAAATACACTATGGATGTGATTAAAATATGAGAAAGCTTCAATATATTTTAGTTCATTTTTCATGATTACTTAGGCATATAAGTTTTGAAAATGAGATAATCCTTATAGAGTAGGAAAAATAAATTTATAGTTCCTACAACAAGATGAAAATACGATTGAATACTAATGATATGATAGTAGATTTAATTTAGATATCATATAATTTCAACTTATATCATCAAATTTCGTAACTGACATCAGGCAACAGGCAATCTACTCCGTCAGTTGTGTTTCCTGATACTACTAAAGCTAAAAATCTTTTGTATTTTGGCAACTCCTTCTTTGTCACTGCCTCGATGGCTTAGGGGACACGTAATGGTAGTCTTGCTTTGGCATTTTTGTCGAATGATGAGAAGACTGTGGCTGTTCCATAAGTGATCATTGAGATTTAGATACTATAAGTAGTTTCAAAGTGCTTTTTGAGGTCGTCAAGACTCATAGGGCCTTTAACATTAATTTTCTACCATTTAGTAAACTCTTAATAAAATAAAAAATACTTCCAGGAATAACTTTGATAGGTCCGAACATAATTGGATCGAATTCTTTGTCAGTATTAACAATAGCATCAATCGGATCGTTGAAAACCCAGAGAGGTAGAGCCAAGTTACAAGTCAAGTTCTTATAGGCACCAGCTTTTTTACCGACCAAAAATTTGATGATTTCCAAACCGACAGCTCCTACAACCATAGCAGTGGTAGTGGCAATAGCTGGGATGATTTTACCTGCGATGAGTTTGACTTTGAAGTTATCAACTTCTTCAATTTGATAGTTTCTAGCCTAAAGATAAGATGAATAATACCCTTAAGTTGGACACACCGCCAATAAATTCGATGTGGAAGTTGGTGGGGTCATCCTTCTAGAATTCAACAACACTTGTCTTTAAATCGGGATTGATGTTGAATCCTCTTAACTCTTTCTCAAGTCTTTCGATTTCTTTTTCATCTTCGTCATTGAAAACGACAGGCTCTTCCTTCTTCTTTTAATCAGTTTCGATTTTGACGTTGGTTTTGGGCTTGAAAGGAACTACTGGTACTTGGCTTGCTAAGTCAACTACAACTGCTGGATTTTTTTAGAGAGGAAGATTGAAAATGCTGGCAAAAATGTTAGCAGCTGATTGAATTAATTCAACGTGAAGTGGATCTTTAAGGTTAAGTTCTAAGGCTGTAGGAACACGTTTCAATCCACTCCAGAACAGTTTACCAGTATCTTAGATGATGTGGTCAGCAGGGAATGCATACAAGAGTTGTTTAATTTGATAGTTAAAAACATCTTGGAATATTCCCACTGCTAATTCAACGCAGGCAGCATAACTTTTCTTTTGATTGGCCAAATAAAGTTTATATAAAGTCTAGAATTTAGCTCTCAAAGTAGTAGGATTCTGTTTATGTTGTTTTTTGAGCTCAGCCAAAAAGCTTTCTCTATCTTCAAAGAAACTGCAAATTTCAGCAGAAGGTTCAGAGAAAGTCCCTTCAAAGTAGTCTCTAGCCCATTGGATGGTATGCTCAATTTGATAGGGGAAGTTTTTCAATGTGCAAAGAGGAATACTTTCTTAAGGTGGATCAACAATATCAGTATAGCTAATAGTGACATGAGGAATGATAATTTGAGAATGGCATTTAGTTCCCAAAGTTCCTGACTAGAAAAGTGGTTTTTCAAACCAAACGCATTGGCCATCAACGTATTGTCTTGCTTTTACATTGTCGACTGCATTGACAACAAAATCAAGTCCAGTCCAGAAGTTATCATTAAAAACGACTTCATTCTACTGGCTAACTCTTAACTTCAAGGCTTCAAAGTTAGAGCTAGTATTGATTGTTTTACCAACTCCACAAGCAGTTTAACTTTTATTTTTGCCGACATGTTTCTTTCTGAAAAGGAATTGTCTGTTCAAGTTGCTGATTTCAATATTGTCGTCGTCAGTTACTGCAATTTTTCCTCCTTTAGTAGAGAATCCCATCAGAGCGAACATTTTAATGAATTCACAACCTAAAGCACCAGCTCCGATCAAAAAAGAACTGGATTTAGCTGCTTTTTAAACGAATTCGTTACCAAAAAGAACATTGTAGTCATAGTAACGATCGTGATTTATATTTCTAGTGACAGGTCCTTCGGGAAGTACTTCGAAGAATTCATGGTGGAGCCATTGTCTCAAGGGAGTATACTTTCCTGTGAGTTTGACGATTTCTTGAGTGATAATACCTCCCCAGAATGAGTTGCAGGGTGAAATTTGAGTTTAGGCAAAGTGAGCAACATTTTCGATAAGTTTTTCATCTACACTTTCAACTTTAAAATCTTCGCCTTCTATTTCCATTTTTCCATTGAGATTTTCTTTGACCAAAGCTTTGAGCTAGTTAGCATCTTCAGCATTCAGAGCACGAGGGATGCGGTGATGTTTACTTTGGAAAGTTAAAACAGCGTTGAGAATAATGTGGAGTTGTTAAGGTACTCCGAATTTCTACCAGCTGGCAATGGGCATCTCTTTGCTGTCAGGAGGATAGGGATATCTCAAAATTTTTTATAAATCAAATGATTTGATTTCGAAAGGAACTTTAATCTAAGTGGCAATTCCACCAGACTCATAATTGCTGAAACCTCTAGTATCTCCAATAGTAAAACTATGAGGAGATTTCACTTAAATTTTAAATTGCTTTCCATTGATTTCTGTCATTCCTTTTACTTCTCTGAATGAAACAGTATCTCCATCATTCAAGTTGTGTCTTTTTTCTTCATGTAAGCAGACAAGTCCTTTTTCTTATTGTGTGATTCCTGCAATGTGTACAGCTTTTGCCTACTCTCCAGTGGCATCAAAGATACGATGACTTTCTCCGAAATCAACAAAAGTGAACCCATATAAACCTAGATTTCCTCCGTATAAAAAGCCAAGACCTTTACTGTGAGTAGCTTTATTAAGTTTAATGAGGTAATCGCGATCATAGTTATCAAGTACCACGACACACTCGAAATGAGATGAACTATTTTAATTTTGATTTACATATATTCAATTGAATCTTCGTTGGCGATGTGCACATGAACGTTGGGATTGAGATCTTTGAGTTCATCTAAGGATGCCTCTGCTCTGGTGATATTGCCTACGTGTTCTGGTCGGCAATAGAAGTTGCGGCCAATATCTTCAGCAGTTACTTTTCTTGGGTCATAAATGGTCACTTGTTTGGGACCTGCGAGTATAAGGTTTTTGGCAACCTCGACTCCTAACTAACAATAAATCAATGTGTACTCCTGAGATGCCGTGGATGAAAACTCTAAGAGCCATGAGTTTTCCTTGGGCTTAGTGTCCATAGACAGCCAGTTGCCTTGAGAGAGCGTTTTGATCGATATGTGGTTTTTCGACGTCCATTTATAAAAGATTTTTTAAATAAATAAAGTACAAAGAATTTTGTGTTGATCGATATAAGAGCTATGAATAATTAATCATTTATGACCGGGTTATTATTTATATAAGGAATGATCAGAAAAATAATTATCAGTCTTTTATAAATAAATAAAGAGTCAGCATGATGATTCAGATTACAAATTATATGCTACTAGAGTGTGGATTGATAGACTTTTGCTTAAGGATGATTTTTGGTGGTTTGGATAAGAGGATAATTGGTTAAAAGAGGAAAGATTTTGAGCTATTTTTACAGCGATATTTGAGTTAATCCTTTCATGAGTAACTAAGTATTTTTAACTATAAAAATAATGATCCAGTCATTTAATTTTGAGTTGTGGTAACAAAAAGGTACAAAAGAATATTTCTGCAACTTATATATGCTTGGCGAAAGTAAATAGTTATAAAATGGTGGTGTCTTATTTGCATTATCATAGTAGCAAAAAAGTATGTAAAATGATATTTTTCTATCTTCTGTCATTATGTCCATTATCACTTTTTAGACCAATCCTAAGTTTGTTTATGCATTCAGACACTTTTATTTTTCTTTTTTTTAGAGATAAAAGTATTTAAGATAAAAGCGATAAAAACTTTTCTTCATAATCAAAAGCTCTTAAAGATTCAAGAACATAAGCCAATTTTATCAAGTTGATTTAGGGCATTTATTCTTTTAGCGGTTCCACAATTTTTATTTGTTTGAGTTATGTCGGAAAAGGTTCGGATTTATTCTTAATAGGCCAACATTAGCTATATGGCGGGAAATCTCTATACTCTATATAAATTAGTTAAAAGAAGTATTTT
>Ga0194117_10006743_pt1 | contig 9994 bp, 5 predicted proteins | sample TA2MahsurfametaG_FD_160579 | JGI IMG/M metagenome (GOLD analysis project Ga0194117, IMG submission 160579) | Freshwater microbial communities from Lake Tanganyika, Tanzania - TA2015009 Mahale N1 surface | ecosystem: Environmental > Aquatic > Freshwater > Lake | place: Tanzania: Lake Tanganyika...
TTGAACTATCGAATATTTGTACATCGATTATACAATCAAAATTTCTTACTAATTAAAACTGTCTTAACTACCATTACCTCTCTCTTTGTTAGGGCTGTTATAAATTGATAATATGCTCAAAAAAGTTAAAATTGCCGACTATGAGGTGCTCAACACCATCGGCGTCGGTACTCTTCAACTAAAGCAGGAACTTTTGGACGAGTCAGGCTAGTAAAACACCGCCAATCCAATAAATACTACGCTGCCAAAATCCTAAAAAAAATTTAAATACTTAAATCCAAGCAAATCGATCATGTCCAAAACGAAAGCCAAATCCTAAGCATGCTGCATCACCCCTTTATTGTAAGGCTTGCTAACTCAGATTCAACTTTAGGGCTTCTGCCAAGATGCACGCTATTTGTATTTCATCATGGAGTTCGTGCCAGGGGGAGAACTGCTAAACTATCTGAGAAATGTCTCTCGGCTGTAGTCATACCATGCTTCGTAATTATTGTAGTATGAAGTTTATATGCAGCGCAGATAGTTCTTATTTTTTAGCATCTCCACGATAAAAACATAATTTTTAGAGATTTGAAACCTTAGAATTTGCTGATAGCTGAAGATGGGTATCTTAAACTTACCGACTTTAGTTTTGCCAAAGTTGTAGAAACCCGTACTTATACATTATGTGGAACACCATAGTATCTTGCACCTTAAATTTTATTGAACCAAGGACATGGAAAAGGAGTAGATTGGTGGACGCTAGGAATACTCATTTATTAAATGAACGCAGGGATCGATCCCTTCACAGACTAAGACCCAATGATTATCTACCAAAACATTCTCAAGGGTAAAGTCCGTTTCCCTAAGGATTTCGATAAGTAAAATTTAGGATATTAAGAGAAGTCAAGTCAATTATAAAGCATCTATTAGTTGCTGATGTTTGCAAAAGACTCGGTATGCTGAAGGGAGGAGCTGATGATGTAAAGCAGCATAGATGGTTTTCAAAAATCGACTGGAAGGCACTTCTGAGTAAAAAAATCGCAATGAACTATAGGCCTCAAATAAAATCACCTGGAGACACTACAAATTTCCAGAGCTATCCAGAATCTGATAACATAACCCAGAGTATGAAACCTGCAGATGATCCTTTTACTGACTGGTGATTGGGGCATTTTAGTCTCTTATCCTCAAATTTCTTGTATAAGAAATATAAAAAACTGATTATAATATTATCTATGAATAATTAAATGGATGTGCAAATTGCCGTTAATATTTTTAATACTCTGATTAGTAAATGCGAGGTAGAAACTAAAAAATAAGTTATTTTCTGTTGAAGAGATAATCTTGTGGTATAATTATAATTTTCTGTTGAAGAGATAATCTTGTGGTATAATTATTATTTTGTTCTTTATGGACTAACTCGATTATGAAGAAAGAGACGAAAACACATCCCTTCAAGGTCATATCCTAGGTATACGCTATCTTATACAGCTGGCTCTATCGCAGGTATCACTGAACATCTCTCCATGATTCCAGTAGACAATGTCAAAACACACTGCCAAGCCACCCATAACATCTCAACGCTCAAAATTATTAGAAAAATTTACCAAGCAGGCGGACTTTTCAATTTCTACTCCGGCTCATCCGCAGTAGTAGCAGGCTCCATACCAGCCCATGCTATTTACTTTTCCATCTATTAAAAAGCCAAGGAGTTGTTGAACTGTCATCCCGAGGAGGATTTCAGCAAATTTGCCCTCGTTGGAGCTTTATCAGTGATGTTCCACGATCTTATAATGACACCAACTGAAACATTAAAGCAAAGGCTTCAGCTCGCGCGTTCTGAGAACTCTTCGATAAAATTATTCTAAGTTGCAAGCAAAGTAATGAAAAACGAGGGAATTATCGCCTTCTATAGAAGCTTCCCTGTAAATTACGCAATGAATATTCCCTTCGGTTCGCTGATTGTCATGCTCAACTAAAAGTTGAAGCATTATTTCAGAGTAAAGTAAAACGATCGTGGCTTCATGTACTATTTCTGTGGAGCTTTGGCTGGAGGATTAGCATCGATACCTACTTGTCCTTTAGACGTTATCAAAACTAAGCTCAATACTCAGTATTGTGACTCTGAGATGTGTGATAAGAAAACTATCTGTAATATGCTCAGAGATAACGGAAGGCCTACTGAGCCTTTACATAGTTAAGTTGAGATCAAGTCACTCAGAGGGAAAATCTTTGCACAAAACAGGTAACTTATAAGCACATTGAGAGATAAGATCCGCTACCATAATGTTTGGGACACAGTAGGAACTATTTGGAAGGAAGATGGATTTGTAGGATTTTTCAAAGGGGTGAAGATGAGAGTGGTGATTCAATCTGTCTCTTCAGGTGTGGGTTGGGGGACGTACCATCTGATAAAAAACTTTCTCAGCAAGGATAATAAATATTGATATGTTATTTTATACTTTAATATTTTAATTTGTGATCTAAGTAGTAAAAAACTATGAAAATTGTGATTTATCATACTTATTATGTTAGAATCAGTATTCAATTGGCTCGCAGCCACTGGTATTTTTTACAGCAGCATGTTTTATCACAGGAGTCAATCCGCTCTCAAACAAATCAACCAGCAACAGAAAGAATTAGAATAGTCAAAGTAATACTTCATATCTTCTGATCGTAAACTAAAAAATGTTGATTTCTTGAAAAACAAATAAAAGCAAAAAGTGATTTTGGAAGTGGATATCTCAAAAATAAAATGGATTTCACCAGCTACTTATAGCAAAACTTATCACGATTTCAGAATAGATAGCCCTGAAAGTCAATTTTTCAACCCTTATACTCATAATTTCATGGAAGGCGAGACTGGTGGTGAATTTTAAGTGCTAGCTGACAACCAAAGAATCAAAGTAGACATAAGAGAGTGTAATATTGACAGAAAATTGTTGGTTAAAAAGAGATCTTAGCAAATAAATCTTATAAAAGGATAAAAACCAGTTTACTAATCTATAACTTTTAATTTACACACAGGCTTATCTATGGTACTTGCTGGAGTACTTAGCTACAAAATAGAATAAAAGTAATGGCTGCTAATCCCCTCATTTCTAGTACACAAAGTCAAATAAAATAGTATACACTAAAACATGAAATAAGCTTATAACTTTTTATAGCAAAAGGCATTCTCATAGAAAGTATACAGAAATTTATCGATATTCGCTATTTTGTTGATATTAATCCTACGATCTAAGCAACTCAGAAATCTAGCCAATTCATTATATAACAAAGTTTTCCAATTTTTTGGAAAACATGATCCACATTAAATACAATTGGATCTCATTTAAGAAGTAATAGCCAAGTAAAGCGATAGGTTGTGTTGTCCTTGTGGAAAGGCCTTAAACGTCGTTTATCAATGCAGACACCTCAGTAGTTGCTAAGCCTGCTATGAGGCTGCCAAGTTGAAGCAGTGCCGAATATGTGGAGTGGATGCAGGTAGAGTGTTGAAGATTTTTACTTGATTTCTTTGTTTAGCTTAACTTTATAACTATTAGCGGAACATGACGTTCAAAATAGAGTTTTAGGTTGTGTGTTAAACCAGATACGGATAGCAAGCAGTCATCTGCGGTAACCTTCCCTAGCTTGGCAACTGGAACTGCAAAAAAGCATTAGACTTGCTTACTGACGAACGATCCTTTCCCCTCTGGAAATCAGTAAGGCCTCTTTTTGTAAGGTATTCACTCTTCGACATAGAGAAAACACGACCATTGAGTTCAAGCTATGCATCCTAACCTCGAGTGGGTAGTTAGTAAAATGGGAATAGATTGGCCCCAACCGTATCTTCAGTCCCAAAAGTTCTCTCATTATTCATTTTAATTAATCCGAAGTTGGAGAAACTTTCAAAGTGCCTCGCAGAAAGCCCAGCTCAATCGCATTAGGAGTATAGAATGTGAGAAAAGGAACTGAGGATGTAATAAACGTAAGCTTAATATAATTCAGGACCTGGCAAGCGATAGTTCATCGAATCGTTAAATGTGGAAGGAACACAGGTTTAATCAGTAGGAGTAGAGCTCTTTATTGCTAAGCCAGTTTGCTGACAACCTAAAGAAGGCAGTTGGTACCCAGCGATAGCAGATGATTAGCCCTTTATAACTATAGCCAGAAATGTAATTACAAAACCAAATTTAAATTGGGACTTTCGTACAATATTAGTTCAGAACTCATTATATCTTCACAGACATGGCCCTTGACTAGCATCATGCGCGCTATCACATCACCGAGCATGAAAAAATCATTTTGTTATCTTCTCATAACTGTCTACAGTTCTAAATCGAGAAAAAGGAAGAAGTTTCAGTGTTTCACTTTTTCGCAATCAAAATTGAAGATCAAAATTAGGTGATTGAAAAGGTCAGAACGAAATGGGCTGCATTAGACTCCAGCTTTTAAAGAGGAATGTTTATCCTTTATTCAGCGGATCCAAACCTCCAAAATTTCCAAAAACTCGTTGATCAAAAAATAGATATGCTTGTGTTTTCAGAGTTACTAACAGCAAAACGGATAGCTAACTAAGCTAAAAATCAAGGTTTTAAGCTGAAAAGCTCAGGTAAAAACTAGTTTGTAATTTTTGATGGACCAAAATTCGTTATTAAAGTCCTTCTCTTTGGATTTCACGAGTCCGATTTCATCGAAGACATTGAAAACAATATGAGAATATTAGACTGTATGCTCTTTAAAGGATTTTATTTTAAATATCACTAAAAGGACCTTCGAAAATAATTTAGAAACTCATTGATTTAAATTCATTCAGCAAGACACTAATGCTTGATCATCTTGCAGATCAAAAGAATTGAAGATCTCTCAGTCAAAACCATCTCCGATATACTTTAACTAACCTCGCTTAAATATTAGGCAGTCGTTATAATTTTAGCTCAATAAAGATTTCCCAAAAATCTGCACAGCAAAATCCCAGCCATAAAGAATCGGCTACTTATTCTCAATATAGAAGGAGAAATCTACTCCAATGGGAAGGAGTCCATAGATTTATTCGATTACTTATAAGTTACAAAGAGCAAATTTCAATAAAGCTAAAAAATAATAACATAGAAAATCGGAAAAGGACTATGCACTAAGCGTAACTCTGGAACTTTGAGAATGACTCTTTAGTTAGAAGACGATGCTTTTGGAAACATGCTGAAATAAAGAGCATTAAGATGCATACAAGATATCAATAAAAAATCTTTGGCTAAAGTTATACCTTAACAAAAAAATAACATCCTTTAATTAATACCTTTTGCACTCCACCCTGTCTTTCTCTTGAAGGTAGCACTTGCTACTTTTACAAGCAGACTAAGGAATGATCAAAAAGGTATAATAATAAGTATAGAAAGCGAGGGATTTGCAGAAACAAAATGGATGGAACCACCTGAAGGTAGGTAGATAAACCTGTAATTTTGTAGATTTAGGCTTAGTCAGGATAAGGGCAAGAGCTATAGATGTGCTAGTCTTAACTAGCTCTAGTTAAACGAACTCTTAGACGTGATTGCTCAGCTTGAGGACGAAAAAAAGAAGCAAGGCTAGAGCCATCAGCTCGTTTTTGATCATACCAAAAGTATTTGATACTAATATATGCGATGGCTCCAACGATACTTTCATCTTTATCGATTGATTGTAAGCATCTTTAGGTTTATCATTATTTTTTAATCTTGATTTATAATATCCAAGCAGATGGAGTCGATAACACAGTAAGAGATCAACGAGATCAGGAATTTTCTAAAGAATTGGAAGATAGATAATAAACAAGAGCTAGCAACCAGTGTCCACTACCAATATATAAATTGGATCATCCACAAACTTGGAGAGTACATCATACACTTTCAGAACGCACAACCATGGCTCCATTACTATGTTATTCATTCAATCAGACTGCTTGCTCAACCTTTTTCACAGTCCAATACTTAAAAAATGATCAAAGCATTAAAACACTGCCGTAATGAAGGATTTGGAGGAGGATATAATCAACTTGATCATCTCGCACCCACTTACGCAGCATTTTTAGCAGTTTTGGAACTAGGATAATCTGCGTATCATATATTGGACAGACATTCTCTTTACAAATTGTTTTGCAAGCTCAAAAAGGGTAATAGATTTATGATGCACGAACATGGAGAATGCGATTTAAGAGCTTCTTACATTATAACTTTGATAGTAAAATCACTAAAGCTGCCTGAAGATGTCTTGGATGGTATAGCAGAAGGAATCATTGCATCACAAACTCATGAGGGAGGGATTGCTAATGTTATTGGAGGTGAAGCACACGGAGGATTTACTTTTTGTGGTATAGCAGCTTTGGCATTGATGGGAAGACTGCAATAAATCGATATATCGAAGCTTGTTTAATGGTTATCTCAAAGACAAGTTCATTTTGGAGGTTTCAATGGCAGAACAAACAAACTAATCGACTCCTGCTACAGCTTTTGGGTTGGAGCAGTCTTCAATATCATCAATAACTATTTTGATGGAAAGATGTCCTTTTAGAATCGTTTGCTTTATTAAGAAACCAGTCTCCAACAATATATCATATTTTATTGCCAAGACGTTGAATATGGAGGTCTCTGGGATAAACCTGGCAAAAATAGAGATATATACCATACTTGTTATGCTTTATCTGGACTAGCAGCCAGCCAAGAACTTTGTGGTATTATTAACAATTCCGATCTCGAACCCATCAATCCCATCTATAATATAACCTAAAAGTCTTATGATCGAGCCAAGTTGTGGTTTGATAGTCTCTAACAATTGTGATCATATATTAACATTCATTAAAAACCTAAAATTCATCATATTGAGATTTATTATGTAAACAGAGAGCCTCATATTATTATCATTTGATTGCAATTTTGTCGGGATATACAGGGCAGAATTAATGTCCCTTTCCATATGCTTAGCGAGGCACTGGCTTATATGTCTTTATAAAACTATAAATACTGCTTTGTAACTGCTTTAACCTTCAAATTTAGTTTACTTTGGCTTATACCTGTATTATGGTTGCTTCACAGGCTGCACTTCATGATTTTTGAATGTATCCTTATACGAACTTCTCCCCTCAAAAGGAATTTTAGGTTTGGTACCTATGTAGTCTTTTAAAGTTCCTATTTATTGAGTTTGCGAGATGTTTGGATTTTTCTTTTCTACAAACTCACTCTTATAAGCCGATTGACCTTCAAATTTTGTATTTTTGGGCTTATACTCGTAAGCAGCCTGTTTGGTAGCTACAACCTAAGTTTTTAAACTCTTACTGGATGTTAAGTGTATTGACTTTTGTATGAAGTTTCAGAATAAAATGGAACATTTTTAGGTTTATTCATGTTATACTTACTGATAATATCTGTCTGCGAATCGTAGTTCTACCTTACTGGTTTGTGTTCCTTGAAGGTAGACTTGTAGCTTGAGTTGAGGACCTCAGGATCATAATGACGTTGAACTATTTTAGGGGGTTGAAACTAGACTGGTTTTGGTAATTCAACTGGCTTGAATGTAACTTTGTATGTAGTTTCTGATTAGAGTTTGAGATGAGGCTTCATGCTGTAGTAGCTATTTGTGCGTTTACAATCATTATCCATGGTTGTTCTTTAAATAAAAATTATTCTCGATTTCAATACAGACCTTAATCTTCATTGATATTGATTACATATACTATTTGTGGATCTTAATCCTTGAAAAGATTCAATTCAAGAAAGATCCTCCATTTAAATCAAATAGATTAGTCCGACATGATATAAATTAATTGCTGCTATACTTTAGGCAGTGGTAATAACAATCAATCGAAATTTCAAGTTCTGCCTTATGGAGAGTTACTAGTTGTAAAGGGAGGAATCGCCACATAACGAGGGTTATTTTAAGCTAAAAATTATTAACATCAGATACTCTCGTAATGAGAAAGCATACGCTTGAATTTTCGCTATGCGTTGCGTTACTCTCTCTTAATGATACTCAACTCGCGTTATTTCTTCAAACAGTAATGTAGTTTCAACAGATCTGGCTCCTTGGATGCTATATTCAATGAATTGCGGTGCCTACTTCTCAACATGCCCTTCCCATAATGTTTCAAATTTTAGCTCACTCTCTCATTATACAGCTCATCTAAAGTTTTTTCTATCATTTTCGAGGCTGCTTCTCTCCAACTAAGCTATCTACGACTCTCAAAAGCCTCATTCTTCATTTTTTTACTGTCACGAATTTTGCGGATTTACTCGGGAATAGCGGTGGGATTTGCAGCAAGTTCGTTGTCAACATAGTACCGAATAGAATGAGGCTGATTATGTTCGGGATTGGCGAGAGATTGAGTGAGATGCTTGCGTAAGCTGATAGTAAAACTATCTGTAGGTCTATTGGAGATAGATGGCAGTTGCGATGGCGAAGTCGATCTCGTCAGTGAAGATCTTGAGGACAAATTTCTGTCAATGTATTTGTGTTTACTCATGTTTTATTGCAAATGACATTATAGTATGACTTGACATTAATTAAGGTTAATTATACCATAAATGATACTCTATCGAATTCGTATGAGACTACTAAAAGCCAATAACAACTTTTTTTTATTCTCGTAACTTACAAATCAACAATCAGGTAGGCAACTCCCATCTTTCTTCGATGTAAACGTATCACTTATCTCCAAGTACTTTCTTTATGAGCAAGCATTCAAAAACGAAAAAGATTTTAAGAAGTACTAACTCTCCATAAATTGATGAGGTCTTACTACGCCCCGAGTCACATCGCCAAATCGATGAGAGTAATAACGCAAATAATCGACAAGTAAAGATCAACGAAAGTCCGAACGCACAAGAAATAACCGTTTGCTTTCAAGTCACAATTTTAAGATTGGAAAGAGTTATTTTTGGATATGTGGGGCCTCAAGAGTCACAGATTAAGTGCGGATGGTAATGGGCTCTTTAAACAGATAAAATAGATTTTTTGCATTTCATCTACAAAACTAAGCAATATCGCATTTCTCTAAAAACTATATAGCCTAGCTACGGTATATAACTGGTGAAGTTCAGAACATTCATCATTCAGAGCATTATTGATTCCAGTCAACTTGAAGAATTCAAACTTCCTCAACTTGCAGTCATACTTAATTATATGATGGTTATTAGATAATAACCACGAAATATGCAACCAGTGTTGAAGGAAATAGAAAAACAGCTCAATTAAAATAACAGTTGTATACTTATGCACTTGATTCTCATTGCAAAGACCCTCAGAGACTGCAGTCGGTATGAAATGTATAAATCATTAGATAAAACAATGATTGAAAGTTTGAAGAAGCTGACAGCAAAAACAATAATGTCACAAATTTCACATCTTATCGAATACTTGAATATCGTAGTAATAATTCAACTCTATAATGTTTTAAGATAGTAAACAGACCATAAGTCTACCTTGCTTGCTAAAGCTATTTAACTACTGCCTCAACTCCGACAAACATAGTATAGCTATGCATTTTAAACTACAGAGCTGGTTCTCTTTTTCGAAGAGGTGGAAAAAAAAGAGGAACTTGGAAGTGAGGCTCAAAAAATGATGAAGTAACTCCGTATGTAACTTTCAGCTCGACCAAAATTTTCGAATATGGCAGTGAAAACGGATAAAAGTGAATCAGCTGTTGATGAAATGACTTGATTTATTTTTATTATGAGGTAGAGAATAATAAAATCGCAGTTGTATGAACTAAAGGGGCAACAATATCAAAGTCTTTGTGAGGGTGCGTCCCCTCAGCGAAATGGAAGAACAAATCGAGGGATCTACACGCTGCATTCAGAACAAAGACTAACGTGTCATCAAAGTTACCAACTATGAAGGTTCTACACCCTACCTTCAGTTTGCTTTCGACCGAATATTCCATGAGCAATCCAGTCAAGAAGAAGTATATGCTGTTGTTGCAAAAGATATAGTCAATGCTGCATTCTAAGGATTGAATGGAACCATCTTTTGTTACGGACAGACTGCATCTGGGAAAACCTACCCC
>Ga0194117_10006748_pt1 | contig 9992 bp, 9 predicted proteins | sample TA2MahsurfametaG_FD_160579 | JGI IMG/M metagenome (GOLD analysis project Ga0194117, IMG submission 160579) | Freshwater microbial communities from Lake Tanganyika, Tanzania - TA2015009 Mahale N1 surface | ecosystem: Environmental > Aquatic > Freshwater > Lake | place: Tanzania: Lake Tanganyika...
CCCCGACGTTGGCTCACCACGACCCATCCGCCCGATGCGGCAACCATCGATCGTGTGCTGGCCGTGGCGCGTGGTGAGGCGGTGGCGTGCGAGATTCCGGGAGGGCATCGAGTCAGCCGACGGAATCAGGTGCTTTCTCTCACACGGTCCGACGAACACGACTAGATTCGACCCCCGTGCCTCCGAAGTTGCGTGGAAAATGGGCGTTGGGAATCACCCCGCGCAACTTCACCTGGATTCTGAAAGATCGACTCGCGGTGTGCGAGCGCCCAGGCGGTTACGGCGACAACCATCGCCGTGTTCGTCGTCAGGAAGAAATCATCTGGATTCGCGAGAACGGCTTCGGCCACGTGGTGTCCATCATCACGGCACCGCACAATCTCCATAACTACGTCGAGATGAACGTGTCGCACAGCCATCGGCCGTTCTCCAACGATGCCGTCGACGAATGGGCCAAGTCGCTGTTCGTCGAGCTCAAGACCCATCTGGGCAAGAAGACCAAGGTGATCGTGCACGGCGAAGAGGTCGGCGATCGCATCATGGGTGCGATGGGCGCGTTCATCCGCTGGTCTGGTCTGGTCGACGACCCCACCGAAGCGATCATGGTCGCCGAGAAGTTGGCCGGACACCAACTCGACTCGTCGGCGCGGGCACTGATCCTGCGGGCCCACGAACTGCGCTGAACGACCGCGACGCTCAGCGCAGCACCTCGGTCCGATATCAGGGCGAAACTCACCCGTGACGACCCCGTCCGGTAGGGTCACTTCATGACCACCACGAGTGGCAAGCGCGTTCTGGTGACCGGCATGGGAAGCCAATTGGGGTCCCTCGTCGCCAGTGAACTCGAAAACGAGAGTTGGGTCGCCGACATCGCCGGCTTCGACATCGACCCACCGCGCCGCCGACTCGATCGCTCGCGCTTCCACATGATTCATCCCACCGACGTGGTGAGCCATGCGGCCGTGGTCAAGGAATTCAATCCGCACGTCATCGTCCACCTCGGCGTGTGGGAACCCGATGCGCGGGCCAACCCGAAGCAGGCCGAACTCCTCACCCAGCAGTCGGCCGAGTCGTTGTTCACGGTGGCCAAGCGCGCATCCGCACTCGAGCACATCGTCATCCGATCGGGTGTCGAGGTGTACGGACGTGGCGGCGATCGCCCGAAGACGCCGGACGAAGCCACCAAGATGCGTCCCACCAGTCAGTACGGCCGCATGCTCATGTACCTCGAGCACGCCGCCGACCGCGCGTTCAACGGAACTCGCGTCGGTATCACGTCACTTCGTCTCGCTCCCGTGGTCGGCCCGCACGTTCCGAGCCCGCTCGGACGACTTCTCCGCCTCCCGATGGTCCCGTTCAATGCGCTGCGGGGTCCGAGTTTCAATCTTCTGCACGAGATGGACGCGGCCCGCGCCTTCGTTCTGGCCGCGCAGCGTCGCCCCGGAACACCCATCAACATCGTGGGCGCCGATCCCGTGAGCGGTTTCTCGGCGATCGTGCGTGGCCGCCGCGTGCCCGTTCCCTTGATCGGACCCGAGTGGGTGATCACCCGCCGCATCACTCATCTCTTCGGCGCGCCCGTTCCCGAGCACGTCATGGAGGTCTTGCACCACGGGCGTCTCGCCTCGTCGTCGGCCTGTCGCGAACACCTGGCGTGGGAACCCGAGATGTCGACCGGTGACGTTCTCGACGCTCTCTATTCGTGGGAGGGCGTCGTGCGCACTCCTCCGCGCCAGGCGTGGGACATCGCGTCATGAGTTACGCAACAGCATCCGACGGCATTCGTCTGCACTACGACGCGATCGGTCGCAAGTCGAGCGCACCTGTCTTGATGATTCAAGGGCTCGGCGCCGACAAGAACCTGTGGAACCTCCAGCGCTTCGTGCTCGCGGCCAAGTATCGCGTGATCGCTCACGACAATCGTGGTGCGGGTCGCAGCGACAAGCCGTTCGGTGCGTACACGCTCGAGCAGATGGTCGACGATGCCATCGCAGTCCTCGATCACGAAGGTGTCGACTCCGCCCATGTGGTGGGTGCATCCATGGGTGGCGCCATCTCGCAAATCCTCGCCGTGAAGTATCCCGAGCGCGTTCGTTCACTCACCTTGCTGTGCACCGCGTGTCGAAATCACGAATGGCGCCGCGATCTCCTGCGCTCGTGGTCCGACACCGCCACCACGCGCGGCATGGGCGCCATGACCACCGAGGCGGCGCGTTGGGTCATCGGCCCCCGTTCACTCCGTCGTCTGTGGCCGGCCGTGAGTTGGCTCGGTCCGATCGGAACCTCGCGCGCATCACATGGTTTCAACGGTCAGGTGCAGGCACTCTTGGCCGTCGACGAAACACTCGTCGACATGTTGTCGAGCATCAACGTTCCCACCGCCGTAATCGTCGGCAACCAAGACATTCTCACGCCACGCGCCGACAGCGAAGAGATCGCCGAACGAATTCCGACGGCCGAACTCATCGTTGTGTCCGGGGCGGCACACGGATTGATGATCGAGCACGCCACCACGGTCAATCGTGTGCTCGGTGATTTCATCGGTCGGGCCGAGCGAGTCTGGAAATCCCAGGCTTCGGTCGCCGCACCGGCTCTGCGCTCCGTCGCTTCATGAGCCACGCACGACGCGTCGTCATCATCGGTGCCGGACTCAGTGGACTCATTGCAGCCCGTGATCTGGCGTTTCACGGTTTCGACGTCACCGTGCTCGACAAAGGACGAGGGGTCGGTGGACGCCTCGCTACTCGTCGTGTCGGGTCACCAGCCACTGCCGTGTTCGATCATGGTGCACAGTTCTTCACCGTGCGCTCGCCCGAGTTCGCCCGCGACGTCGACGAATGGACACGGGCCGGCGTCGTGCGTGAGTGGTGTCGCGGCTTCGGTGACGACGACGGACACGCACGCTATGTAGGTGTCGACGGAATGGCCTCGATCGCCAAGCACCTCGCTCGTGAACTCGACGTTCGCACCAACACCCTCGTGTTCGCGATCCGACGAGGTGGCTCATCACCGTGGGACGTCGTTCTCGACGATGCAACAGTTCTGCCCGCGCAGGCCGTGGTGGTCACCTGCCCACTTCCCCAGACGTATTCACTTCTCGTGTCGGCCGAACTCGAGATTCCGCCGGCCCTCCTCACCGCCGACTACGACCGAACTCTTGCTCTCCTCGCGGTCCTCGATCGGCCGGCGACGATCGGCCGACACGGTGGTTGGCAGAACCCGAACGCCACGTTCTCGTGGATCGGCGACAACTACGCCAAGGGAGTCTCCGTCGTTCCGGCCGTCACGTTCCACGCGTCCCCGCAATGGAGCCTCGATCACTGGGACGACGACAACGCACACGCGCACGCCGCATTGAAGCTCGCGGCAGCCGATTTTCTCGCCAACTGCTCGATCGTGACATCGGAGTTCAAGCGCTGGCGCTTTGCGACGCCGACGTCCATCTGGCCCGAACCGTGTCACGTGGTCACCATCGACTCGATGCAAGGACCGGGAGTGATCGCGTTGGCGGGAGACGCGTTCGCCGGACCGAAAGTCGAAGGAGCAGCGCTCAGCGGAGCCGCTGCCGCGGAGCGAGTGCGCGCCGAACTAGCGGCGCACTGAATCGAGCAGAGCGCCCGACGCGCGACGCAAGGCAACCGACGCAGCCGAATTCGGCAGTCGATCGCAGGCCTGCTCGGCTTTGTCCACGTAGGTCTCGGCCAAACCGATGGCCGCTTCCACGCCACCATTGGTGCGCACGATCGACAACGCCTTGTCCTTCTCGATGGACGACAACGGCTTGCCGAGGAGATCGGCCAACTCGCGGGCCGGAACACCACCCGAGGCGAGGGTGTGCAACACGGGATAGGTGTACACACCCTCGACCATGTCGTGACCGGCTGGCTTACCGAGTTCGGCGTCGGTGGACGAGATGTCGAGCATGTCGTCGACGATCTGGAACACCATGCCGTAGGCATCACCGAATTCGGTGAGGGCGTCGACGACCGCGGGAGTGAACCCGCTCACCAGTCCGCCGATTCGGGCCGACGTGGAATACAGCGAGGCTGTCTTACCGCCGATCGACGACAGGTAACTCTCGACGGGTCGCGCGATGTTGTACGTATGACGCAGTTCTTCGATCTGGCCCTCGCACAAACGGCCGATCGTGCGCGCGAGGAGCGCAGCCACTTCGGTGCCGAGTGACGCAGCGATTTCCGAGGCCCGAGCCAACAGGAAGTCGCCGGCCAGAATGGCCTGCAGATTTCCCCATTTGGCGTTGACCGTCTCGACACTGCGGCGCTGCGTGGATTCGTCCATGACGTCGTCGTGATACAGCGACCCGAGATGAACGAGTTCGCACGCGATGCCGCCTTGCACCGACGCCTCGGTGGTGGGTCCACCCGCCACCTGTGCGGCGACCACGGAGAACATCGGACGCAGACGCTTGCCGCCGGCGAGAAGTAAATGAGAAGCAATTTCAGTGAGGTACGCGTCGGGCGTTCGTATCGAACGAACGAGCGCCTCGTCGACGCGCCGACGATCGGCGTCTGACCCCGGGAGGTCGAACAGCGGAGAAACGCTCACAGCGGCAGGCTATGTCGGTTTTCACACCCACCGGCGAGTGGGCGTGTCCTGCTAAAACGAGACGTTCGACACGCAAACGATGTCGCTTTGCCTTCTCGGAACCCACCCAGGCCGCCTGTAACATGATCAACACCTGCCTTCGGGCCGTGGCGAAAGGGTGAGCATGTTCGAGCGCTTCACAGACCGGGCCCGTCGAGTCGTGGTGCTGGCCCAAGAAGAAGCGCGTCTGCTCAACCACAGCTACATCGGCACCGAGCACATCCTTCTCGGCCTCATTCACGAAGGTGAAGGCGTCGCCGCGAAGGCTCTCGAAACTCTCGGCATCTCTCTCGAAGCGGTGCGCGCTCAGGTCGAAGAAATCATCGGTCAGGGTGGTTCGTCACCGTCGGGTCACATCCCGTTCACGCCGCGCGCCAAGAAGGTTCTCGAACTCTCGCTGCGCGAGGCTCTGCAACTCGGCCACAACTACATCGGAACCGAGCACATCCTTCTCGGCCTCATTCGCGAGGGCGAGGGTGTGGCCGCCCAGGTTCTGGTCAAGTTGGGTGCCGACCTGAGCCGCGTGCGACAGCAGGTCATCCAGTTGCTCTCGGGTTATCAAGGTCCGCAGGGCAAGGCCGAAGGTGGCCAGTCGAAGGAGTCCACCTCCGAGCGCAGCGGTGGCAAGGAAGAGGGCGACAAGGGCGGCAGCCAGATCCTCGACCAGTTCGGTCGCAACCTCACCCAGATCGCGCGCGAGAAGAAGCTCGATCCGGTGATCGGTCGCGCTCGCGAAATGGAGCGCGTGATGCAGATCCTGTCGCGCCGCACCAAGAACAATCCGGTCCTCATCGGCGAGCCCGGCGTCGGCAAGACCGCCATCGTCGAAGGTCTCGCGCAGAAGATCGTCGCCAACGACGTTCCCGACACACTGCGCAACAAGCAGCTCTACACCCTCGACCTCGGTGCGCTCGTCGCCGGCAGCCGTTACCGCGGTGATTTCGAAGAGCGTCTCAAGAAGGTGCTCAAGGAGATCCGCACGCGCGGCGACATCATCTTGTTCATCGACGAGATCCATACGCTCGTCGGTGCCGGTGCGGCCGAAGGTGCCATCGATGCCGCCAGCATCCTGAAGCCCATGCTCGCGCGTGGCGAGCTCCAGACCATTGGTGCCACGACTCTCGACGAATACCGCAAGCACCTCGAGAAGGACGCTGCCCTCGAGCGTCGCTTCCAGCCGGTGAAGGTCGAAGAGCCCACCGTGGCGCACACGATCGAGATCCTCAAGGGTGTTCGCGACAAGTACGAGTCGCATCACCGCGTCACGATCACCGACCAGGCGTTGGTGGCCGCGGCCAATCTCGCCGATCGCTACATCTCCGACCGTCACCTGCCCGACAAGGCCATCGACCTGATCGACGAAGCCGGTAGCCGTCTGCGCATCAAGCGCATGCAGACGCCGCCCGACCTCAAGGACATGGAGACGCGCCTCACGGAGTTGCAAGAAGCCAAGAAGAAGGCCGTCGAAGACCAGAACTACGAAGAGGCCAGCCGTCTGCGCGACCAGGAGAAGCAACTCCAGACCGAAAAGGCCGCCAAAGAAGCAGAAATCAAGGCCGGTGGCATCGATCTGTTCGACGAAGTCGACGAAGAGTGCATCGCCGAAGTGCTGTCCATCTGGACCGGCATCCCGGTGTACAAACTCACCGAAGAAGAGACGCAGAAGCTTCTCAACATGGAAGCCGAGCTCCACAAGCGCATCATCGGCCAGGAGAACGCCATCAAGGCGGTGTCGCAGAGCATCCGTCGTACGCGCGCCGGCCTGAAGGACCCCAAGCGCCCGAGCGGTTCGTTCATCTTCCTCGGACCCACCGGTGTGGGCAAGACCGAACTCGCCAAGACACTGAGCGAGTTCCTGTTCGGCGACGAATCGGCGCTCATCACACTCGACATGTCCGAGTACATGGAGAAGCACACGGTCAGCCGTCTCGTGGGTTCGCCCCCCGGCTACGTGGGTTACGACGAGGGTGGCCAGCTCACCGAAGCGGTGCGACGCAAGCCGTTCAGCGTGGTGCTCTTCGACGAAATCGAAAAGGCCCACCCCGAGGTGTTCAACACGTTGTTGCAGATTCTCGAAGAGGGTCGTCTCACCGACAGCCAGGGCCGTTCGGTCGACTTCCGCAACACCATCATCATCATGACGTCGAACCTCGGCACACAAGATCTGCGCAAGGCCAACGTCGGATTCACCACTGCCGACGAGGCCATGAGCTACGCGCGTATGCGCGACAAGGTCATGGACTCGCTGAAGAACCACTTCCGTCCCGAGTTCCTGAACCGCGTCGACGAAGTGATCGTCTTCCACGAGTTGGCCCGGAACGAAGTCATGCAGATGGTCGACCTCATGCTCAAGCGCCTCACCGGCCAGCTCGAGGCACAGGGTCTGGGCATCGAGCTCACGCAAGCCGCCAAGGAGTTCTTGGCCGAGAAGGGTTACGACCCGCAACTCGGCGCGCGTCCGTTGCGTCGCGCCATCCAGCGCCTCATCGAGGATGCTCTCAGCGAGAAGATCCTCTACAAGCAGTTCCGCGCCGGCGAGATCATCGTGGTCGACACCGAAGACGATCCCGAGCGTCCGGGTGAGAAGCGCCTCGGCTTCACCGCCGTCGAAGGCTTCAAGCCGCCGGCCGGTGTCGATCTGGCCGGTGTCGGCGACACCAACGGCGACACCGACGCTGCTGGCACCGACTGACCTCGCGTCGTCCAACGCCGACTAAGTTCGTCGCGATGTCGCGACGTGCTCGATTGATCGCAGTGGTGGTCGCCGCGTTGGTCGTCCTGTCCGGCTGTCGCGTCGACATCAAGCTCGAGGTCGACGCCGACGACGACGGCACGGGCACCATCGCCGTGACGGTCGATCTCGACAATCGTGCGGTCGCTTTGGTTCCGGGTCTGGCCGAAGATCTGCGTCTCGACGACCTGCTCTCCAGCGGCTGGGCGGTGGAAGGCCCGACCCAGATCAACAACGGCGGGTTGCGCGTTCTCCTCACCTACGACTTCGAGTCGCCAGCCGAAGCCAACGCCGCGTTGGCCCAGATCAACGGCCCGAACGGACCACTGCTCGCGCCATCGCTCAAACGAACGGTCTCGGGGCGCGAGGTGGCCACCACCTTCGACGCCACATTGCAGTTCGTCGGTGGTATCGAAGCATTCTCCGATGCAGAACTCAGTGCTTTGATCGGTCGAGCCCCGTGGGCGACCACGGCCGAAAAACTCGGTGTCGATCCGATGCAGTCGGTGTCGTTCACCGTGGTGTCGCGACTTCCCGGTGAGATTCGCAAGACCACCGGCACGTCGTCCGAAGGTGGCGTGGCGTGGTCGGCCCCGCTCGACGGCACCGCTCAGACGGTGGTGCTCGGAACCGTCGACACCAAAGTGGACGGCGGTTTCTGGAAGACCACGTCCAGCATCGCCGGAGTGGTCTTCGGGGGCTGGCTCATCGTCATGGGCGTCGTGATCCTCCTGGTGATGTACGCCCGACGGAGGCGCGGCGTCGCCGCTCCGATTCGCCGCTCGTCCGAACGTCGAACACCCCGGTCGTAGGTTCTCGGTATGGCCCGCCTCAAACTCGTCTACAACTGCTCCGATTGCGGGGCGTCGTTTCCGAAGTGGGCCGGCCGTTGCACATCGTGCGGTGCCTGGAACACCTTGGTCGAAGACGTCGAAGACCCGGCCAACGACATCTCATCGCTGGCGGCTGGTGTCGCACTGCTCGCTGCGAGTCCGGCCCAACGCATCGGCGACGTCGACGTTTCCCACGGGTCACCTCGTTCGACGGGGATTCCCGAACTCGATCGGGTGCTCGGTGGCGGGCTCGTTCCGGGTTCGGTCACGCTTCTCGGTGGTGAACCCGGTGTCGGCAAGAGCACACTGCTGCTGCAGGCACTCGCGGCCTGGCCCGGTCGCACCTTGTACGTGTCGGCCGAAGAGAGTGCGCAACAAGTGCGACTTCGCGCCGAACGCCTCGGCGCGGTTCGACCCGAGTTGTGGTTGTTGGCCGAAACCGTTCTCCCCCACGTGCTGGCCGCACTCGACGAACTCCAGCCCGAACTCGTGATCATCGACAGCATCCAAACACTCGTCGATCCCGAACTCGGTTCGGCTCCCGGCAGCGTGGTGCAAGTACGCGGTTGCGCGCACAAGTTGGTGATGGAAGCCAAGCGCCGCAACGTTCCGGTCATCCTGGTCGGTCACGTCACCAAAGAAGGCGGCCTGGCCGGACCGCGAGTCCTCGAGCACGTGGTCGACACGGTGCTGCAGTTCGAAGGCGAACGGCACCATGCGCTGCGATTGCTGCGTGCGTCGAAACATCGCTTCGGCCCCACCACCGAACTCGGATTGTTCGAGATGATCGAGGCTGGTCTGCACGGTGTCCCCGATCCGAGTGCGCTGTTCCTGGCCGACCGACAAACCGGTATCGCCGGCAGTGTGGTCGTTCCGACCCTCGAAGGTCAGCGCCCACTCATGGTCGAAGTGCAAGTGCTCGTCAACGAAGTGAAAGGTGAAGCCCCGCCGCGGCGCAGTGCGCAGGGCCTCGACCCCGGCCGGCTGGCCATGTTGCTCGCGGTACTCGACCAACGCACTAAGAGCCCGGTGGGTAAGCGCGATGTGTACGCCTCGGTGGTGGGTGGTGTGCGCATCACCGAACCCGGAGCCGACCTCGGTTTGTGCCTGGCGATTCTCTCGGCCCTGGCCAACACCCCACTGCCTCCACACGTGGTGGCATTCGGGGAAGTGGGTCTCGGCGGCGAGATCCGCCAAGTACCTCACGCATCGCGTCGACTGGCCGAGGCGGCTCGACTCGGGTTCACGCGCGCCATCGTTCCAGCCAAGTCGCCTGACGTCGACGTGTCGATCGGCGTCGAACGAGTCGCGAATCTTCGCGACGCCATGCGGGCCCTCGGTCTCACGGTCGCGCCCTCAGACCGTTAGCGGTCCGGGAAGAAGCCCCTAGCCAGAACCGCATCCTCGGCGTAACGTCCCGATTGCCACATACGGATTGCACCCAGCGCGATCCGACTCTGCGTCATCACCACACGACCCCCTCGCTCGTGGCCGACGTGGCGGCTGAGTGCCGGCGTGACGGAGTCTCCTCCTCCGCCGGCACCGCCATCTCCGGGGTCTCAATCCCCCACTCATCCCACTTGAACCCGAACACCCGAGGAGAAACAATGAGTGGGTATGAAGACATGCGCTTCCAACTGCGAGCGTCGCTGGCTCAGCACATCGGCGACGAACCGGCGGCTCGGCTGATGGAAGCACTCCCGCCGTACAACTGGACCGACATCGTCACGAAGAGCGATCTGAAGGTCGAAATGGCCGAGTTTCGTTCCGAGATGAAAACGGAATTCGCACTCGTCCGCCAAGAAATGGCCGTCTTGCGTGCC
>Ga0194117_10006754_pt1 | contig 9986 bp, 13 predicted proteins | sample TA2MahsurfametaG_FD_160579 | JGI IMG/M metagenome (GOLD analysis project Ga0194117, IMG submission 160579) | Freshwater microbial communities from Lake Tanganyika, Tanzania - TA2015009 Mahale N1 surface | ecosystem: Environmental > Aquatic > Freshwater > Lake | place: Tanzania: Lake Tanganyika...
AAAATTTAAAATAAAAAAAAAAAAAATACAATTTAATTTATTTAATCCATTATATGATTATTTAATTAATGATAAATCGAATTCAATTTTAAAAACAAAATATAAAATTTATAAATTAAAACTTATTCAAATGCAACTATAATGTTGTTAGCAATTACAGCATCAAAATTTATCGCTTTAGGTTTTATCTCAATTAGTTTAGCTGGGGCTGCAATCGGAACTGGAGTTTTATTCGCCGGCTATAACATTGGTGCAGCTAGAAATCCCGAAGAATCGGAAAATCTATTTAACACCTCTTTAATGGCCTTCGCTTTAATCGAAACATTCGTGTTTCTGTCCATCTTGGTGGGGGCAGTTATTTATTTTATTTAACGTAAATGTTTATAAAAAGTATTTTATTAGTTATATTAGCTATTTTAATAAGAGGTACTTTACCCAGATATAGGATTGATCAGTTAATTTTATTAAATTGAAAAGTTTTTATTTTTATTAATATTTTTTTTTTCTTACAAATTATTATTTTAAATATAATACTTAGCTAGTGTAGCTCAGTGGTAGAGCGTCAGACTGAAAATCTGAAGGTCAGAAGTTCGATTCTCCTTACTGGCATTTTGTTAAGTATTAATAATTATTTATTTATATTGTTATATTTAAAGTCAAATAACAATAATAAGTATTATTTAAATAAATCAAAACATATTAATATAAGTCACTTATGTTTATTACATTATGATTTTTATAATAAAAAAAAAAAACTATCTAAAGAAAATTATCACCTTTTTAATGCACACTACCTTCAATATATATATAAAGTTAATATTAAAGAAAAAAATATAAACGCAATTAAATTATTGCCTAACTCTATTAATAATTTTATTTTACATAAAACAAACAATATCAGTTTTAAAGCTTTTAAAATCAAATATTTTAATGAAGTTATATATTTATTTTTGGTTAATATTTTTTTAAAAAATTCGAAAAATATATGCAAATTTATAAAAAAAAAATTAGAAAGTGTACATTTTAAAGAACATAGAAGATATTTTTTATTTTTTTTTAAAATTATAAACGAATATATCAAAAATAACTTTAAAATTTTAAAGATAAACGGATTATTAATGAAGTTAAAGGGTAAATTAGGAAGAGGTGGTAATTCTAGAACGAAAACAATGTTTTTTAGAATTGGGAAAACGTCTCCTGGGGATAAATCTTTAGCTTTAAATAGTAATAAATGAAATACTTGGACAAAAACAGGTAGTTTCAGTTGTACATTTCAAATTTTTTACATATAATAAATGGCTACATTAAATCAAAAGGTTAAAATATTTTATAAAAAATTATTACGAAATAAAAAACCAAAATTAAATGGTAGTCCTCAGAGGAGGGGGGTAGTTTTAAGATTAAGAATATGTACACCGAGAAAACCTAACTCTGCAAGAAGACCTGCTGTTAAATTAAGATTATCTACAAAAAAAAAAGCATTAGCCCACATACCTGGAAGTGGACATAATTTAAGAAAATTTTCTAAAGTATTAATAAATGGAAATGCTGCTCGTGATTTACCTGTTGTTAATTATACATGTATCAGAGGTAAGTATGATTTTGCACCTTTTATAGACGTAAAAAAAAGAAGATCAATTTATGGTTTAAAAAAAGATCCCTCATTAAAAACTCATATAAGAAGAAAATTTAGAAGTATAGCATAAATGAGATTAATAAATTTATTAAAATTAAAAATTATTACATTAGTAAATTGAGCAAGGCATGGTTCATTTTATCCATTAACTTTTGGATTAGCTTGTTGTGCTGTTGAAATGATGCATGCAACCGTTAGTAGATATGATTATGATAGATTTGGGGTAATATTTAGGGCAAGCCCTAGACAAGCAGACTTAATGATTGTTGCTGGAACTTTAACGATAAAAATGGCACCTGCATTAAAAAAAATTTATGAACAAATGAGTTTACCGAAATGATCTATTTCAATGGGAAGTTGTGCAAATAACGGAGGCTATTATCATTTTGCAAACTCAGTTGTTAAAGGTTGTAATAAAATAATACCTGTCGATTTATATATTCCAGGATGCCCACCTACAGCTGAATCATTATTTTTTGGTACACTAAAATTACAACAAATTATTTTAAAAAATTTATAACTTAAATGAATAAACAATATCCAGATGTTCCTTTACTATCAGTAAATATACTTGATTACTTTATAAATCGCTATAAAATAGAAATTCCACTTACTGGGAGAAGAAATGTAAAACATCCAATAACTTTTGGATTAGCTTGAAAAAAGTTTATAAGAACGAAATATCCAAGAGAATCCAAGCAAATCTATTGACTTGCAGCTTTAATAAAACATTATAAACGTAGAAAATGATATCACACTAAATTAACAGGCTGAAATTTAAAAAAATTTATCATCGTTTGGAGACGTAAACGAAATAAGACCAATTAACTTAAATGAATAAACAATTTATTTCGACAATAATAACAAACTTATTTGATTACGAGAAAAATTATAATAAAATAAAAAAATTTAAAAATAGTAAGAGAAAAAAAAAGTTTATAAGAACAAAATATCCACACAGAAAATCTGATAGTACACGCAAATCACTTGTAACTTTAAAATATTATTTAAATAAACATAAAAAATGATATACAGCAAAAAAAAAATGTTTAACATTTATCAATTTTGTAAAACCATATTTATCAGAAGAAATAGATATTGATGATGAAAATATTAAAAAATTAGTTTGTTATTATTGTGAGGATTAATTGAGTTTAATAAAAAATTTTAAAAAAATAATACCATCATTTAGGCATAAAAAGGATATTTATATTTTTGATAAATCAAATATATTTTATAAAAATAAAAAAAATTTATCCAATGTAAATTTTATAAAAAGAAAAAAAAAAATTTACTTATCTAATAAACATTTATTATTAAATAATAATAATATAAAACTTAATGCGTTTGTTACAAAACTATTTTTATATTATTTAAAACCTTATAAAAAATTTATATTATGTCAAAGTTGAAATAATTTTAACGTTATTATCCCTGGTTTAGAATATTTAAATGTAGGAACTGTTATATATAATTTAAAATGAAATAAAGAAAAAAATTTGAATTATTATTATAAAGGTTTAATAGTATATGCGTATCAATTACCGTTGATGAGTATTTTTTCTAATGTTTATAATTTTCAAAACAATAAGATAACGTACGCAAAAGCTGGGGGAACATTTTGTAAATTAAAAAGGAGTAAAAAATCAAAAAATAAATTATTAACAGTAACGTTACCTTCGGGAATTGATATATTTATAAATAAAATGATAAAAGTATATTTAGGTAAAAATATAAATTTTAATATTAATTCATTAGTAGAGGGTAAATATGGTTATAGTTTTCATAGTTATAAAAAGATAAAAGTTCGAGGTGTAGCTATGAACCCCGTTGATCACCCAAATGGAGGAAGAACTAAAACTGTTCAGCCTGAAAGAAGTCCTTGAAATTGAATTGCTAAAAAAAAAAAATAATGTGTCAAGATCGGCTTGAAAATTTTTAAAAACTAACCAAGCAGAGTTTTATAAATACAATAAAGAATTTAAATTATTAATAAAAAATCAGGGATTTCAAAAAGTAGGTTTAGTTAAAAATAACTTTATCATTAATAATATAAACTACACGTTTAAATATTCAGCTCATTTAGGAGATTCTTATATAAATAAAAAATTTTTTAAATATTGTGTAGGATTAAAAATGCGACAATTTTTAAAATTTAAAAAACCCTTTTACTTTAGATCAAAAAAAAAAAAATAAATGTTAAAAAAAGTAAATAAAACATGAGAAACCTATAATACGTTATTTGACGTAAAGTATAAATTTTTAGTACTAGATTGAAAAAATATAGTATTATTAAATTTTTTATTATTAGATATGATGTATTATACTAAAATATGACGTCAAATAAAAGGGTACTCTACAAACGGTCAAAGAACACATAGTAATAATAAAAATAATAAAAAAAATAAAATATTATTAACATTTAGAGTAGGGCAGTTTTATAAATTATTTGGAAAAAAAAAACGTGATATATTTAACTCATTAATAGTCGCGGAATATTTAAATAGATTGTGATATACCCTTTGACGGTATGGGTGAACCCAGGGTAGAATTTTTGTTTTAAAATTAGCGTTAAAAAATAAATTTATAGTAAAATTTGATCCTAATTTATTAGCTAAAAATATTGTAACGGGTGTGGGGGGTATTAAAAAAAAAAAAAAACATAACGTAGCAAAAAAAAAACCAATTATGTTAGCAACCATAGGAGTTCCTGTTCTATTTTCTCTTTATTTATATGGTTTAAAAAGCTATAAGGAACTTCATTATAAATTAGTATTGACGGATGAAAGTAGAAAAAAAATGGGAAAAAAGAAATAAATGATAATCAAAACTAGATTTAATAATTATATAGGGTTAGATAACTTTAGTGAAGAATCATTAGACGATGATATAAAACAAATCACAAAAGATTATATAATAATAAAAAAAAATAAACTTTTTTTTAATTTTAATAGAATTTTTTTGTTTAACAATTACTATATATTTTATAATTATACATTATTGAATATAAGAAAAAAAAGAAGTTTATGAAATAAAATTTCATATGAACTCGAATTTAAACATGATTTAAGCTCTAGTAAATCTGGACTCTATAAAAAAATGTGATTAAAGTCTATAAAAAATTTTTCGAAAATTCAAAACAAATATACCATATATATAAAATATTTTTATACATATAAATCATTTAAATTTAAAAATCTTACATGGTAATTTCTGTTTATACCGAAAAAATTTACAAGTGAAATATTATTATCTATATTAAAAAAAAAAAATTTTAAAAAAAATCAAAAATATAAAAAAAATAAAAAAATTTCTAAATTAAATAATTTAATAATTTTATCCTTTCTAAATTATAAAAAACCTGTAAATTATGGTAAATTATTTTCTTATCTTATTTATTTTAAAAAAATAATAAAAAAAAATAAATTTAAAAATGTAGACTCTAAAAAAATATTAAAAAAAAAAACTTATAAATTCGGGAACTTAAAAAATAAATACATTTTAATAAAAAATAAACTTAAAATAAAAAAAATTATTAATAGATTTTTTTATATAAAATTAAAAAATCAAAAATTAAAAAATAAAATAAAAACATCTACAAGAGATAAAAATATAAGAAAACATGATTTAATTTTAAAACTATTATTTTCATCTTTATATTCATTAAAAAATAAGTTTAAAAAAGTAAAAAATGCTAACGACTTAAAATTTATATATTATGAAGAAAATTTAGATTGTCGACCCATACACGTTAACGGGAGGGTACGTTATATTATAGGTAATCCTGAAAAAAATTATTGTAACAATTTTTATACATATGAATTATATAAAATATTTTATAAAAATAAAAAAAAAAAATTATCTTTTGTAAAATATTTTTTAAAAAAAAAATCATATTTTAAAATTACTTTTTTTAAAATTACATCATATGTGCAAAACGGATGATCACCTATTGACTATGATACATATCTTGAATTAATAAATAATCAGTGGACACTATCTGATTGATTTACTTTAATTAGGCCTACACCTTTATTGTATGGACTTTTAGGTAACTTTAAAGAAGGTTTTACTTACTATTTTTATAACTTAAACTCTTTTAAATTATTATCAAAATTAAACTTAAATAAGTTAAATACTTATATACTTTCTAAAATTACTAATGATTATAATTATAAATTTAAGTTTAATAAATTATTAACAAAAAAGTATTCAAAAAAAACAGTCTTTAATAAATATTATGACATAAATATCATAATAAATAAAGATTATATGAATATAATAAATAATAACAGTTTTTATTTAAATTATACAAACTTTAAATTTAATGAAAAAACTGAAATAACAGATTTAAAAAAAAAAAAACATATAATCTCCAAGACAAAAAATTTTTATAAACTATGTTTTTTTTTTAAATATATTTATTTAAGATTAAATAAATATTGAATGCCAAAAAATATATCACAAATTAATAAAGTTTATGTTTATAATAATTTACATTATAAAAAACTATTATTAATAAATAAAATTTTATTGTTTAAAGTCAAATTTAAATTAGATAATAATAAAATATCTAATCAATATAAATTTAAATATAACTTTTATGAAAAAGAAAGTTTAAATAATTATATAAACTTAAAACTTTTATTACCACCTATTCCTGAGGGTAGATTTATAAACATATCTCAACAATTAAATTTATTAAGATATAATGTAAAATCACATATCATATTTAACTATATGTATATAAATAAAAGTACAGTACAACACTATTTTATAAAGTTTTTTAAAAATACTAAAATTTTAGATGATAGTGAAAAAGATATAGAAGATATAGAAGATACAGAAGATAAAGAAGATACAGAAGATATAGAAAATATAGAAAATATAGAAGATACAGAAGATGATGATGGAACAACAACTTATTTTTTTAATTGTTGACAAGGTTTATTAACTGGTTGAAAAAATGCTAGACAATTTCATTGAGATATATATAATAAAAATAAAAGTCTTAAAAAAAGACGATATAGAAATTTTTTACCACCATTTTTAAAAAAAAATAAAATTATACAGAATATAATAATAAATCATTTTACGTTTAAATTCAATTTTTCTAACATTTTTTGAGATATTTTTACAAAATTATATTTACATTTTTTTAATAAAAATATAAAAATTAAAGAGATTTTTCAAATCCCAATAAATTACTTATTTTGAATATTTTTAACTTCGTTAAAAAATGATAAGCTAAAAATAAAAAAAAAAATTGACTTATGATTAGATAAAAATTCAAAAATAAAAAAAACATTTTGAATGTCTATAAAAAAAAAAATTCCTAAATTTTTTACAAAACAAACTTATAAAATAAAAAATTTAAAAAATATTATACAATATGATTATATTACTAATTACTTTTGTATTTTAAAAGAAAAAAAAAATTATATAACATTAAACGATTATATTTTTTCAAATAAGTTATTAAAATTACATAACTTTCGATATAAAGCTTAATATTTTATAATTTAAAATAAAATTATTAATAAATTATCTGTATAAAATTAAAAAATAAACTAAAATATTTATAAACTGAAAATATTTTATATAAGTTATACCACTAATAATGTAAACTTAGATAATATTATATACATGTATTTACCTGTTAATACTCCTTATCTAGTTAAATATATAATTTTAAAAATTAAACACCCACACATTTAATTTTAGTTTTAATTATTATTTTTTTATTTTAAAGTTTAAATATTATAATATAAACATTAAAATAAATAAAATAAGATAAATAATAAACTTTAATATTTAAAAACAAAAATTATATTACTCATAAATTGTTTTGTAATTTGTGATTAAATATAATTTAAATTAATATAATATTATATATATATATAAATTTAATTGCAGATTTAATCATTATATTTTTAGCTTAAATATATTTATGTTATTACTAAATTAAAAAAGTTATTAACTAAAAAAATATTATAAAAAATAAATAATATCTAAAACAAAAATTTTTATAGATCAAGTATTGATCAAAAATTTAAATCTGTATTATTTAACCTTATATTTATTACATTTTCGATGTTACTAATTTCTGTTACTAATTTTAATTATATTTAAACTACTCCTGTAATCTATATGAATACTGTAAAACGATTATTTAATTTTTAAGTTTAATTTTTAAAATAATAAAACTATATAAATTTAATGATAAATTTTAGTATTTTGAATTTTAGTTTTTTTTTTAATTGAAATTCATTAAAAAATAATATTAAAAATAAAAAAATTATATTAAATTTCGGCCCTCAACACCCAGCAGCTCATGGAGTTTTAAGATTAATTTTACAATTATCAAATGAAATCATAGAAAAAACAGATATTCATATTGGATTATTGCATAGAAATACTGAAAAATTAATGGAAACTAAACACTATGAAAAATCTATACCATATTTTGATAGATTAGACTATGTATCTATGATGTCTCAAGAACATGCTTATTGTTTAACTATTGAAAAATTATTAAAAAAACAAAACATTTCTAAACATACAAATTATATAAGAATTTTATTTGATGAACTAACTAGAATTTTAAATCATATGCTTGCTATTGCATGTCATGCTTTGGATATAGGTAGCATGTCTAGTATTTTTTGATCATTTGAAGAAAGAGAAAATATTATGGAATTTTATGAACGAGTTAGTGGCGCTAGGATGCATGCTGCTTTTCACAGACCAAGTATACATTTTAATTTTAACATTGATAATTTACTTTTACAAGATATTTTAAATTTTGTAAAAAATTGTTATAAAACTTTAAATGAAATGCATAACGTTTTAACTTATAATAAAATATGAAAACAACGTTTAATTAATATCGGAACTATAAATAGTTGTAATATTGTTAATTGAGGCTTAACAGGTGTTATGGCTAGAAGTGCTGGATTTAAAAAAGATTTACGATTATCAAAAAAACATAATTACTCTAATTATAATCACTTTAATGTAAAGAGTTTTTTAGGATTAAATGGTGATTGTTTTGATAGATATTTAATAAGAATGTTAGAAATGGCGGAAAGTTTAAATATTATAAATTTAATTTCTAATTATCTATTAAATAATAAATTAAATAATAATACTATTTATCAAAAATTAATTAATAAAAATTTTAATTATAAATTACAGAATTATAACTATATGGAAGATTTGATTGAACACTTTATACAATGACATACTGGAATTATAATAAAAAATAATATTATTTATAATTATATCGAATCTCCTAAAGGGGAGTTTGGAACCATAATAATTAGTAATAATTCAAATAAACCGGCAAAATGTAAAATTAGATCACCAAGCTATTTTAGTTTACAATTTTTACCTCAATTAAGTAAAGGGCATTACTTAGCAGATTTAGCTGCAATAATAGGAACTATAGATATCGTTTTTGGAGAAATTGACAGATAATTGCGAATTATTATTTAAGTAAAATTTTTATACAATTTTGAAAAAATTAGTAAAATAGTTTTTTCTTTAGGTTTTTTATTTATAGTAAATTATAGCAAAAAATTTATTGTTTATTATGGGTAGATATACTATCAAATATATTTACCTTTTTATTATAATTTTTCTGATTATATAAATAATTTTATAAATATAATAAAAATTTAAAATTTTTAGAGTTAATTGAATTGTTATTAATTATTATTAAATACGATTATCGAAATAATAATTATATTTAACTTTATTATATGATTCTCATTAATTGGCTATTCATATTTTCAGTTATTAGTAATTAATTAAATAAAATTTTTATATAATTTACGAAAGTTTATTATTTATCGTAGATAAATACTTTACTAAATATATTTATATAATAAAAAATTTAAAACTTTTAGAATTAATCAAATATTTATTTATAATAATATTATAAATAATATAAACTAATGTTTATATGAGATTTATATACAATCTTGAAAAGATTACTAAAAATGGTTTTTTTTTAGATTTTTTATTTAAAAATCTTATTTTTTTTGTCTATAAAAAAATTATAGGAAAAAATTTATTATTTATCGTAGATAAATACTTTACTGAATATATTTACTTTTTTATTAGAAATTTTTTTTATTATATAAATAATTTTACAAGTATGATAAAAAATTTAAAATTTTTAGAATTAATTAAATTAGTATTAATTATAATTTCTCAAATATTAATTTTAACTATTTTATAAAATATATATATATATTGAATTTTAGTTTTTTTTTTTTTATCGAAATTCTTTAAAACCATGTTGAATTATTTTATAGGTACTTTAGAATTAATAAAAAATAAAAAA
>Ga0194117_10006763_pt1 | contig 9977 bp, 7 predicted proteins | sample TA2MahsurfametaG_FD_160579 | JGI IMG/M metagenome (GOLD analysis project Ga0194117, IMG submission 160579) | Freshwater microbial communities from Lake Tanganyika, Tanzania - TA2015009 Mahale N1 surface | ecosystem: Environmental > Aquatic > Freshwater > Lake | place: Tanzania: Lake Tanganyika...
TGAATGTGCCAAATGCCATGATCACAAATACGATCCCATCCTTCAGCAAGATTATTTCAAAACCTTTGCCTTCTTTAACCAGGTTCCTGAAAAAGGAATTCAGGGCGATATTTATTCAGGTTTTCCGGCGGACCCACCAAGAATGACCATAACGTCGGAAGATGTGCAATCCATTCTCACCTTCATCAATAAAAAAGATAGCCTTCCCGTAAAGGTGATGGTTATGAAAGATACCTCCTACCGAAAAACCTATGTTTTAAAACGCGGTGAGTACGATAAACCTGAAAAAGAAGTATCGTTCGGTCTGCCATCAGCCATACTACCCTTCGATACCACCCGCTTCGCGCAAAACCGTCTGGGACTTACCCAATGGCTCCTGGATAAAAAACATCCGCTTACCTCAAGGGTGTTCGTCAACCGAATGTGGCAGGAAATTTTCGGAAGAGGACTCGTTAAAACGTCCGGTGATTTCGGCATGCAGGGAGAGCTCCCGTCCCACCCTGAACTACTCGATTGGATGGCCATTGACTTCATGGAAAACAATTGGAACATAAAAAGACTGATCAAACAGATGGTGATGTCTTCCACCTATCGGCTCTCAGCTAAAGTATCTCAAAAACAACTAAACGAAGACCCCGAAAACATCTACTTATCCCGCTCTTCCCGCCTGAGGCTTCCGGCCGAATCGGTGAGGGATCACGTTTTGGCCAGCAGCGGATTGCTGGTCCCTGAGGTTGGCGGCCCCAGTGTTAAACCCTATCAACCCAAGGGAATATGGGAAGCATCTACCTCCGGCAGAGGTCTTACCAAATACATCCAGGATCATGGCAATGATTTGTACCGTCGAACCATGTATACCTTCATCAAGCGCACGGTGCCGCCGCCATCGATGTTGGTATTCGATGCAAGCAACAGAGACCTCTGTGAGGTTAAACGGTTAAAAACGAACACCCCATTACAAGCATTGGTGCTGATGAACGACCCACAAGTTTTGGAAGCATCCCGTGTACTCGCCGAGAAACTTTCAGCAGAGAAAGGCAGCCCTGAAGAAAGAATTAATAAAGCATTCAGATTGATTGTCTGCCGAAAAGCAACAGAAGATGAAATGCAAACCCTTGCCGATTACTTTAGAAAATCGGCTCAGATGGCAGAAAAAGATCCAGAAAAGGCATCTGCTTTAGCCTCAGCGGGTGAATTTCCAAGAAACACTCAAGCAAATACAAAAGAAGTCTTTGCCTTGATGAAGGTAATTATGACGTTGTACAATTTGGATGAAACCATAGTTCGGACCTGATTAAAATTCCATGAACGAGTTTTTAAAACATCAATTCAACATTACCAGAAGACATTTCTTCGGTAAAATTGGCGCTGGTATCGGTGGAGCTGCATTGGGCTCACTACTGATCCCTGATTTATTCTCAGGATCAGATTCAGGACTTCCCCTACCTGGCATCCCACATTTTGCACCAAAAGCAAAAAGAATCATTTACCTATTTCAGAATGGTGCACCATCGCAACTGGAAAGCTTTGATTACAAGCCCATGTTGGTGCAACGTGCAGGTGAAGACCTGCCAGCATCAATCCGGATGGGACAAAGACTAACAGGCATGACCTCAGGTCAGACCAAGTTCCCCATGGTGGGCTCATGGTTTAAATTCAACCAGCATGGGAAAAGCGGAGCTTGGATCAGTGAGATCTTCCCGCACATCGCAAGCATTGCCGACGACATCTGCATAATAAAAACCATGCACACGGAGGCGATCAACCATGATCCAGCCCTCACATTTATGCAAACCGGAGCACAGCAAGGGAACAGACCAAGTATGGGTGCGTGGCTGAGTTATGGCTTGGGAAGCGAGAATAAAAATCTACCGGCTTTCTGTGTTCTCCTTTCCCGTGGCAAAGGAAACGGACAAGGGGTTTATGATAAGCTTTGGACCAATGGATTCCTGGATAGCGTACACCAGGGTGTTAAATTCAGTGCAAGCGAAGAGCCTGTACTCTACCTCAATGATCCACAAGGAATGGATCAGACACAGCGTAGAGAAATGCTTGATAAAGTTGCGGAACTGAATAGTAAGAGCTTCGAAGACTTTGGTGATCCTGAAATCAAAACCAGGATAGAACAATATGAGTTGGCGTATCGGATGCAGACAAGTGTTCCGGAGCTAACAGATTTATCCAAGGAACCAGACCACATCATTAAAATGTATGGTCCGGAGTGTTTGGTGCCCGGCACCTTTGCTGCCAATGCACTATTGGCAAGAAAATTATCCGAGTCAGGCGTTCGGTTTGTCCAACTGTACCATCAGGGTTGGGACCAGCACGGAAATCTGACCGGTGAAATGCCCATACAAGCTATGGATGTAGACAGAGCTTCTGCGGCGTTGGTGAAGGATTTGAAACAACGTGGACTTCTGGATGAAACGCTGGTGATTTGGGGTGGTGAATTTGGAAGGACCAATTATTGTCAGGGCAACTTTACCAAAGAAAATTACGGACGCGACCACCATCCGAGGTGTTACAGCATTTGGATGGCCGGTGGTGGAGTCAAACCCGGAATTGTTCATGGTGAAACCGATGAATTCGGTTACAACATTGTGGAAAACCCGGTCCACATCAACGACTTCCATGCAACGATTTTACACCTGATGGGCCTTGACCATGAGAAGCTGACCTACAAACACCTTGGCAGAAGGTACAGACTTACCGATGTTGCCGGCAAAGTTGTGAAACCGATCCTCGCCTGACCTGAATTCATGAAGCGTTTTAAGTTGGCTGCGGCCTGGTTTATTGTTTTTCTCAATGCAGCACTCCTCACACAAGTGCTCTTTCATGAACAATTGAGCTTTCCTCTTGTTCTCCAAATGGTAGGCAGGTTGCACCCAGCACTGCTTCACCTGCCCATTGGATTGATGCTATTGGTCTGTGGATTACTAATTTTTTCGACCGATACTTTTCGCAGCGCATCTAAGCCCATGATGGAGTTGCTGCTTCCTTTGACAGCACTACTCACGGTCTTGTCTGCATTAAGTGGTTTAGCCCTTTCAACCGAGGAAGGCTATGCGGGTGATGTTCTTTTTCGCCATATGAATCTTGGCACAGCCCTAAGCATTTTGGCCGCGCTATTATATTTTGCTTACGACTACGGAAAATTTAAAATCCAGGTAATCAAGGGAGTTTCAGCATTGGCTTTTGTGGTGGTTGTTTTCACTGGACATTACGGCGCTGTTATAACCCATGGGGAGGATTTTATTACCGGCGTATTGAAAACTCCCGGTGACAATTCAGGCGCTGAAAACATCACTGACTCAACAACCCTGTTCACAGCGGCAGTCATGCCCGTATTGGATAAAAAGTGCAACAGTTGTCACAATCCTTCCAAGAAAAAGGGTGGGTTGGATATGACCTCAGCAGAAAAATTACTCGAAGGTGGCGAGGACGGAGCAGTTTGGGTACCTGGTAAACCAGAAGAAAGCCTAATGCTCCAACGAATCCATCTGCCGGCAGACAACGATGACCACATGCCGCCGACAGGGAAGGCACAATTGACAAAAGAAGAAATTGCGGTTTTAAGGTTGTTTATTTCTACCGGCGCAGATGTAAGCAAAACCCTTGCCTCTGTTGAGGAGGGCGATTCACTAAGGTGGTATGCCACACGAACCGCTTCAACATCCCAACCAACTGCGAGGTTTTCCAATCTTGACTTTGCAGATTCAAAAACCATCAAGGATTTGAATACGCCTTCCAGAAGTGTTGCACAATTGTCCCTTGACGAGCCAGCGCTCCTGGCCTCCTTTTTTCTGGCTGCACGATTCAATGAAAATTCGGTTAAAGAACTCAGTTCAGTTGCAGAACAAATGGTCGAGATTAATCTGAGCGGAATGCCAGTGACGATCGAGACGTTAAAACAACTCAGCAATTTTCCGAACCTCAACAAAATCAATCTCAATAAGACGCCACTCACCGACGACATGCTTATCGAGTGTTTAAAAAACACCCCCGCTTTGGAAGTGATTTCCGTTGCCTCAACAAAAGTCACCTTGAAAGGTCTCAGGGTGCTCACCAAAAGAAATGGAATCAAAAGTGTTTACTGCTGGGATACTCAGGTGAAACCAGAAGAGTTTTCTTCACTTAGAAAGGATTTTCCTTCCATTGAATGGAATGAAGGATTCAGACCGGATGAAAAAGAGATATTGAGGCTTACACCTCCAATCCTGGTTAATGAAAATCGAATTCTATCCCCGAATGAAACCATTAAACTCAAACACAACCTGCCAGGGGTTACCATACGATACCTGGTCAACGCCGACGTACTTCCCGATTCGGTTAATGGTGATGTTTATGCGGGGCCTTTGCGGGTTACAGGACCGACCACGATTCGTGCAAGAGCCGTAAAATCAGGTTGGAAGTCCAGCACGTTAATGGAAGCCTCATTTTTTACTTCCGGAGTCAAGCCAGCTTCTGCTAAACTGTTAACTCCACCCAACAAGGATTACCGGGCCAAAGGATCTGAAACACTCATCGATGCCACTGCCGGCGATCAGGAGAACTTCAGGGATGGACAATGGCTTGGGTATAAAGAGAATGTTCTCTCTGCTGAATTTGATTTTGGTGAACCAAAGTCACTGGGAACGGTGGCCGTGAGTTATCTAAAAAATATTGGATCGTACATCATGCCACCCCTTTCCATTGAGATCTGGGGTGGAAATTTACCAGGACAATACCAAAAGGTTGGATCACTTAAGCCGGTTCAACCGCTCAAATATGATCCGAATCTGACAGAGGCCGCACGCATACCGGTGAATGCAGCGTATAAATATTGGAAGGTAGTGGTTGCTCCGGTCTCCAAACTACCCTTATGGCATGGTGGAAAAGGGGAAAAAGGCTGGGTGATGATTGATGAGATTTTCTTTTACGAAAAAAGCGCTGAGCCAATTTTATAGCCAAATTTTTTATGGTCCGTATTGAATTAAAACGAAAGGATGATGCCTACCTGATGGAGGCCCGAAATGAGACCGGCAACACCATATTAATGGATGCTGGTAAGGATCTGGGTGGACAGGGTGCCGGTATGCGACCGATGCAGGTTCTGCTCGCTTCTATGGGTGGCTGCAGCGTAATTGATGTGGTCTCTATCCTTAAAAAGAAACGTCAGGCTGCCGACGATGTTCAGATAACCATCGAAGGTGAACGGGAACCCGGCGTAGAGCCATCGCTGTATCGCAAAATTCATATTCACTTCAAGCTGTTCGGAAAAATTGAACCATCTGCTGCCGAACAAGCCATCAAACTTTCCATGGAAAAATATTGTTCGGTGGCCAAGACCCTTGAGCAATCGGCCGTGATTACCCATAGCTTTGAAATTATTTAACCGCCTGAACAGAAATAACGAGTCATGAAAAAGGAACTCCACCCGCAAACCAGGGCTATTAGGAATCAGCTAACCAGAACACCTGAACGGGAACACTCCTCTCCTCTTTTCCTAACCTCAAGCTTTGTCTTCGACAACGCCGAGCAAGCCAGAGCCATGTTTGCCGATGAGATCCCAGGCAACATTTACAGTCGATACTCGAATCCCAATTCGAATGAGCTTCTTGAGAAACTGAATTTTCTGGAAGGAACCGAAGATGGCATTACCACGGCGTCAGGTATGGCCGCCATGTACTGCAGCATGGCTGCCTTGTTAAAATCTGGAGATCACGTTTTGGCGTGCAGATCGGTATTTGGCTCAACGCATCAGATTCTGACGAGGCTCTTTCCGCGCTTCGGGATCACCCATAGCTATGTCGATGCAGCCAAACCGGAAACCTGGGAACAAGCCATCCTGCCCAATACCAAAATGATTTTTGTTGAGACACCCTCCAACCCCGCATTGGAAATCATTGACCTGGTATGGCTTGGAAAATTGGCAGCCAAACATAACGTCATCCTTAACGTAGACAATTGCTTTGCTACACCAATTCTGCAGAATCCTTTCAAGTTAGGCGCACACCTTGTAACCCTTTCAGCTACAAAATATATCGACGGACAAGGTCGGGTGGGGAAATACCGAACTCATAAAAGAAGTCAGATTTTTTGCCAGACATACCGGGCCAGCTTTATCGGCTTTCAATGCATGGCTGCTTTCCAAAAGCCTTGAAACACTGCACTTGAGAATGAAGGGGCATTGCGAAAATGCATTGAAACTCGCTGAAGCACTTCAGGAGCATCCGCAAATCAGTAAAGTGATCTATCCACATTTGAAGTCACACCCACAATTTGAACTGGCCAGGCGTCAAATGACAATGGGTGGCGGTGTGTTCTCCTTCGAATTAAAGGGAGGACTCGAATCCGGTAAAAAATTCCTGAATTCACTAGAGCTAATATCCCACTCACCCAATTTAGGAGACAGCCGAACCATTGCTGTACATCCCGCCTCCACCACCCATAGTAAATTAACGGAGGAAGAACGACAGGCCGTAGGGATTACACCAGGTCTTATCCGAATTTCTGCAGGCCTCGAGTACTGTGACGATATTCTGGACGATATTCTGCAGGCCCTTACTAGCGCGCACTAAGGCGAACACCTGAGATTTTTCTTGGAATCCAAACCTGCATTTCACCTTGCCCACGGTTAGCCCAGGAGTAATAAGGAATTGCCTTCATCTTCCTGACTTCAGTGACCACGCCGTTACCATCGGCTGTAGGAACCACCACGGGTACATCGGCCGAAATGGTCTGAACTCCGCCAAGAAGACTGGCCTCAAATTGCGTTTGTAACTGAATCTGATCCGGGAGAACAAGATTCATAACCTTGCCATCATTGTCCGGATGTTCAACGCAATAAACCAATGGCCCACGCTCAAGAGCAACCCGATTAACGTCTTCCTTAATTTCAGGTTTAGCAACCACCCTGCGAACCTCCATTGGAAAATCAGCTTCAAGTACATCACCCTTTTTCCATTCGCGTTCGATCACCGCATATCCATTTTCCAGATTGTAAGCCACAGGTTGTCCGTTGACTTTTAGTGCGTACTGTGATCCGGAATAATTCAGATACGTATAACTGTTGCCCGGAACCGGATGACCCAATACCCAACCTGGAATACGAATGGCCAGAGGGAACCGCAGCTTTTTCTTTTCCGGATTGACCTTAACCAATACCTTTCCCTCCCACGGATAATTAGAGTCCAGTTCGAGCGAAAGTTTGCCCGAAGTCAGATCAATGCTGGTTGAACTGGCGACAAAAAGATTCACAAAAACAGTTTTGGAATTGGAAGCATAGATGTAGTTGCCCAGGGAAGAAACCAGTCTGGCAATGTTGGAGGGGCAGCATGCCGTTCCAAACCATTCCCTACGCTTATGACGACCATCGGAGGCAAGAGGGTTTCCATAAAAAAATAATTTCCCGTCTAATGAAAGTCCGTCGTTGGCGGCATTGTACAAACTCCTCTCCAAAATATCGATGTATCGTGTATCGCCCGTCAATTGATTCATCCGCTGATTCCAGAAAACCATTCCAACGGAAGCACATGTTTCACAGTAGGCATTTTCATTGGGTAGATCATAATCAACTGAAAAAACTTCATTACTTCCGGAGGAACCAATACCGCCGGTGATGTACATGTTGCGGTAAACCACATCTTCCCAAACAGCTTTCATCGCATCAACATATCCCTGGTCACCAGTATAACTGGCCACATCAGCAGCGCCGGTGTACAGATACATTGCCCTCACAGCATGTCCGGTGATTTCCCGTTGGTTTCGGACCGGAATTACATCCTGTGCGTAGGCAGTGTCCTTCCAGTCGGTCCAGGTATAACCAACAGCATAACGATGACCGCGCTCTTCCAATAGCCAATTCGAAAGTTCCAGGTAACGACGGTCTTTGGTGATACGAAACAATTTTACAAGTGCAAGTTCCAACTCCTCATGTCCTGTCACCCAATGACGTTTACCCGGACCAAAAATTGAATCAAAATGATTAGCGAATTTGATCGCCACGTCGAGCAGTTTACGTTTTCCGGTTGCCTCATAATAGGCAACCGCCGCTTCAATAAGGTGCCCACCGTTGTAGTCCTCATGCATGGACATATCCATCCAACGCTTATTTAGATCAGTGAGTGTGTAGTAAGTATTCAAATAGCCATCGGGCAATTGAGCTGCAGCAATTTTATCAATCCAATCATCGGCTTTTTTCTCCAACATCGGATCCGGTTTGTTCCGAAGCGAGTAAGCAATGGCTTCCAACGCTTTAAAAACATCACTGTCATCATAAAATATCCCCTCATGTTTCTCCCCCGCGTTTCTGGGAACCTTTTCAAAATTTCGGACACGTGGCGTTTTAATCTCCGTTTGCTCAATGCAAACCGGAATGGTGGTCGAGGTAACCTGATCAATTCTTGGTTTCCAAAATCGATCCCGGATGGTGACTTTAGAAAAGTTTATAGGCTCAAGTCCGGATGGCTGCTGAGCCTGTGCAACCGTGAGACAGCTTACAACAATCAGAAAGAGTTTAATCGAGAACCTCATGGCAAAAATTTAGCGTTTGAATATAGTCAAATAGACCAGGTTGGTCAATGCCAGACGTCCTGCCGAATAGCAGGAAAACGGTAACTTGCGCATTGAATGGACACCTTTGCCTCAGAGCATATTTGTAAAAGCTGTGAGAACCGATTCACGGGGCTCTATTGCAACCGTTGTGGTGAAAAGGTAATTCTACCTGCCAACCGATCCTTCAAAAGTTTACTGAGCAGTATTCTGGTGGCCATCACCTTTGCAGACAGCAAGGTTTTCCGAACGCTCAGTTATGTTTTAACCAAGCCGGGTTTTGTTTCTGCAGAAATAGCGGAAGGGAGAACAGTAAAGTACCTAAGACCGCTTTCATTGTTTTTCGTCCTCAACCTGGTTTATTTTCTTTTTCCACTGATTCAATTGTTTAATGCCTCCTGGAAAACACAACTGGGTACCACCTACGGTAAAATGGTCATGACCATGAGCAGCTTTAAAATGGTGGAAGGTGGAATTCCTACCGATGCCTTCGAGCTGCTGTACAATGAAACCACTGTCGGATACGCCAAGTTGTTGGTTATTGTTTTTGCGATTCTTGCAAGTCTTCCATTGAATGTCCTTTATAGAAAAAGTGAACGGTTTTTTACAGATCATGTTGGATTGATGGTGGAACTGGCGTGCTTCAACCTATTTGTAAATGCACTGGTCATCACCCTGATGGCGAAAATTCTCCCAATCGGAGATCTACTCAATGAGAATGTTCTGACGGTACTATTTATTCTGACCAACCTGTATTTCCTGGTGCGCTCAAGCGCCATTTTCTACCATGAATCAGGTTGGAGGCTTGGATTCAAGTCAATGGTCCAATTGGCCGTTTTGAAGGTCGCCCTGGAAGCCTACCGGCTGATTTTGTTTCTGGTAACCATCTGGTTGATGTAAAGCCTTCATTGACAAGCATTTAAATTTGTTTTGGCTTTAAACCTTATCCAACCAAAGCTGTCTAAAGCCGGTTAACGACTACCAAAAAACCACTTGGAGGATCAGTTCATTCTCGAAAAAATCAGGAACACTGAAACCATAGATTATGGTTTCAACCTGTTGCTCCGGGAATACCAGAAGAGGGTCTACTGGGTAGTCAGAAGAATGGTTATTGACCACAACGATGCCGATGATGTTACGCAGGAAGTCTTTGTTAAGATATTCAGACACATTGGAAGTTTTCAGGAAAACAGTAAGCTCTTCACCTGGATATACAGGATTGCTACCAATGAATGTTTGAGTTTTCTGAAACGAAAACGGACCAGGTTCCTGCTACCGTTGGTGGATGTAGAGCGGGAACTGGCCAACCACATCGACCATGGAAACGGAATGGATGGCAGTGAGATCGAGAAACTTCTTCAAAAGGCCCTGCTCACCTTACCGGAAAAACAACGGATGGTTTTCAATATGAAATACTTTGAGGATATGCCATATGAAGAAATTTT
>Ga0194117_10006765_pt1 | contig 9976 bp, 7 predicted proteins | sample TA2MahsurfametaG_FD_160579 | JGI IMG/M metagenome (GOLD analysis project Ga0194117, IMG submission 160579) | Freshwater microbial communities from Lake Tanganyika, Tanzania - TA2015009 Mahale N1 surface | ecosystem: Environmental > Aquatic > Freshwater > Lake | place: Tanzania: Lake Tanganyika...
GGGGCTTTTGCTGCTGTTATCGGTGATATCTTCTACAGCAAGTAAGTTTAGAAATACATGTCTTTATCTATAAAGGGGATAGCTAATCGTAAGAATCTTGAATTTTATTTTAAAGTCATTCATGAGACACTTAAAATATCAAAAGGAGCAAGAATAGCTCGCAGCATTGAGGCTGTTTAGAAAGAAGTGAATATTGTAGATTGTGTGATCGATGGGGTGAAGGCAACTCCAAATATCTCTTAAAGTCTCTGGGAGTGTATGTTCTAATTTTTGTAAGAAGTAACTTACGTGAGCCGTAAAAAAGTTTCATTTTCTCAATGCCGTTAATTCTGGAAAATAAAGGAATGCCGTAAGTTTTTCTTTAAATTTTTAAGGAAATATAGGATCTTGAAATAGTAAGACAAAAGTCTTCAGAAAATAATCAGCAAGCAAATCCCTGTGGATGTAGTGAAAGAACTAGTCGATAAAATTTTTATCGATTCTAAGGAAATGGAAGATTTCGTTAACGTCAATTCTGACCTTTACCAAACAGTAGATGAGCTCCTTATGTTCTACAACTCTAAGACAAAACTCATTGACTATAACTTTAAGCATACAATCAGAGTCAAGTATGCTTAGAAAGTATTTGGACAGGACTTCTATTTGAACATTATTAGTAACTGTAAGGACAAATAAATAGCTGAGAAAGCGATCCATCGCTTTGTTTAGCTTGGAATCAGGATAGATGGTGACACAGGTAAAGGATCTGAAAATCTAAAACTTAATAATTGGAGTTACGTAGTGGAGAGGTTGAGCAAGTTGAGAAGAAATGCTTTGTTGGGTTACAAAATCTTGCTGTAGGATCTGAAAGGAAGGATGAAAAGTTTGAATATACTTGATCCTGATATCATCAAAGTTACTGTTGTAAACAAACAATCAGGTTTGAGAAAAGATCTGCATGTGCCCAGATTTACTTCTCTTTGGAAACTGAGGAATCTGATCGGTGAAAAATTTGCAATCTAAGGCCTAGGCTTCGATATGTTGATGCTTACCTCAAATGGTAGAGAATTCAAAGAAATTACTTTTGATAAGGAGGAAGATTTTTCAGTGATGTTACTCACTTATATCAAAGATCAACCTTCTATTATGATAACCTCAATAGGCAAAAACAATAAACACCCGCATCTCGAGTCGCTTGAAAACTTCTATAGGATTGTTTCGGACAACAAAGGAGAAGAGTTGATTTAATGGCTCACACGTTAAGATGGCAACGAAGCTCTTGCTATTCTCTAAAAGTTGCCGATCGTAAAGAAACTCGCTGAGAAGATAATCAAACTAAATTTCAAAGACTTCAACTAAATTTTAGACTCGAACTCTATTTACAAAATCAGCTATCAACTAAAGATCTTGAATGCTGAAAAAAATGTCAAGAATACGATACCAATGATCGATAAGGGTCTTATCCCTCACCTCACCAAAATATTTATGAATAAAAAACTTCAGATCAGTGGTGACGCCTATAATATCTTTACGAATTTGATGGTTTTCTTCAATGAAATTTTGAAGTTCGCAAAAATGGCCAAGAACAATCAACTTTTCAACTAAAATTTCCTATTAGAACTACTGCATTATCAGGCCAAAGAGTATCCTTAGTATGTCTCCTTCATCGTCAAGTGCTTCCAGATGCTGAAAGATCTAGGAAATCACAACAACAAGGACCTGCTAGCTGCGAATAAAATAACACTTGGCGTTGTTTTTGAGACTAAAAATGTAGAAAAGATATTGGAGAGTGTACTTTTTAGCAAAAACAAGTAAAAATGTGCTTAGGTTATAGTTGAGGTTGCAAAGGCAAGCTCAAGTGAGACTATTTTGTACCAAATTCTCAATAAATTTTTACCGTTCGAAATTCTGAAGGAGAAACAATATAGATGCAGACACTTTTTCGACATGTTGTCTTTGATGATTGATAAAAAAATGCCAGGATTTTTCTTAGAGTCGATCAAAAAGTTGATAAGACAAGTCAAAAAATCATAGATCGTCGAATAATCTGAAGATAAAGAAAACTAACTGTTAGTAGGTTACGTCTGCCTTGTGCTGAAGTTCCTAACTACAGTAAATCGTTAAGCTTTTGAAGATTTGATTGGATAACAATATGATACTTTTGTCGCCTACATAATAAATGACTGTTTGATTAATCTAGAAGAGCCCAACAAGATCAAATTCAAAAGTTAAAGTTTGAGGACAATCGGATACTCTCTTCTATAAAAACTAGATGTCAATATTGTGGGAATCAGGCTCTGCAACTTGATTAATAGAGCAATTAAGATGGGTAGTTCTTGGAGAAAGACTGAGGAATGGTCCATCTCGCCTGTCAAACAGGTCTCTCATGAGTATTCTGGACTTAAAAATTTGTCTGCCACCTGCTACATAAACTCACTTTTACAACAACTGTTTTTTATCGAATCTTTCAGTAGTCATATACTGGCTATTGATGCTTAAAAAATAGAAGATAAAGAAAATATCGCTTACTAACTTCAGAACATCTTCGCGCATTTAAAATTTTCAGAGAGTGCTACTTATACCACATCTTCTTTCTGTAAAAAGTTTATACTTGATGGGCAGCCCATTGATCCAAGAGTGCAGACAGATGTTGACGAGTTTTTCCATAGTTTAATGGATAAACTTTAAAGGAACTTGGTTAAAATAGGTAGGAAGGACATTCTGAGCAACATTTTTGGAGGGGAAATCTCTAATTTGATTGTGGGTTCGAAATGCTCACACACTTCATAAAGAATTTAACCTTTTTTGAGTATCAGATTGGAAATAAAGGATAAAAAATCACTCGAAGAAGCTTTGAAAGAGTTTATCAAAGGAGAGGTTTTGTAAGGTGACAATGCCTACTTATGTTAGCGTTGTGATTCAAAGATAAAAGCAGTTAAGCGAGTTTGCCTCAAAACACTACCCTAAATTCTCATCGTCACACTAAAAAGGTTTGAATTCGATTATGAAACTATGTAGAAATTTAAACTCAACACTTACTGCTCTTTCCCTTAAAAACTGAATGTTTATCCGTTTACGAGAGATGGCATCGATAACGACCATGATGTAGATCAGTAACTTTACGAGTACAAACTAAAGGGAGTGGTGATTCACTATGGAGTATCCTAAGCTGGCCATTATACTTCATACATCCAGACAGCTTCAAAAAAATGGTGTTACTTTGACGATGAAAAAATTTCAGATTTTGATCTATAGAATATAGGCACTTAGGCGTTTGGTGGAGTTCAGGAGAATCCTTTTGGAGATGATTAAGAAAAGAAAAAGAACGCTTATCTTCTCTTTTATGAGAAGGTGCGTAAGACATCTGAAGTGAAGTTGATAGGTGAGAATCAGTTAAAACAAACAGAAATTTTCAAATACGTCCATGAGTAAAACATGAAGAACAAACTCTTGAATCTATTATTTGAGCCCAACATGTAAAACTATATCCATGAACTATCTAAAAATAAAATGAATTCTAAAACTTTCATCCTTTATTTCCACTTGGTGTTCCTCAGAAGCGCACGCAAGAGAGAAAAGATGGAGGAATTCTACAATTACCTTGAAAGTATCTTCAAAACGAACAAAAATATGTCTGAGTGGTATTTGCAGCAAATCAATTAAAGCTTTTTATACTAATTCCTCTTCTATACTTAACCTGAGATCAGAATTATTATTGTTGGACTCATCATAGAAGCCTTTAAGACTAATCCGAATACATAACTTGGAAAGTCAGTACTTGAACAGATTACAGTGTTCATAGGTAAGAAGAATATGTACCCTGCGCCTAAAATATTTGCGAATGCTATCAGAGTTCATAAATCGTATGAAAAACACATGAAAGATATCGGTCTAGCAGAAATAGTTATGCAGACTATTAGATCTAAGGAATATAAAGGAACAAAGCATCTATAGAATTCTATCAAAAGAACTGATAACTAATTTGGTTTCAATTCTTGTACCTACGCTTAAAGGAACATTTTAGATCAGATTGACTTTCTTCAAGCTATCGAAAGTTTGAAGGTAAACTTCAATGAGTAGGACTTGGATCTTGCCTTTTTGAAGAGGTTGAAAAAAAATAGGACACAGGTTAGTTTGGCAATTATTATTGCCAAGAAAAATGCAGATGTAGAATCACTTGGACGTGTTGAGCAGCTACTGCTTGAAGGATTGATCAAAATGGAGTTCCATCCTAACGAGGAGTATGTCATGGGATTTTATATTCACTTGGTAGAGCAGATGGCAAGAATCGAAGACGTAAACACACCCAAAAGAGTACTTTGTTTGTAATTTAGATTGAAAGACTTGTGACGATTTACTTAGTTGCTTTAAGAGAGTCTCTACAAGGCTATAAAGCAGCTCAATTAATGTTAACTGGATTATTTAGAATCTGTTCTGGCAATGCTTTATTCAGAGATAGAGTCAGTTCTGATTTCCAGGACAAGGATAATAAGAAGTTGCTCAAGGATATTAAAAGCTGGATCAAAGATGTTGTGCCCAACTTTAGCTCACTCATAAGATCAGATCGTATAGGCTACTGGCGCAAAGCGAGAGGATTAGTTTTGGGCTACCAGACCACTTTGTCTCTACTTGAAAACTAACCACAGATCAACACTGATCGGTTCCAAGCTGCTATCAACTCGATCATCGAACTACATAACTCTTTCTTGAAACAAAAAGGAGACGACGTGTTTGAAAGAGACTAAAAAGTGCGTTACATGTAACTGTGTGATAATTTAGGAAAGAATAACACCATTTTTTGAAGAGCTATGGCTTGATGGCTGAGATAGTGAATATTTAGAACAAGGTGAAAGCAGTAGCATTAGATGAAATGGTAAAAACCGACTATTTTTGATCAGATTTGATTGAATCTTCTGTCTATCTATCTGTTACAAAGTGAACTTCAAGTTGATTTCAATTTTACTGGCTGCCTCTGCTTTTTGTTTCAGCACAGTAAAGACTTAATTATTGTTTGTATAAATTATAAGTTCGCCTAATTATGACAGATATAACTTATAAGTTCGCCTAATTATGGCAGATGATGACTACGATCATTACTAAAAAAAATCAATCAAAATAGTGCTAGTAGGTACTACTAACAGCATGTAGGTGAGAGTGGAGTAGGCAAATCTAATATCATCTCAAGGTATATCGAGAACAAATTTTCTTTGGGAGCCAACACGACTATAGGTTTGTAATTTTCAGAAAAGCATGTGTCAGTGAATAACAAAGTTTTGGTACTTCAAATATGGGATACTGCCGGACAATAACGATATCGGGCTCTAAACAAGGCCTTTTACAAAAATGCTCTTGGAGGTTTAGTCATCTTTGATTTGTCAAATCGCAAATCATTTGAAAAACTTGACACTTGGATGACTGAACTTAAAGACAATCTCTAGGAAATTGCAGTAAAGATAAAGATAGCTAGGTATTGCTACTTGTCGGAAATAAGTGTGATATCGCAGAGCAGGAAGTATCAGTAGGCGAGGCCTTATAGTATGCAAAAAAATACAACATGGGTTTCATACAAACAAGTGCAGCGATGGGTACAAACATCAAGTAGGCTTTCGAACTGATAACAAAAAAGATTCTGTGGCGAGTTGAGCAGATCAAGTACTTCGAGATGAAGTCAGAAAAACAAAAACCTCTCACTCTATGTACCTTTATCATAAGATAGAACCTAAGAAAGTGCAGCCTGTGACGGGTAAAGCAGCAGGTAAGAAGAAATGTTGCGGTTGATTCTGATAACGGTTTAATCTTACTTTAGTTATTGTTAATGTTAATGTTAATGTTAATGTTAATAAATACAAATTTAAAGAATAACATATTATAATCATCTTTCAAATGAATTACCAATCGAATTTGTAATCCAACTCATAACCGTTTTTCTTCATCAGATTTTGGAACATCCCTTTCATGCGACTGTAGTCTGGTGTACTGAAGAATTTCAGCTAGTCGATGTAATTCATCAAATCTCTGAAAGTTTAGGGTAATCCACTTAACAGATCTCCTCTGTTCTTTATTTTTAGGTCTAAAGCTTCTTAAATGGCATCTTTGATATTTTTGGACGATAGATGCATCCAAGGTAGTTCGCCTTTTAATAAGAATATCAGAGAATAAACAAAACTTTATAGTTCATCTTTTCTCCCGATGCTATTTTTAGAGTTAGCTGCGCGACTGCTGAATCTTATTGATCCACTGAACCTTTCCCTGAGGTCTTCGGGGATATGTTTGCCATTTTTTATGTATAGAGAGCTCAACTAAAAATCTGAAAGATAGATTTTATGTTTCATTTTTCCTTTGCCCACCAAGAAGTTGCTTGGTTTGATGTCCCCATGAATGATGTCGCTTTTATGTAAGTATTCTATCCTTTAGAGTATCTGCAGGCCAATCATGAGTACTGTTTTGAGCCCAAATCTGCCTCCACACCGTTGTCTTAAAGTGTCTACATTGTCGGCCAGTTCCTCAATTACGAGATAGGCTCGTTAGTTTTCTTCGAATGCTTCTTTGATTTCGGGGAAGCCATGAAGATGTGGTTGTTTCAACTTCTGATAGGTCTGTATCTCGTTTTGAATGAGTGTATTTTCATTCTGGGCATAGCTCTTGAGTATGTAGGTGGTTCCATCTTCTTTTTTGCAGCGTTGTAGGGTTTTGTAATCTAAATTTTTGATGTTCTAGAGCACGGTGTACTTGCCTTTGATCATAGTAAACTATTATAGCTATTAAAGCGAAGATAATTTTTTGAAAACGAGATAAAATCTAAGAATTAAATAATGCCTGAACTGCTGCTATTATTTGCAGTGGATTGATTTGTGGATTAAATATTTATGATTTAGATAGCTGAAAAATTTAGTTTAAAGCTCTTAAAAAAATATGCTGTAAAAGATTTTAAAAAGAAAGCATTTTGACTAGCTGGTAAAATCCAGTTGAAAATACAGCACTGTAAATGTGAAGATTATCCGAAATCAATATTCTCAGAATAAAATTATACATATTTATAGACGCAGTAAATAGGTATTTTATTTTAAGTTTAATAAGTTTAATAAGTTTAATAATAGAGTAAAAAGGAAGATGTTTATTTCAAGTATTGTCTAAGAAAATTATGATTTCAAAGATTATAGTTGTGAATAATCGAGTTGAATACAGCACTCTTATGAGTGAGGAATTATTTATTTTCGTCTAAACTGTTACACACATTTTGGCTGACACATTCTCATTCCTCTCCTGACTTTTCTCATCGAAAAGTAAAGGGCAAGTTTTTCAAAATTATTTCGATGCTTATCTTTTCGATAGTTGAGTAAGGTAAGTCTCTGTTGACAATCAGATATTTTAATATAAATCTCTTTTACATTTAAATATATCTCTTTTATATAGTAAGTTCATTAATTCAGAAAATGAGCAAGTAAACATTTTATTAATAAATCAATTATGAGTGAATCTTCCTGCCAGCTAAGAATGGCTATCCCGGGTTAGATAGTTAATTATGAACTCTCAATATTCACAAACAAAGTTGACATACGAAGATACTGGAGTTCTTCTTGTCTTCCCAATGGGTCTTGCTAACTCCAATACAAGGTAGAAGATGGATCTCTACAATGGGTGTAGGTAAAAACAGACGGTTTATTTTATTCCAAGGATGATAATGTGGCCGTTATCAATCGTCTGAAACAATTTACACTCAACAACAGGGGCGAAAGGACATCAAGGAACATACCTAGTCTATTAAAAATAATAAAAAAGTTAGAGTCGATCTAAATTGTAGAAGTATAAAAGTCGGAAGCAAAGTAAACTAAAGTTGTCTAAATAGAAGATCCCATAGCCTAAAGACGAAGAATATTTGGGGCCAATCAGGTCAAATAGATCTCAAAAGGAAATGTGGAGTGTATTTTTTGTACTGACATACTAGTTGGTGACAAGTTTCATCAATTAAAATGTGGGCATTGCTTTCATTACGTCTGCATCAGAAATTACTGTCGTTAGATAAAAAATGAATGTCCAGTGTGTAAATATACACCTAAATACGGTCCTTACCGTCTCAGATGACCCTTTGATACTTATGAACATTTATTAAAATATATTTTGTCAAAGCATCTTGAATATTTCATTAAGCATCTTGAATATTTAATTAAACTTATTGTAATTATAAATGGTTTATTATCATTTAATCATAACTGGAGATCGCGACACGCAGTTTTTGATGTGCTATTGGCATGATTTCTAAACTCGCCAGCTCTTGTTACACGTCCAACAGAGATATTCGTTACAATTCTTGCATCTTATCATCTTGCCCTTCTGTTACTTTTGAATTATATATCCGCAATGACACTTCTTAAAACCAAAACTAAGAAGTTCGTTCTTCTCCAGTTTACGACTCCACTACTCACAGCTGAAATGTTGATGAGGTTGTTTGCAAGTTGAGCAAAACCATCGCCCACAAATTACACACTCAAACGATGGTTTTTCTTTTATTTTGATGTGTTCGAAAATCTGTTAGCACTTGGCAGTCGGACAGAAAAAATACTATTTATGTGTTTTGACGAATTATTTGACTCTTCTATAGCTCAAAGTCTCGAACTATTCGGTAGAAAGTAATGCTTGCACGTCATTAGGATTGATCTTAGTATTACAACTTTCATAAGGACAGAGTATATCAGCTGATTATGACACACCGCTAATGTTTGACTTTTCCTCCTCATCTCTCTTGGTTTCATCTATGTACTCTGCTAGGCACTTCGAACAGAATTCGTGGGTGCAGTTGATGAGTTTGAACGGTTTTTCAACATCTTTGTTACAGAGATTGCAGGAGCCCATCTTGATATTACAGATATTTTGTATTTCCTTTTTGGCTTTGTTGATGGATATCAAATCACCTGAAATTTGTACTTCTCGCCGTTTATAGATGATTTTGTAGTTGATGTTCAGTTTTGAGTGTTTGTCTTTTTGGTAGGCTTTGTCATTTTCATCCATAATGTTTTGAAGGACTTGTTCGACTTTGCCTAAACCTTTGCCTCGGTATTCAATGTTTTCGATGTAGAGATAATGGTTTTTGAAGATGTCATCTATTCTCTTTTAAATCTACTCGTATAGATGATCTAAACAGTATATCTTGAGACTGTGGTTTTTTTTTATTAAACCTATCTCGATTCTATATTCGTATAGTTACTCTATTCTTTCTAGCTCTCTATCTCCCTGGTCTGTTTCAGCGAGAAAATTGAAATGCGCCACCTCCATTCGCTTAATGTAGGGAGTAAATAGATTACTAATGAGTTCGGTTGGTTTGAGTAGATTTTATCGGATGGGACTTCTGCAGGTGATAAAAGTATGACTGATCTTGCCGAACTGTTTGGTGTAAGTTTATATCTTGACATTTGTGGTGGCCTAAAAGATATTTTTCTAATAGTTGAACTGCTCAATCAGAGAACTGAAAACTCGTTTGTTTACTTTAACAATCAGCTGTTTGAAATTATAACGGAAATGGATCTTGCCCTCACCGATCATGCCCTCCTTCCCATCGAGTATTTTGACCATTTCATCAATCGCTTGTAAACTATGCGAAGTTATCGTTGCAGTAAGCTCCTGCTTTATGTTTTTTTACATATTATGAGAATGTTAAAGTTACATCTCACGTTTCTATTTTGGGACAGAAACACTCAGATTGGTGAGTTTATGTTTAGCTAATATTTTGGTGATTTCTGCTTCCCACTACTATTAAGTACGTGCAGCTACAGTGCTGCTTTAGTTGGTTCGAAACTACTGAATTCCCAGAGGTTGTTCGAAGTCGAAAGGGAGTTCCGTAATACAGAGATTCTCTAGTGCTTACTTGATTTAGAAGCCATCAATGTTGGTATTATAGCATTTGATTCCTGTTTTTTTATGGCTGACAACAAATCTTGTTTAGCAAAGGATGCGTAAATATTTTGATTTGTTTTTGTTCTCTTTGGTTTGTCTCTACTGGGGG
>Ga0194117_10006769_pt1 | contig 9973 bp, 8 predicted proteins | sample TA2MahsurfametaG_FD_160579 | JGI IMG/M metagenome (GOLD analysis project Ga0194117, IMG submission 160579) | Freshwater microbial communities from Lake Tanganyika, Tanzania - TA2015009 Mahale N1 surface | ecosystem: Environmental > Aquatic > Freshwater > Lake | place: Tanzania: Lake Tanganyika...
CTGCTCAAAACATCAGCAGGAGACCTTACTCAAGGGGTCAGATTTAGATGAAAAAACTCACCGCCAAGGGGTCAGTTTTGCGTGGAAATCAACAGGGTGTCGTCTGCGCGCGGGGCGCTTTTTCTTGAACCGCGGGTTCGCCGGTCGCGAACCTGATCGGGCATTTCGAGGGTAGAGGAATCGCTGGGAGACGTCCAGCCCATGCGACGGGATTTGGGAGCCGTCTTCGGTGAACGCCGCGGCGTTTTGCGAAGCGCTCTCGCCGATGTAACCCGGCGTGAGATAGCCGCTCACCTCAATGGCACCGGTTTCGCCTGCAGCGAGCTCACGGCCGCTTTCGGGATCAATGATCCGCAGGCTCACGCCCGGTAGTGGCGGACCCTGCACCTCCATTCGACGCTCAAGAGGCCAGTGGTGCCAGGTGACGCAGCAGTTGCCATATGACTCAGTCTGGCCATAGACGTTACAGACTTCGCGTGCACCCAGCACCTGGGCGACGGTGGCCACGTCCTGTGGCGTGCCAATGGTCATTGCGGTGCGCAGACTTCGCGTGCGGACAGGCGAAAAATCCGGATGACTGATGAGTGCGTGAGTAATGGCCGGCAGCGTGTAGACCGATGTGCACTGGTGACGTTCGAGCAGGGTTAGCGCAGGACCGGGTTCGAAGCGTCCCTGCAACACCAGGGTGGCCCCGTGCGAAAAGGTGGCGCACATGGCGTTCGCAGCGCCGTAGGACCAGAAGAGTGGCGCCGGCAGCAGCACCCGGTCGATGGGCGTGAGATCTTGCCGCTCTCCGATGTGAAATCCGTTTTCAACGACCGCGCCATGAATGTTCGGCACTACCTTGGGGTTTGCGGTGGAGCCCGAGGCGTAGAGAATGAAGGCCGTGTCGTGGGGGCGCCCGATCGCCCGGTGGCGGCAATTCGAATGGCGGCGCTGTGGCCAGCCACGCTTCATAGGGGTTAGCGCCGTCTGGGCACAGGTCGCCCACCACCACGAGTTGCTCGAGCGCAGGCGGACGTTTGGAAGCATCGGCCATCAGGGCAACTAACTCATCGGCGTAGGCACGCTCCCCGAAACGATCCAGCGTAATGAGGATGCGGACAGCAGAGTCGCGCAGCAGAAAGTCGAGTTCGCGGGGCGTGGACCAGGTGGAAAAAGGCGCGGCCACCGCGCCCGGTGCGGAGACGGGCACGCAGATCTCTATCCATTCAACGCGGTTGTTGATCAGCAGGCCCACCTGGTCGCCGCGGCGGATACCCGCGCGGGCAAGCGCGGAGGCGAGCGCGAAGCAGCGGTCGCGCAGCTGCGGATAGGTCCATGAACCCTGCTCATCGATAACCGCCCGCTGCTGAGGATGGCGTTCGGCCTGCTCGCAGATCAGGTCGATGAGGGTTCGGCTGAATGGCGCGCGCATCAGTTCACCGCCCACGCGAGCGAGGGCCTCGCCACCGGACAGACCGACTCGAACGCCCGGGCCACCCGCAGCACCATCGCGTCATCAAACATCCTTCCGACAAACTGGATGCCGAGAGGCAGCCCCTCCGATGAGAGTCCGCATGGCACCGTGATCGCTGGCTGCTGCGTGAGATTGAACGGATAGCTGTAGGGCGTCCAGCCCAGCATTGCTTGCGCATTCATCTCGATGCTGCCCGCCGGGCGGGCCTCGAACGCCGGGATGGCAACCGACGGTGTGATCAGCACGTCATAACGGGTCATGAACTGTCGCATGTGTGAGCCCAGCGCCCCCCGTGCCATGGTGAGCTCATGGATGCGGGCGAGATCGATGGACTGTCCGATCTGCGCCTGCGCCTGAAAGTCGGGGTCGGTGACCGCACGCTGGGAATCGGTGAGCGATCGCCAGATCGAAGAGGTGCCCGCAAACCAGAGTCCCGTGCTGATGTGAAGCGGGTCGTCAAAGCCGGGGTCTACCGCGTCGATATGCGCACCCAGCTGCTCAAGCAGGCGCACCCCGCGATCAACGGCGGCGGCGACCTCGGGGTGCAGCGTTCGCACATAGCCCAGCGTAGGCGAATAGGCCATTCGCAGCCCTCGAACGCCATCGTCAAGTCCCACGGTGTAGTCGCGCTGGTCGGGTGGAAGCGACGTCCAGTCGCGCGGGTCGGGCTTTGACATCACATTGAGCATCAGCGCCGCATCACGCACCGACATTGTGTGCGGGCCCAGATGGGCCACCGTGCCAAATGGCGAGAGCGGATAGGCAGGGACGCGACCGAAGCTGGGCTTGAGCCCGACATTGCCGCAGAACGCGGCGGGAATACGAACGCTGCCCGCTCCGTCGGTTCCCACGGCTAGCGGCCCCAGGCCTGCAGCGACGGCAGCCGCAGCGCCACCTGATGAACCACCGGGCGTGCGGCCCAGGTGCCAGGGGTTGCGGGTCAGTCCGCTTCTCGGTGAATTGGTTTCGCCCTTGCAGCCATATTCGGGCGTGGTGGTCTTGCCCAGCAGCACAGTTCCCGCCTCGCGCAGGCGGGCCGTGACCGGCGCGTCGATCTCCCAGGGCTGATCAGCGGACAGGGTATGGCTGCCCCGCAATGTGGGCCAGCCTCGGGTGAGGATCAGGTCCTTGATGGTGGTGGGAACCCCCTCGAGCGCGCCCACCGGCGTGCCGTCTGCGCGATGCTGTCGCCAGGCCTCTTCGCTCGAGCGGGCACTCGCCAGGGCCTGCTCCTGATCGATCAGTACGAAGGCATTGAGTGAGGGATTGAGTCGCTCGATTCGGCCAAGCACAGCCCGCGTCGCATCGACTGGCGAGAGTTGTGCGCTCGCGTAGGCGGCAAGCAGCTCGGAAGCGGTCCATTCACACGGATCAGTCGGGCTCACGGGCATGAGAGGCTCCAGAAAACAGCGTGGGGCAGGCCCCGCTCAGGGACGGGTGCGGGTATGCGGAGGCAGATGCTGCCAGGCAAGATCGGCCGGGTCGGCTGCCATGGGTGCGCCCGATGTGCAGACCAGCACATGGCTCGCAATGGGCGTGAAGTCGGCCCGGAAGTGGTTCGAGCTCTTCACACCGATGATGCGCATGGCCTGGGCATCGATCCCCACCATACCGAGCAGGACCCGATCGAGCAGCTGGGTCTTGCCGCTCACCACTGCAATCAGTACGCCGTCTATCTCCAGACAGGCGCTTGGCCCCAGGTTGACAGGCGCGCCCGTCATCATTGGGCCGGCGAGCGTGGTGCGCCCATCGCTCAATTGCCGCACCTTGAAACGCCCGGCAAGCGGTGGCGGGCTCATCCCGGAATAAATGGGCACTGAGCGCCCGATTGCGCGCTCAATCACCGCACCTGTTCCAGCCGCGTGGGCAGCCAGCGCAGTATCGGGGTCATACATCAGTCCGAAGGCCACTTTCTCTGGATGCGCCCGCCCAGCGCCTTGGGCGATGAAGGCGTGGAGCAGACCCGTGGTGTTGCTGTCGCCGCCTGCGCCGGGGTTGTCTTCGGTATCAGCGATGACGACCGGCGCGCTCGCCTCGCTGGCAAGCGCGAGGGCACGGGCTGTGCAATCGGATGCGTTCAGTACTTCCGTGCGCCACTGTCCGGGTGGGCTCACCTCGGCAAAGAGGGCGTCGGCAGCGGCGTGGGCCAGCGCTTCAGTATCGGCATGCGCCCACAACACGGGCGAACACTCGGCGAAATCCGCGGCAGGAAAGCCCATGCAGAAACTGAGCGATGCCGCATACCGTGTCTCGATCTCGCCCATGCGGTGATAGAGGCCCTGGGCGGGCTCCGTCCAGGTGCTTTGGGCGTTGAGCGGTATCAGGTAGGGCAGACGCCGCACTGCCACCGCCTGCCGACGACCCATTGCAACCCGCTGTTCGAGGAGCGCCGCCGCGCGGGCACCGGTATCGGCCATGTCGATATGCGGATAGGTGCGGTAGGCCACCATCGCGTCGCTCAGTTCGAACATTCGGGCGGTGATGTTTCCGTGCAGATCAAGGCTTGCCACCAGCGGCAGGTCAGGGCCAATCAACGAACGCACGCGCGCAAGCAGTTCGCCCTCGGCATCGTCCGCATGCTCGGCAACCGCTGCGCCGTGAAGGTCGAGATACACCGCATCAAGCCCCGTTGCCAGTGCCGCACGCAAATCCTCAAGCAGATCAGCGCTGATGCGCTCGAAGGCGTCGCGGGTGACATGGGCGGAGGGCGAGGCCCCGGCCCAGCCCGAGGGAATCACCTGCCAGTTGCGAGCGCGCGCGGCGCGCGCAAACCCCGCGATCGGAATATTCACGTCCTGCAACGCCTGCAACATGGCTGCGCCGCGCTGGTAGGCGGGAAAGCTGTCCCCTCGATTGAATGCAGCCCAATCGGCGCGGCTGGGCGCAAAGGTGTTGGTCTCGTGCTGGAAGCCGGCAATCAGAATTCGCATGGGAGAGTGGAAGAGAAGCGCGACCGTTCAGCGGCCGTGATCGAGACCCGCTGGCGCGCTGGCAAGCAGATGCCGGGTGTAGGGGTGATGGGGTGAGGCATACAGGGCCTGGGTGGCACCCTGTTCAACAATTCGGCCGCGCTGCATCACGATCACCCGATCACAGAGCTGGGCGGCCACGCGCAGATCATGTGTGATGAAGAGGAGCCCCAGGCCGAGCTCTGCCTGAATGTCGCGGAGCAGATCGAGAATCTGGGCCTGTACCGAAACATCGAGTGCGGAGACCGCCTCGTCGGCAACCAGCACCTCGGGTCGGCAGGCGAGTGCCCGGGCGATCGCGATTCTCTGCCGCTGACCGCCACTGAATTGGCCAGGGTAGCGAGCCAGTGATTGGGGCGGCAGGCGCACCTGACTGATCAGTCGTTCGGCGAGCGCCTGGGCGTCCGCGCGCGAGAGACCGAAATTCACCGCACCTTCCACGATCGCCCCACCCACTGTGCGGCGCGGATTGAGTGATCGGTTGGGGTCCTGGAAGACCATCTGGACGCGGTGCCGAAGCGGCCGCAGATCACGCTCGCTGCGTCGGGCGACTTCGTCGGACCCCCAGTGGATATCGCCCTCGCTGGGATCGATCAGGCGGATGAGGCAGCGGGCAAAAGTGGATTTCCCTGACCCCGATTCGCCGACGATGCCGACCGTTTCGCCTGCCTCGAGGGCGAGGCTTGCATCCTTCAGGGCCGCCGTTTCCTGGCGTCGTCCCATCCAGTCGCGGCTCAGATAGGTTTTCCCCACTGAACGGGCGTGCAGGCGGACCGCGGCGGGCGTGCGCACGCGTGGCGCAGGCGGCGTCATACCTGGCACCGCAGCCAGCAGCATGCGGGTGTACTCGGCCGAGGGGGTGCGCAGAATCTGGTCCCGGGGCCCCTGCTCCACGCAGCGGCCCTGGTGCATCACCATCACATCGTCTGCGATGTCGGCGACTACACCCATATCGTGGGTGATGAACAGCACGGCGCTGCCCTGGTCACGCCGCAGCTCCGCGATCAGCGACAGGATTTCCTTCTGTGTCGTGACGTCCAGGGCCGTGGTGGGCTCGTCACAAATCAGAAGCGCGGGCTTCAGAATCACCGCCATCGCAATCACGATTCGCTGGCGCTGACCGCCACTCAGCTGATGCGGATAGCTTCTGAAAATGCGCTCAGGTTCACTGAGATGCACGCGTTCGAGCACCTCCCGGATGGCGCGCAGACGCTCGGTCGCGGACTCGCTGCCGTGAGTTCTGAGCAGCTCATCAATCTGATCGCCACAGCGCATCACAGGATTGAGTGCGGTCATGGGTTCCTGGAACACCATTCCCATCGCCTTGCCACGCAGTGAGCGAAGGCGGGCGCGACTCGCCTCAAGAAGCGATTCGCCCTCCAGACGGATCTGACCCGCACTCACTCGCAACTCGCGAGGAAGAAGCCCCATCACAGAAGTTGCCATGACGGATTTTCCCGAGCCCGACTCGCCCACCACACAAAGCGTACGGCCCGGTTCGATTGCAAGTGACACCGAGCTGACAGCGTCCGTGCGATCGCCTCCTCGCGGCAGGGCGATGCTGAGGGCGTCGATCTCCAGGGTGGCGATGCTGGTCACCGCTTGGAAAACTTGGGGTCGAGCACATCGCGCAGCCCATCGCCGAGCAGGTTGAGCGCGAGCACGGTGGGGACCAGAAAGAGAGCCGGATACAGAACATTGCCCGGATACTGGCTGAACTGGGTGCGGCCTTCAGCCATGATGTTTCCCCACGTGGGAATTTCGGCTGGCAGCCCCAGGCCGAGAAAACTCAGAATCGCTTCAAGCAGCACCGCAGAAGCGGCCACAAAGGTGCCCTGCACCAGCAGGGGCGCGAGCGCGTTGGGCAGGATATGCCGCAGAAGAATCACCGGCGCGGGGGTGGCCAGCGCACGCGCAGCCTCGACAAAGGGCTCTTCGCGCAGGGTGAGCACCAGCGAGCGCACCAGCCGTGATACCCGCGGAATCTCGGGAATGGCAATCGCCACCACCACGGTGGTGATGCTGGCCCCGAGTGCCGCCACCAGGGCGATGGCAAGCAGGATGGCGGGAATTGCCATGAGTCCGTCCATCAGGCGCATGAGCACCAGATCGGCTGAGCGGAAGTAACCCGCCAGCATGCCGACGGCGCCTCCTGCAAGAAGCGCCAGGAATGCCGTGCAGAGTGCGACCAGCAGAGAGACGCGTGCGCCGTAGACTACCCGGCTGTAAAGATCCCGCCCGAAGTTGTCAGTGCCCAGCCAGAAGGCGTGGGCGACCTGACTGCCGTCCACGAGGGTAAAGGACCCGGTATGGCCGGCAGCGCGATTGATGTTGTTGTAGTCCATCACCGCCGGGTCGACCGTGCCCAGGAAGGGTGCGAGCACACCCATGACCAGCACGAGCGCGAGCACGGTGGCGCCGTATCGAAAAGCGCCATTGGCCCAGAGCCTTTCGAAGGTGTTCATCAGTAGCGGATCCGGGGGTCGAGCACCAGGTAACTGAGGTCGACCAGCAGATTGATGAGCACGTAGCTGATCGCAAAAAACATCACCAGCCCCTGGATGACCGGAAAGTCGCGGTTCAGCACCACGTCGACGGTGAGCGACCCCAGCCCCGGGATGGCGAAAACCGTTTCAGTGACCACCACGCCGCCGATCAGGAGCGCAATTCCGATCCCGATCACGGTGACGATGGGTACCGCAGCATTTCGGAGCGCGTGGCGGACGAGCACCGCCTGCTCGGAGACGCCCTTTGCGCGGGCGGTCCGGATGTAGTCCTCGGTGAGTGCCTCCGATACCGCCGCGCGCGTGATACGCGCAATCAGGGCCACATAAATGATGGATAACGCGGCCCACGGCAGGATCAGGTGGCGAGCCCAGCCGCTCAGACCATCCTTGCCGCCCAGCGGTCGATAACCCTGCACAGGGAGCCAGTCGAGCTGAATGGAAAACAGGTAGATCAGCACATAGCCGGTGACAAACACCGGAATGGAAAAGCCGGCCACCGATACGGCCGAAAGCGCCCGGTCAATCCAGCCTCCCATGCGCCAGGCTGCAAGCGCGCCCAACGGTACCGCAATCAGTACCGCCAGCACGATGGTACCGATGGCAAGGGACGCTGTGGGCTCCAGGCGCTGCGCAATCAACTCGGCCACTGGCTTGTTCAGAAAATAGGAGTAGCCCAGATCACCTTGCAGCACCTGACCCAGCCAGATTCCGAACTGCACCGGCAGCGACCGATCCAGTCCGAGTTTGGCGCGGATCTGCTCGATGTCAGCGGTGGTGGCCGAACTGCCCGCGATGACGGCAGCCGGATCGCCAGGGGCCAGGCGCAGGATCAGAAAGACCACGCACGAGACCACGAACAATACCGGCACCACGGCCACCAGGCGGCCGAAGACGAATCGCAACATCGACGCCTGCCTGCTTCAGCGCCGCGTCATTTCTTGGTGATGTTCCAGAACACCGGTACTCCGGGCGTTTCGAGCACACCATCGATGATGTCGCGCACCGCTGCCGGCTGCCGGTACTGACCAAGCGGCGCATGGGTAGCGGTTTCGAAGGCGATTGCCTGGATCTGGCTCGCGATTTTCTTTTTCACCTCGACGCTGTCTGCGCGCGCGAATTCGCCCTTCAGTTTTTCAATCCGCGGCTCATCCTGCCAGCCGAACCAGCCTTTGTCGCCCTTGGCGTTAAGCATGGCCATGGTGAGCGGGTTGGAGATGTCGCCAGCCGTCCATGCGGTGAGGAAAAGGTTCCAGCCGCCCGCGCTCGGCAAATCTTTCTTCGCCCGACGCGCAACGAGTGACGCCCAGTCCATCTGCTGGAAGTCCACCTTGAAGCCGGCGGCTTCGAGCTGCTGCCGGGCGACCAGCGGAATTTTCGCGATCGAAGCAAGATCGGTGGGGCGCATCAGGACAACGGGCTCGCCCTTGTAGCCCGCTTCGGCGAGCAGCGCCTTGGCGCGAGCGATGTTGGGCGTACCTGTGAAGTCACCGGTGTTCTCGTCGGCATAGGTGGTGCCGCAGGGATACATGCTGCGGCACACCCGACCGAGCTCCGGGACGCCCACCTGCGTGGCGATGTATGCCTGCTGACCCATGGCGAGCATGGCCGCCTGCCGCACCTTCGGATTATTGAACGGCGGGTGAAGGTGGTTGAAGCGCATGATGAACTGCAGACCTGCCGGTGAAAAATCAATCACCTTCAGACCGGCGGTTTTGGTGAGCGTGTAGTACTGCTCGAAGGCCGGCTGCTCGACCATGTCGACTTCGCCTGCTTTCAGCGCATTGAACTGGGTTTGCGGGTCACGGATGATCACCCACTCAACCCGGTCGAAATTGATCTTCCGACCGCCCGCCATACTGCTTGAGGGTTCGTTGCGCGACTGATACCGCGGGTTGCGCTCATAGACCGCTTTGGCTCCGGGCTTGAACTCATCGGCCTTGAAAATAAACGGACCGGAGCCTATGGCTTCCTTGATCTGCTCGGTGCCTGGTGTGTTGGCGATGCGCTCGGGCATGATGAAGGGAACGTTCGATGAGGCCTTGCCCAGCGCGTCAATCAGAATGCCTGTGGGTTCCTTCAGCACAATTTCGAAGGTGCGGGCATCAGTCGCCTGATACCGGTCAATAAAGTCGCTCAGCACACCTCCCATGGCATCGCGCGAGGCCCAGCGCTTGAGCGAGGCCACCACATCCGCGCTGGTCACGGGTTTGCCATCGTGGAATTCGAGTCCGCTCCGTAGCGTGAAGCGCCAGGTTTTCTTGTCGGCCGACACTGAATAGGTATCGACCATCTGGGGTTTGACGTTGCCCTGCGCATCTTCGGAGAACAGCGTGTCGTAGACCATGTAGCCGTGATTGCGCGTCACGTAGGCCGTGGTCCAGATGGGGTCTAGTACCGCCAGATTGGCGTGCGGAACAAACCGGAAGATGCGGTTTTCCGCCTGTGCCGAAGCATCAGGCTGGCTGAGGGCCAGTAGCCCGAGCGCGATTGCGCCCGATAAAAATGCACGCCGGATCATGATCGTCTCCTGTTGTGGGATGCTGGCACGGACCCGAGGGCCGCGCCCTCCTTTTTTCGGGACTTGCCCGAGACTGCCGACGGAGAATATCGGACTGCTCCGCTGCGGACAAGCATCTGGCGCTTCGCGCCCGGCAAGGCGCGCGAAGCGCACCGCGGCCACTTAACCAGCGGTCAGCTGGCCCAGCAGATCCTGAAACGCACGCACCGTCAGGTCGATGTCGTGGCTATTGGTGGATTTCAGCGGGTTGTGGCTGATGCCGGAGTTTTCACCGCGAACAAAGAGCATGGCCTGGGGCATGATGTCGTGCAGTTTCATGGCGTCGTGCCCGGCACCGCTGGGCATGCGAAACACCGGCAGGAGGATAGGATTTTCAAACGCCGTAGGACGCCCCAAGAAAGGGCCGGAAAAGGCTCCTGGCCGGGTCCGCAGAGGGTCGAAGTGCGAAAGTCTGGGCGGATTCAGCGCGCAGTCTGGGCCTCTGCAGGCTCGGGGCTGGCGAGTTGGCAGGTCTTTGAAC
>Ga0194117_10006770_pt1 | contig 9973 bp, 8 predicted proteins | sample TA2MahsurfametaG_FD_160579 | JGI IMG/M metagenome (GOLD analysis project Ga0194117, IMG submission 160579) | Freshwater microbial communities from Lake Tanganyika, Tanzania - TA2015009 Mahale N1 surface | ecosystem: Environmental > Aquatic > Freshwater > Lake | place: Tanzania: Lake Tanganyika...
CAATTAACAAATCAGTTGGAATTTGATTTCCCTCCAAAGCAACAGCTTGCACATTTCTTTCTCCCTCAACTTCTTTTATCTTGGAATTGGTGAAGAATTTGACTCCATTTTTCTCTGCTAATTTTTGAAGGACAGATGCTACTTTTTCACCGAAAACATTCTAAAGTGGTGTTTTTTCAGGTGCAACTACAGAAACATTAATATCTTTGAAACCCATTTTGATAGATGAAGCCATTTACATACCAATGAAGCCACCTCCGATAATAGTAACGTTTTTGACTCCAGGTGCTCTGATTGCAGTGTTGATATCCAAGTAATCTTTTTTGTTTCGGAGGGAATAGAAGCTTACTTGATTAAGTCCCTTAATTTGAGGTACTTTATTCTTGGCTCCAGAAGCTATGAGAAGTTTGTCATAAGATAAAGGAGCTTTTCCTTCAATTTGAACTTTCTTTCCTTCATAATCAATTCCAGTAACATTAGACTACTGCACGACAATGATACCGTTGTTCTAAAGCGATTGCTTATTCCTGATAGCACCTGGAGGTTTAGTATGGTCGAGATATTTGCTTAGAAGAGTTCTGTCATAGGGGAGCTCAGCTTCTTTAGTAAGCAAATAGATGTAACCTTTATATCCGGTTTTCCTGAGAGTCTCAGCAGCTGAATATCCAGCAGGGCCAGCACCTATAATTACAATCTTTTTATCTTTCTCAATATTTTAAACTCCCAGTTCTTTGTATTCAGGAGCAGAACTCCATCCATTTTTGGGTACGTTGACTTTAATCTTGCCATCAAATCTTTCAACTTGGAAAGTTTTCAAACCATTAAAAACTGGACCAGCTTATTCTTGCCCTGTCTTGATTGAAAAACCTGCATTGTGGAGAGGGCAGATGATTTTATCACCAATTAAGCTTCCTTTGGCTAAATTGAATCCGAAGTGGGAACATTTGCTTTGAAGCGAGTAGATTGTTCCTTGATAGTTTATCACAAGAATGGTGTCTTCAGGTTTTGGGCCAACGAGTAGTTCCCTAACTTCTCCTTCTTTTAAGTTATCCTCAGTTTAGATAACTTGGAATTCTTCTGTGGAGAGTTTAATTGAAGTGAACCAAGTTGTAAGGCCTAGACCGAAAGTTGTGGCTGCTACTTTGAGTACGGGTTTTTGTTTGAAAAAGTTAAACACATTAACTTTGAAAAGCGAACGCAACAATAACTTGGAGGCTATCATTTCGGAAATATCTTATTGTAATCAGAAATTTTAATTAAATTTGTGAAATTTAAAATCATTTGTTTTTGAGTTCATTCTTGTCATTCCCTAGACGATTTTCAAGTTCAGCTGTGACAGGAGTTATAAATGTAGTTTGGCTTTGCTACTGTAACTAGATCCGAGAGGCAGTAGCTTTTTATTGTTTTCTGTTTAAGAGGGATGATTGGTATCTTTTTCTCTGCGCACCTACTAAGCTGCTTATAGAATCAATTTAAATTCGAACATTGATTATGTTGGCCTCAGTCTACTGTATAATTTTTTCATGCTGGTTGATGCTATTTACTAACCCTTCTAAATCTTTCAGTTTCATGAGGTAGTTTCGTTTGTAGATGGATTCATATTTGCCAATTGTTTCTTTATGTTTTTTGAGTTCTTCGTATCTTTCAAAATGTATTTCCTAGGCAATGAAGTTCTCTTGCCTTGCAAACTGTTCAACTCTCAAATCAATTGCTTTTTGTAGATCCACTATTTTTTATTTGAACCTTTCAATTTTTTCAGTTATAACTTTAAGATGGTCATCATGTTTTTTATGTTGCTTGAAGACTCTTGTCAATTTCTGTTCTTCTATCGTAAGTTTATCAAGCATCGAGATGTTATTGACTAGGTCTCTGCCTTGCAATTATGCGTTCCTTTTCAGATCGCGGTTTTATTTTCTAACTTGCTTAATCCGAGATCGTAAACTTTCAGATTACTTGTTAAGCTAATCAAGTAAATTGGTTTTGGAACATAGATACTTGATTCTTTATTAATGGCGGTTGATTTCATTGGTATAAGTTTGAGTACGAGTCTAATTGGCCTTTTTTTCGTCTTATAGTAGAATCAAAGTGCCCTCTTGATCTTTAGAAGGTATTAATTTTTCTTTGTTAGTCAGATTACTGAATGCCTTTTTCTCCATATGATGTAAAACTTCTTAATTGAGTTCTTTGAGGCAGGCTCTAAGTTTCTAATACTATTTCCATATTTGTGTTTCATTCATTTCTGAATAATTGGCAAGTTTGGTCATATGTTCGTATCTTTGAGAATAGCTGAGTTGCGGATTAGAGATTGTAGGCAACGACCCTCTTGATCCTCCTCTTGCACTCATCTTTAAAAATAATAATAAAAACTCTATATAATACTTCCTGATTCTTTATGAAACTTTTGAATGATAAGAAATCGAAGATCACCAGTATTTGTTTGCATTTGTCCTGCTATTACTCTTCAAATTGGGCTTATAATTAGAACTAGAATTGCCAAAGGATTGGTTCGGTTTTGAAACCTTGTTGTTATTTGTTATATTTGAGCCCATTTGATATGCATTTCTACCGAAAGGATTATTAGAATATCCATTATCCACCTCATATTTGTTATATTTATTGCCAGTCTCATACTTCGAACTTATGGTACTTGTTTTTGGTTGAGTGTATTAATAGTTATTGCCATACAGATTACCAGGAATCTGTACGCCACTATACGGCTTGTTGTAAGAGTTAGAAGTTGAAAAATTAGGTTTGAAAGGAGTGTTATTACTAACTTTGGCTGGTTGAATAACAGGTGTTTATGATCCATATTTATTCGCTCCACTGCCAGTACCTGCAATATATTTATCTTGAATTCTCGAAGGTTTAATTCCACCTGGCTTGTTAATGATATTTGCACACTTGGGGATATGTCTTTCGGCAACATCAGGTGCATACTTCCTGCCACAATGCCGGCATTATATGTAATGATCGTAATTGGAACGAGTAGGTGGAGGGAGGTCAGAGAGTTTACCTCCTTTGGCTTGTATAGCTTTCACCTGTCTCATTGCTTTGAGTGCATTTTGAAATTCTTCATGCTGTATTTTCCACTTCGCTTTCTTTTAGTTGCCGAAGACAGGCTTCATTTTGCTAGGTTGTTATATTTTTTTCTCATAAACTGGAGCTTTTTTATGAGCCACTTAAACTGGATCAGCTTTGCAGACTCTTTCATGTTTTCCTACCCTATCAGAGTTGAATTTTCGCCCACAACGACGACAGGGTACCAAATCTCCACCCATTTCAGGCTAGTTGTACTTTCCCATTTGTTATTTGTATTGATAGCTTGGAGTCATAGGTTTGATTGGTTGTTAAGCTTCAGAAAACTTTCCCAAAGGGCCCTTGTTGACAAATGGTTTCTTGATCATTGGATTTGTTTTACAAGCCTTTTGATGTGGAATCAACGATTTGGGATTGAATCTTCTACCACAGTATTCACATTAAACTAAAGCATCTTCAACAAAGGTGTCAAAAGATTGTGTGTTGAACTTATTGATGTCATCTTTTGTTATTTTTTATTTGTTTAGTAGCTGCTAAAATCCCTTGGGAGGTTGAGGGCAAGGCCTGCGTTGTTTGGGAGGCTTAAGATTTTCTTCGTTTTCCCATTTTTTTTCGCATGCTTTTAGGTGAAAAGCCAAACTTTTAGTTCCGAATCTAAATATAGAGATGATTACTCTCTGCCACAGATGTAGCAGACGAGAGCCATAGGTCTGTTCATTATAAATTATTGTAAATCAAAGTACGTATAATATAGCTCTTAAATAGATTCACACAAAATTAACCTTGAAGGCAGCTCGATTATTTTAAATTTCTTCTTTGCGATAATTGAGTGAGGATAGTAATTCGTTTGAGTTATTTATAAAAATTCATTAGTAACAAATATGAAAGTATAGGAGATGCTTCGATAGTAAAACTATCAGTTAAAGAATGAAATCACAGACCTCAAAAATGCATTTGATCTGAATAGAGATATCCTCAAGATACTTTCAAATTACAACCAGACAGTTGATCCTCAACTACATCTCCTTATGCAGATTATAACAAGACTTACAACAGTCAACAACCAAGCCATGCTCAGCAATATCGAACTTATCCATCAAAAAAATATATTGAAAAAAGAAGTAGTTAATGTGATCATGTAGAATTTAAGACTTAATATCGAGTACAATCAAATTGCATAGAAGTTGGAAAGGGAGATATAGATCAATCGACTGACTAACCAACCCAATTAATCGAAATTACTCATTCAATAGAATATTAATGCACTGAATAAGGAGCTGATGGCAGCCAACGAGTAACGAATAATCAAAGAACAAGAAATCTAATATTGGAAGCAACGTTATCAGGTATATTATAATGAAAATAGAATCTGGTTAACGCCCAATCTTAGCTCAGAAAAATCGAACATATGAAAGAAGATACAAACGAAATTAGACCCATAAAAAGAAGGTATATAAGCAACGAGAGCTTTATGCTGGCCTACAAAAACAAATAGCTTGAAAAATAAAACAGGAGGCTGAAGCAGCTAATCGAGTAGTTGGAAAATAGATTGCATATCTTCATTAAAGTGTACAATTTATAGTAATCTTTGGCGGTAAGTAAAGAACCAAGTGAAAGGTAAAATCTATTCAATACATTTTACTCAGAAAGAGAGTAAATTAGATTGCTAAAGTACGCTCTCAACAATATCTAAGTGGAGAAAAAAGAAGATGAGTATGTTCTTACTATCACGCAAAGATTTGGACATAGGGATACTTTCAACAACTGTAATTATAGGGGCAATCGAAGTACTTCATGGCCTAAGAACAAATCAAAAGGTGAAAACATGTAAACATCTATAGAGTAGAGGCAGCCGACTAAAATGTAAGAAAGAAGGTATTTTAATTAATGATCTTATATTCTACTTTTCAAAATTTCCTTTTAATAACAACTTCTCCAAGGTTGCCTTTTAACTATAAACTTTCCTTGTATATATCTTTATATAAGTGTTTTTACGATAATTCTATTAATGATTCTCATAATTTTATTACAACTTACAGAATATCATGAATAACGATTCCATCTATGGCTGGTAAACAATCATTTATTCAGGATTATCTCGCATCAGCAAAACTACCCCGGAAAACATCAAACTTCACAACCAAGAACCAACTAGGCAGTCAAACCTTTAGATCCAAAGTCTCAGTTCCATCTTGTCATCAAAGCACTTGGCTAGTACATCAGAGAAAACATACAAGGAGGAAGAGGAGTTAATTATAGAAATTTTGGAGCCTTCGCCTTCGAAGTAGAGACAGAGATAGTCAAACCTGCCCAACATTCTAATTTCGATATCACCAAAGATCTATCTAATCAAAGAGATTAACGTATGCATAATCACAAAATTCGAGCTTGTTTTGTTCCTGATAAAAAACTACAAGATCTTTTACTGAGATACCCAGGTAAGGAAGAAATTAGCAAACCTAAAAGCCAACACTCCATTTATCAAAAAGGATTTAACATGATCTACTGTAATCCAGTTCCCATTGCCGCTTCATGTGAACTCGACAAAGATGTAACTGAGTCTATTCTGATAACTTTTGCAAGAGCAGTAGCTGATTTGGCTGAACTTGGAAAATCTATGGACATAGTGATTGGGCCCTGCATAATCAAAATTAACAATAAGCACATGACTTATAGTTACTCTTCTAATTTTTAGAATCAGCTCAACCATACTTAGTACGAGAAGAATCTTAAGAAGTCTATTAAAGAGACAAAGCAGCACTGGTAAGAGGGATACAATGAGAAATGGCAAAAGAGTAATTTAAGTTCGATGATAAAGAAGCCCGAAGTGAGTGATACCACAACTTTGTATTAAAAGGGACTGGCTTTGAAAATCATGAGTTTGGATTTGAACACAACAGAAAAGAAGAAATGATCTATTTCTTAATATAAATAAACTGTAATATTAGTTTTGATTGATTGTCTTGCAGAAGTTACAGAATTTAAAAGATAAATATGAACGAGCCTAAAGATGTTCATTTTGAATAATAATCATCCATTTTTTGTCTAATTGTTTGCCTAGCATCATCTTTAGTCTTAGAGTCTGTCTAATTATTTGCCTAGCATCATCTTTAGTCTTAGAGTCTAATGCTGTTTTTATTTTTAAAAAACGAGATATTGTGATTATAGTTGAATTTTAAGATAAGATCGAATGCTTGACTTTCCAACTTCAGATCTAAAAATATAAGTCAGAGATTAAGTATAGTAAGACCGACAAAGCAGAAATCACTCACTCAAAGTTTTTGGAGCAGTCATGGTCACAGTTTAGATCATGATGATTATTCTGATTTGGGTTTTTGTGAGGGTCAATCTTAGTTCTGCAACCTCATTGGAATATTCGAGATACCCTGCCTTTCAAGATATAAACGTGATGATGTTGATTGGCTTTGGATATTTAATGACTTTCATCAGAAGTTATGCCTGGAGTGCTATAGCCTGGACTTTCCTAATCAATGCGTTTGTCACTCAGTTCTACATTCTTTTTGCCCCATTTTGGGAAAGAGTACTATATCATGGTTTTCATGACTTCTTGATCACAATTGATATCTTTTTCCTAATCAAATGCTCTTACTCAGTCGGATCTGTTTTAGTTTCATTCGGAGGTCTTATTGGGAGAGTCGGACCCAAGGATATTTTGATTATTGGAACCATACACATGATAGGCTACACTTTAAACGAAACCTTAGTGTACTACAATATCAAAATGATTGATGCTGGTGGAAGCAGTGTTATTCATACATATGGAGCTTATTTTGGACTCACTGCTTGTTTAGTTTTATCAAAAAAGATTAAACCCACTACAAACATCAAGACCAGCTATGTTTCAAATATTTATGGCTACATAGGAACTCTTTTTCTGTGGTTGTTCTGGCCATCTTTTAACTATGGTGTGACTGCTCTTAACAGCTTCGAACAGAACCAAATAGTAGTCAATACAATACTTGCTATGGCTGGTAGTGTGGTGGGCGCCTATATCATGAGTGCTCTTACCTTAAGTAGTGGCTTATAAATGTAAATTATTTTGAATGCTACTTTATCAGGGGGAGTGGTAATCGGAGCTCCTTGTTCCATGATCTATAGGCCTGGAGTCTCAATTATGATAGGTTTCACTACAGGAATTATCAGCTGCCTTTGTTTCCATAATCTGACTCCTAAGTTGTTAAAGTGTATTGGCCTCTATGATACCTGCGGAATTCATAATTTACACGGTATTCCTGGACTTTTAGGAGGTATTTGGAGTGCTATTATTGTTGCTTTCTACAACTCAGGCTACGATGCAACTGTTGCTACCCAATATTCAACAGGTAAACTTTTGAACATAGAGCCTAATTTCCTAAGACAAGGAGGCATGCAGATTGCTGGGACATTTTGTTCTTTAGGAATCGCTATAGTTTTTGGTTTGATAGCAGGTTTTATTGCTAAATATTTCTACACTGAGGACAGCAGCTGGTTTTACTTGGACACCACCTACTTCTACGGGGCAACATTTAATGATATTTACAAAAACCACAAATAAGGAAAGAACTTATATCTCAAACAAGTTGATCATGCCTAACTGGAGCCAGCTATATCGGGATACAATAAAAGTAATGAGAGATTGGCTTGAATCTATATATGATTAGATTGAATTAAAAACTAACTATTTTTATAGACTGAACATATGGATGGTTTAGTTCATAGATAAAAAACTTATAATGCCAAAAAAAAAGTTAATTACTTTTGAGTTAATTTTGTTGTTTTTTGTAAAACCAAATCATAAACGAAAAATTCTAAAACAATATGATCCCTTTAAATAGCATTATAAATCGATCTAAACTCCTTGAGGATTGTCAATATAGTTTATTTATCAACTTCAAATTAAGATTTATCAACTTCAAATTAAGATTTATCAACTTCAAATTAAGACCATTTATATTTAATTTTAAGATCGAATGAACAATCCTCAAACTTCGGTAAAAATTGTTCATACTCAATAAGAAGCCAAGGACTAATAAATCAGAGGATAATCACTTAGGACTTTCGGAACGCTCATGTTGATACTCTAAATCGTCTTAATTACTCTTATTTGGGTTTTCGTTAGAATCAATCTTAAGTCAAGTACTAGCTTAGAGTCCCAAAGATACCCCGCATATCAAGATATCAATGTCATGATCTTGATTGGGTTCGGTTTCCTCATGACTTTCATTAGAAGTTACGCCTGGAGTGCTATATCTTGGACTTTCCTGATTAATGCTTTTATAACTCAGTTTTACATCCTCTTAAATCCTTTCTGGGAAAGAGTCTTCGTTACTGGGTTCAATCAAAATTTCCAAATTTAGATTGATATTCTCTTCTTGATCAAATGCTCTTACTCTGTTTGTTCTGTCATGGCCGCATTCGGAGTTCTCATCGGTCGAGTTGGACCGAAGGATATTTTAATCATGGGAACGATTCATATCATAGGTTACACTCTAAACTAGCAGGTAGTTAGAAATAAAATCGGCATGATTGATGCTGGAGGCAGTGCGACTGTCCATGCATATGGTGCCTACTTCGGATTAACAGCTTGTCTAATTCTCTCAAAAAAGATCAAGCCGAGAACCAATATCAAAACTAGTTATCTCTCTAATATTTTTGGATTTATTGGAACTCTTTTTCTATGGTTATTCTGGCCATCTTTTAACTATGGTGTGACTGCTCTTAACAGCTTCGAACAGAACCAAATAGTAGTCAATACAATTCTTTCGTTGACAGGTAGTGTGCTTGGTACTTATATCGTGAGTTCCCTTTCTTTTGGAAGTGGTTTATAGATGTAAAGTATATTAAATGCCACATTATCAGGGGGTGTTGTTATGGGAGCACCCTGCTCACTTATTTATCGTCCAGCAGTCTCAATTATGATAGGTTTCACTACAGGAATTATCAGCTGCCTTTGTTTCCATAATCTGACTCCTAAGTTGTTAAAATGTATTGGCCTCTATGATACCTGTGGTGTACATAATTTACACGGTATCCCGGGCATTTTAGGAGGTATTTGGAGTGCTATTATTATTGCTTTCTACAACTCAGGCTACGATGTAGCTGTTGCTGCCCAATATTCAACAGGTAAACTTATGAACATAGAGCCTAATTTCATAAGACAAGGAGGCCTGCAGATTGCTGGTACTTTTGCTTCGGTTGGTATTGCAATTGTGTTCGGTATAATTGCAGGTTTGGTTGGCAGACGATTTTATATTGAGAACAACAAATTATTCTATTTGGATACTGCTTATTTCTAAGAGGCAAGATTCGATGAGATATACAAATAAGACAGGGGCAAAAACTTGTATTTGAAGGTATAAGAACATCCAGAAGGTTCATTGTAATCTAGAGTATTCGAAAGCAACTCTAAACTAGATGGAAGTCCCGAACGTAAATGATCATTGATAAATACACGAATCTATCAAACCACAATAAATATAGTAGTTTTTTATAAAATTTGCCTATCAGTTCCAATTATCGTTTGAAATACGAGCAGCACAGATTTAGTTGTTTAATAGTTTACCTCCTCCACATCCGTTATTGCCTAACTCATCCAGCAAACTGAACAGGTTGTACTTATACTCCTTCTTTTTCTTTAAAGATTCCCAACTAAGAGTATGAGTACTTCCCTACGAAAGGATATTTTTTTTGAATTGATATTTTTTAACGCCTTGGCTTATGCTGATTCTGGAGTAGTCATTATTGCCAGAGCCTACATATTCCTACGAATCATCTATATGGAAAGCTTTGGTTGGTGGTTTAGCATCGATTGTATCAAACAGATGCGCTGATTATTTAGTAGCATTCCCATTAGTCTTTTCCTTGAGCTCCTTAAAAACATCGTTGGTGAGTTTGATTTTCTTTTTTTTCTAATCAGTGGAGGCACTTAGTAACGGGG
>Ga0194117_10006772_pt1 | contig 9967 bp, 3 predicted proteins | sample TA2MahsurfametaG_FD_160579 | JGI IMG/M metagenome (GOLD analysis project Ga0194117, IMG submission 160579) | Freshwater microbial communities from Lake Tanganyika, Tanzania - TA2015009 Mahale N1 surface | ecosystem: Environmental > Aquatic > Freshwater > Lake | place: Tanzania: Lake Tanganyika...
TTTAAGGAGCCATAATGAAGGGAGTGCCGATTTTAGTCTTAGCCATATCAAAAGTCTCATTCATTAGTTTGGATATGCCAAAGTCTCCTATCTTGAGTTCGTTGCTGTTGGAAACAAAAATATTATCAGGTTTTAAGTCTCTATGTACGATTTTTTTCTCGTGGATGTACTTAAGGCCTAAGAGGAGTTGAATAAGCCACTAGATGACTTGTTATTAAGATAGAGGTTTGTTTTCATTACGCCTTTTTTATAGATACTTTTCTAGATCACCTTTTTCCGCGTACTCCATCACGATGCATACTGATTTTTCTTGAACAAAGGACTAATGGTAGCGTATAATATAACAATGATTAAGTTGCTGCATAAGTTTGATTTCCTTGAGTACTTGTTCTTTCGACTATTTGGTCCGATTTTCAAGTTTTATTTTCTGAGTTAGGTGGAGATACTTTAATAATGTAGCGTTGAGAGTCAATGCTAGACTGTACTAGAAACGCCTCTCCAAAATTACCGCTGCCTACTTTAGAGATGAAGGTGTAGGTGTGATGTTTGGTTTTCTTGATATTTTGGGTATTCATGGTGTCAGTTAAACTTAATTTAGAAATATAAGCAAGTTTTAAGCTAATATCTTTGCAAGCAACACTTATAATAACTTTTGATAATCTAAATGAGAACTTATAGATAAAATACAAGTGAATGATGAAAAGTTAAAATGGAATCATGTGATGCTGGATCAGCTTAATCCGAACTTTTGTTTGAGAGGTGTCCATAAATAGCTGAAATATGTATAGAAAAAGTTTGATGGCGGTGTTGATATACTCTAAGGGTCTGTATAGACCCAAGAAACTGATAAGTATTTTTTGGATGGGTTTGAATTATCAGCAGAAGTTTGACCTGAAAGACTTGCTCCAACAATATAGTATTGTGGATCTAGACTCCAGCCACTGTAGGAATATAAAATCTGAAGGTTGTAGCTTTCGTATTTACAACCATTTGTTCCAGATGAAGTGCCAATAACCGTGATTGTATCTGTGGACTGGAAAGCATATTTTTGGATTGAAATAGTTGATTGGATTAGTGAATCAATGTAGTAAGAAGTTGAACAGGGCGAAGGTGATACGCAACTATAAGTAGCAGATTGACCAAAAAGCAAGTCTAAAGTACTTCCTGTTGAAGAAGTATAGCATGTTCGTGTTGTAGGGTCACCTATCGTAAAGATTGATGGGGAAATAGTGATGGGTTTGCCTAATCTGTAACCTGGATTTCCAGAAGAAGATACTGGAGAATTCACTGTCACGGATAAACTAACTATGACAGTAGAGCCATAAGTAACTGTACTATTATATGTTGGCGATATTGTCACCCCAGAAAGGACATATGATGTGCCACTTTTACCAATAGTGTATGAGATAGTCATGCCTGTAAGAACATTACTGCAGCTAGATCCTCCAGCACTAGGAGTGGTCACTGTAATACTTGTCGAACTGGACGAGCAGTCACCTTTCAAACATAGTGTTGCAGCATAGTTATTATTCAAACTGGCGCAATTACTAGCAGTTGCTGTAACGTAACAGTTTGATGACTTTGAAGTTGTGGCATTTAAAATACCAGCAATACAGAAACCTCCTGGGCCAGGCTGGGGTGCCAAAAAGTAAGTTGAGGCTGAAGTTAAGAGATATTGATTTTTTGCCTAAATTGATAATGTATTACTGTGTAGCCTGAAACGAGTCCAGTTGAGCTGACTGCACTCTGAAACGATTGGCTGATGACACTTGGTATAATAGATGAACTTAATATATCTTTGTTTACAATTTGCTGACAGTGGGATAAGTGAGTGTGGCGGCTTGCAAATTCTGATAAAAATAGCCTATTGATCCACGGTTTGTAAATTAGACGCATGATAAATCATTGAATGATCCATAACCTGAGTTGGATGTTTGATTGCAAAGATATTAAATAGGTGACGAAGTTGTAAGACAGCTATATGCACTCGTCCAAGCAGATACTGTAGCCTAGGTAACTATTTGATTACTGAAGGGCACGCACTATCACAACAACAATAGTTATCGCAAAGTGATGGAGTTTTATCACAGCTGCAGGCAGAAAAATCTTGATAGAAGTTAGAGATAGTGGAAGTGGTGGCTGAAGAGGTTGTTATTTGAGAGGCGTAGCCCATTACATATTGGCAAAGGGTGAGAAAGATGATGCAATTGAGTGTTATTTGCATGAATTCAAATAATCAAAGTATATAATATAAAATGATTTTAAATAGATATAGATGCGAAAAATAAAGAAATTAATCAATGGTTTGATGTACTATAAAATATATATTTGTTTCTTAAGATTTGATTATTATGTAACCTAATTAAAATGTAAGTACAAACTTAGTAGATAAAAACCAAGATTCTATGCCATCCCATAAATTATTAGAATTGTGGTTATAATTAATAAAACTGAATAATTGGTAAAAATGTAAAAAAGGAAATAATAAATTTTCAAAAGTATTATAGTTTGCATATTAAAACTCTTCCTTTCACTTCTTGTACTCTATAGAGATGCTTTGATTTTAATATTTAATATATTTGAATTTCGGATTAGTCTTTTTCTAATTCATTTATTAAAATTGAACATGATGTTTCTCATTGTAGAAATAAAGAGCGATCGATAGCGACAAACTAATATTATTTCCAATTGCACCCTCATTGAGAAAAAACCATCTAAAAATGGTACGAAAGAGAGTACCTAATAACCTTCAAGACTTTTTTCTGAATAATTTCCAACATTTGGAAAGAGTGAATTTTTAAAGCCATCTGAGGTAATGTAAGTGCAGAAACCTCCTTCAAAAGAAGAACTTCATTAATTTGATTTGTTGAAAGCCTAAGTGGAAGAATTACATTCACAACAAATTGAATATCTTTAAGTTGACTAGAAAGACTAAATAATTACATAAAAACATAATTATGAATAGTTACAGTGAAAATGCAATTGCAACGTATTAATACGTATCTTCTTCTCTTTCTTATCTTCTTGCATGATATAGATACATCTATTTTTTCAAAACTATTATTGGAAATTGAATGGTTGAAAATGCATCTTCTGAGATTCTCCCTTTTTAGTTTCCACATGTTTCGTAACTTATAAGTTCAATCTTGGGGCTATTTCGAAAAGAGAATTACCTAAAAGATAATCATTATTTTTCTACAAATTGCCACTCTTAATTAAGATTTTTTTCCAGCTCATGCTATCAACCCTTTACCTTGGATATCAATGCAGAAAATTTCTTTATTTTTTTTCTTTTAAAATTTATTTTTATACTTATTATTTTAATCTAGACTTGTCGAAAAAAATTCGCCGAATTGAAAATTATTGGAAATCTAAAAGATTTTTTTAAGGTTTGCTAATATACTGCTAAAAAATGCAAAACTTTGAGAATTATTGTAAAAGGATATACTTGGCTTAGATTAAGCAAATCATTTGTGTTTTCGGGCTATTATCATTCTTTGTGCACCCTGAATTTCCTCTACTTCTTTTTAGTTTACAACAATAAGTTAGTAACTTTTTTCTACTCCCCTGATTCGATGCTTCTTTTGTGAGAATCCAGCAAGTTAGGCTCAATTACATCAGCAAGAGTATCCTGTTCTTGCAATCCAGCTATTTTTTCATTTGTTGATTCTCTTTTCAGCCAATCTTCCTTATTCTAAACCTTGCTTGACCCACTAAATTTGTTTTTCAAAGCTAGAATGATTTAAAATAAAAAGCACCCAATAAATACTGACAAGCCAATAGTTGCAAAAATTGAAGCAATATTCGATACAGATGCAGAATTATATACCAAGTCTTGGCCTATAAAGATAGCTACTAGGACGCTTACTATCAAATGGATGATGGAATAGACGTAATGCTTTGTTTTCGCCTCAGATTTAATGTAGAACAGTAATTATACAATGGAAAAGCCAATCAAAAAGATGACTAAGTGATAGGTATTTTAATATGGAATTATTGCTAGAACTGGTAACATGAGTCTCTGTGCGATTGCTAAATTTAGCAGTTTTCTTGACCTAAAATAGGGTATTTTATGCCAATTTATATCAACCAGTAAAAACACTAAAATAATGCAGTATATTGCTATTATTACTATTTAGGTAGTTCCAATGTCTGCAAATCGTATTGCAAGGTAAATTTCTAGCAAGGCTTCTTGCATGCTCAAAAATAAAAATGTTCTAAGCCCAGTCAGAATATTTTCATAGTTTCTCTGACTGATGCATGTACATTTTTCAGCTAAAATCTTACGGATAAGTAGTAGGAGACCAAGTAAAATTGCAGTGAGTAACGCGAGAATAAATATGGGAATGATATTTGTCTTTAAATCCACCTGTTTTATGAAACCATCTAAACGATTCATCCCTCTTGCAGTTAGTATTCCATCAGCAGTTTTGCCTCTGTATTGGAGTTGAGAGAAAACCATGAAGTATTGGAATGAGTCGAGTATCAAAGTGAGAGGGTAAGAGAAGGCCACTTAAACAAAACTGAGCAGTCCTAAAATTTGAAGACTTAAGATAAAGTAGAAAATATGCTGAGAGCGCAAAAACATACCAGAGAAAATTGCTATCAAAATGATGAGTATACCGATTGGGTTGGCTCCCGAGGAAATAGGAGTTGAGCAAATTCCATATATAACATTTGATGAAGATACTAACATCGTCATCTTGACTTTGGAATCTGAGCAGGTTGTACAGTGAGCGTAGTAGGGGTCAGTACATGTTTTGCAAGAATAATGGCAAATTTGTGCAGAAACAGAAGAAGTTAGGCACAATATTAAGAAAAATAGTAGAAGTTAGCTTCTCATTATAATTAATATGGTTTGATTATTAAACCTTAAAATACAATCACAAAGATTGATGTTATGATTTCTAATTTATCGAGTTCTCAGTAACCATACTTTTGAGATATTAATACTATCTTTATAAAACTCGATCAAACCTGATGTATGAATAAAAAATAATCAACCTTTGTTTAATCATTTCTTTTTGCCTTTCATCTGCCCAATCTAAATGGCTTTTTCTGTCAAAGCTTAAGTTAATTTGATGCATTCATCTTACTTTTATAATAAAGCCCTCTATTTTTATTCAATAATCCGTTACTTTTCATCTAACTTAGCTAGGTATATTGCCTCAATATTTTTGAAAAGAGTGCCAAGTTATCTCTACTTCTTTATCCATTCTTGATTTAGCTAGTCAAGTGATTTTTGCAAATAGTTCAATCTCTCTATCCAAATTTTATCCTTGTACACTTACTAAGATGCTAAGCGTTAAGCCTCAAAGCGTCTTAGCTGAACTTATTGCTGTTGCAATTTCTACTCAGCTTTAGTTAGCTAATATTCATTATTGCTTATTTTTTTCTCTAAAAACAGAATATGTTCTTTAAGCTATACGATCTAAGCTTTCGCTTCCTAAAGAGCCCTCTGTGTTTATATTGGAGATTCATTTAAAAAACTTGAGTCTCCTAGGTTAGATTTTTTATGTTTTACTTATTATTTGTCTTATTTGTACTTCTTACTTTTTTAGCTTTTTTCTTATAAACTTCCATTATCGTAGTAGTTATTTGATTGACTCTTCATTCCATTTTGTGAGCTTGACTACTTGGGAGAAGTATATTTAGCAAGAGGACTTGACTTGTTATTCTAAGTGTATTGATCTGGACTGTTGTGCTGAGTCTTTTGAGACCTATACTCTTTAATTTATTTTTACAGCTTCATACAAATTATTTTTTTATCCTCTACACTTTCCTAAAGTCTTGCTCTTTAGAATTAATGTTCGCTCACTTGAACTCTTAATTACTCGATAGTTTCTCTTAATTTTTAAAGCATTTCGCGAAGTTAAATATTTTATTTTTAGTAGAGCTAGATTTTTTATTTATTCCTTTCAAGCTCTCCATAGGTGAGTTGTCTTAAACTATTCTAATCTTCTTTAACTCTATACAATTAGTTCTTAAGATCGCCAATCTAAACATCACGTTCCTTGAGTTGTCTTGTTTTTGTTTCGAGTCTACTGAGTATATCCTGATTGCCTGCTTAAAGTATTTGTATTCTAGTGTTTTTGCGATCGACTTCAAGTTGCATTTTCAACACAGATTCCTCGTATTAATGTTGATTTTCATTAACCTCAGATAATCTTTTCATATATAATTCTCTAATTTGAAGTAGATCTTTGTTATTGTCTTCTGCGACTTGATTTAATTTTGTCTAAAATCCTTTATACATCTCTATCTTAAGTAGTTCCAATCGGTGCTAATACGTTCCTTCAAGTTTTTTCCACTTCTAATCGATCTTTTTCCGCTAAATGTCCCATTATTTCAAAATCTACCTCAGCCGATCATTCTAAATTTAAACATATCATTACCTAAATCTGATAAAGCAGAAGTTGCTGTAGATATTTTTAGTGATTAGCTTGAATCTACTTATCTTTCTATCTCAATGCTGCTCCTAACTATTCGGAATGGGCTATCATCAACTGTTCCTTCTGTGTTTGGACTGCCTCAGTGGCCTGATCGAGTTGTATTTGTTACCAGGAAAGTAGATGAACAGATGCAGGGCGGTCTGGTTTGAGGGCAATGGGTGGATTGGCAGTGAGTAATTATAAAAAATTCATTTATTAATATAATCATTGTTTATCAAATTTGTCAATGAAGATCCTGTAATCTTCGGTCGTGTTTTTATCTGAAAATCTTTAAAATAAATCACACCCAACCTCTAGAATTTTTCCAATGTATTAAAACTAAGATGACTTCTCTTATTTACTAACTAGAATATGGATTACCTATTTTTCGATCTATAGAATATACAGCCAACTTTTTATATCTATGGGCATCGAGCCAATAGAGCTTTTACTTGTTATAAGTTTTGAGGGTATCCTCTAATAGCAACTACTTTTTAGACCTCATCTATCTATTATTGGCTTTCCCTGAGAGCTGCAATCACGATAGAAGTGGCTAAAATCACAGGGATAGGCTTATCTAAATGAATAGCTTTATACTTAAGGCCTAGCAAGATTCAATCAATTCGGAATAAAGATCACCCTTCGAGACTTACTTTTTTAACAAAGTTTTAAACTCAAAATAGTTAATGTTATTTGCTTTGCTTAAAGGATTGTTTTAGCCCTCTTTACCTTAACAAGTTATTACAAGTAGTTTGCCTGATTTTTTAGGAGATTTCATAACTTTACTTATATGTTTTTGAATCTGTTCATATGAATCATTATTGGAGTTTATAATCAATGATGGAGTGTGTTCAAAATTTTATAGATGGCCTTTTATAGTTTAGAATAATTATTTTTAGATTTAAGTCACAGGAGTATGCAAACAACAACTGAAAGAAGCAAATTGTATTTCTTTTAAGAAATGCACTCTTAAGGCTTTTAGATCTTACTGAGTGCGAGGGTATCCCCATAGCAAAAATTATTCTTTGTAGTTATATTTTTAAATCTTTCGTGCAATCAAATCTACAATGAAATCTTAAGAAATGGCTTAAAGTGGCTTACTCGCTTACTTTTTCTTTTCAGGCTTTACTTTAGCCTCTTAGATTAATTATTTAAGACTCCAACTCAAAAAACCAAAACTTTTGGCAAGTTTGATCGAAAAAACTTCGACTTATTTCATATCATTTCCATGTAGAAAATGTAAAGGAACAAATTGGACAGGAGTGAGATCTCTTTGACTTAACTATTTTTCAATTAACTTGCTTAGTTAATTGATATCCTAGTTGTAAAATTTAATATTTATGAGTTTATCTGACTGTTTATAAAACTACAAAACCGGCTATAGTTTGCTACGATAAGTTTATATGATAGTCCTAACTTCCTTCTATAAGTCTTACTTGCTTGCTTATTTGCGTATTTCGCTCAAAGTTTTGATCCCAGCTTTCTTCATCTGGGTTTTTGTGAGGTCGATATTAATAAAACCCAAAACTTTTACTTGTAAAAATTTAACTCCCAAAGAGTTTAGTTATTTCAAATCAGTCTAAGAACGAGGAAAACCTTCGATGAGGTATTTTCGAGGTCCAAAGATAGCCATCGATCGTTTTAATACTTTCATTATGAGTTCGCTTGAAAATTACTGTTTGTTTTCAATGCATTTACGTATTTAGTTCGACTCCGGCGAACTAGACTTCTCTTAGAATTTGATCAAATCCAAAGCTGATAGGTACTTGAACTTGAACTCCGAAACTAGAAACTGAGCCAATCTATTTTACTATATTTTTACTGGTGCTTAGGTGCGCCAGGTCCTCCTCCCAGTAACCAGATCACAGTTTTCCCTCTAAAACTTTTGGGTTCATACAGATCCATGCTGTTACTACAGCCCATGATGTATTTGATGATATCAAGTTAAAATTATAAGTAAAGCAAGCATTTGATCATTTTTGACCACTATTCGATTATCTGATTTTTGAAAGGTTGTGTTCATTCAAAAATCCAAAAACAAAAGGATCACTTTTGAGATGACTAGAAGTTGAGGTTGAGAGTTGATTATTTTTTGAATTCATACCTAATCCTTTACGCTTTATCTGGTTGCATTCGCAGCGTTTACTCATCCCACATTTCATACATTATCCAAGTCTCTCTTTTTTTAGAGATTTAAACTCGTTACCTCTTTTTATATCCACATCGTTTTCATTGAATTTTGATCTTCTTAGGTAGCCGCATTCACTAGTTTTCGAGGAAGGAAATGAAGATAATAACTCCTCATCTCTTTCAACTACATATGCAATAACCATATTTTATGGTTTATACTCTATCTTCAGCTACCATTTTGAAGTAAAATCACCTAACTATTAGTGGCAAATGGCTGTATTGAAGGTAGGTATAAATTAGAAATTGATATTGACCCACATTTTAAATGCTAAAGCTACCATTGATAGTAGTGGCCCTCTAATTTCTGTAAAAAAATCTAATAATATTTAATGCTAGTTGCCCATGCACTAATTGGAAGAATTGGACTCAAGCCAAACGATCGTTCGCTTTCTAATCCAACACTACAAAATAAAAACCAAAATGGGATAACTGTTCAGCACTTAAGCCATCAGCTCCCCCGTTTTAGATTTCATCTTTAGTATGTTGAATATCTATGTGGCTGTTTTTTAGTGACAGTATTGCGCAAACTGTTTTGGTGTGTTTTCGAAAGGGAAGTCACTGAATTAGCAGTCGCTGGGAATGATGGTGTTGTGTAAGAGTGCATTTGCGCCGATCAAAAGCAGAGGTGAGTTGTTTTGATTGATAAAGCACATGAATCCATTTTCGTACTTGCAGATGGGTTGGTGGTTATTTTTTCTTAGCGTAATGAAATCAACTGTCTGAAAGGGAGTCTAGACTTTTGTAGGCTGATTTCTATACATGTTTAAACTGTATAATTATGAATATAATTTTTACTGACTATTATTAAGTTGCCTTTAAACCTTGTGATACTTCACTCAATCTTTCGAGTTAATACATTTTGGTAACATGGTTTTGTATATTTTGGTTGTTTATTTTTCAGATTATCATACAATCAATAAAATGATGTAAACGATATTTATGAATAAAAGTAATATATATGTGATTACAGTTCATGGGTAATGCTGCTCAGATGTAAGCATTTGGTTCTTTTTCGCAGAGTTAGTGATCCGTAATTTCCACACTTTGTAGCTTTTCTCTCTTAAATTGTGAATTTTCTTCACGTTATTCTAAACCTTAAGCTTGTGTAAAAATGACTTCAGCATCTACGCTTCTCGCCTCTTTTGCTAACTCAATAACTTACCACGCGAAACATCAATCAAAGTACTTCTCTCTTGGTCTTCATCATACATTTTTTTTATTGACTTAAGATTAGAGATTTTTGGCTACGGAGACAAATAAGTACGTATTTATGGGGTTCAACTTTTTTGCTGAGTGAACGAGTGTTGCCTCTTATAAAGTATACTTTTGTGTTGAGATTTTGCCGT
>Ga0194117_10006774_pt1 | contig 9966 bp, 4 predicted proteins | sample TA2MahsurfametaG_FD_160579 | JGI IMG/M metagenome (GOLD analysis project Ga0194117, IMG submission 160579) | Freshwater microbial communities from Lake Tanganyika, Tanzania - TA2015009 Mahale N1 surface | ecosystem: Environmental > Aquatic > Freshwater > Lake | place: Tanzania: Lake Tanganyika...
TTTTAGAGATAGAATCAGTCACTCGACTCTAGCCAGATATGATATCTATCTTAGAATTTGTTTTCGCAGAAGAAGGAATCGATTTCATTGAGGATGCTCTTGGTTTACTGAATGCTTACTTGTATAAGTTACCAAAAGTTAGCGGTAATATATGGTTTTTCTATCAAGTAGTTGTGTACAATATGGTTGGTATTCCAAAAAATATGTGGCCAAATCTCGAACAACTCAATATGCCTCCTAAACATAAACATATTATGAACAGTATCCGTTCAGCTGATAACTCAGAAATGATGTAGAGGAGTATGCCAGTTTTAAGGAACTATATTCAGAAGAGTTCAGTCAACACTGAGCCTAATCATGAAATTTTAAAGTCTAGCATCATGCAGCTCTTATTCTACCTCATCGGATAAACCTACAAACGTCCTCCAAACGATTTCAGTGGAGAACTTGACCTTACTTGTTGCACAGCCCTATTGATCTACTTACTCTAAAACTATCAGAGAAAATTACCCTAGCAAGTTTACGTGCATATCTATGAGTTTACTAAGCTGAACATAACAAAATTCAAAAGTAAAATGATGAAAATATTGACTAGTCAACTTATCGGTCTGCTTCTATGGGTGGCACCAACAACTGCACTAAATCTAGCCCATCGCGATAATATACTCAGTGTTTATCTGAAATAGTTGGTTAGTTACCATAGCAAATATGAGATGGAGCATTAGAGAGCAAGAGTTATTTTGGGTATCAACTCGATTCTGTTGTTGCCTGAAAAACCACAAGAAATAATGGAGAAACTCCCTGAGATGTTTAAAACTCTTGTGATTCTAGTTAAGAAGAATGCTGAGTAAAGAGTTGAGGAAGCTGAGTAGGATGGAAAAGATCATCAAAGCGAGGAATCTGAAGATGAAGGCGACATCTAAGACTATAATTTCGATTAAGATTAAGAAGACTTCTGGGAAGAGTAATATGGGGATAACTACAACTCAGCTCTTGATTCGATCGATGAAATACTCGACTTCAAAACAATGATTGGAAGACTGTCCCAAGAACAACCACATATTTTTAGCTAACTAATGAAATCAGTGGCAGCTGAAGACTTGGCGATATTGTAATAGAAGATAAGAAAGGCTCTGGAGAAAGTGGAGCAGCACATGAACGTTCATGGTTGATTGTTGTATTTAAATATAAAGCTATTTCTGATGAGATAATTTTGAAAATAGTATTGAAAATGGTTTAAGGGGATAAGATTTCGTTATGAACGGATTGATTAATTGATTATAAGATAAGCAAAGATATTGATCAAAAAATTATATGAAATAAAAAGAAAAATTATCAAATTATAAGACCAGATGATGTAAAGGTAAAAGCTGAAGAGAACATTTGGAATTTGTTTATAGATAAGATGTTTTAATCCTAATATCGTTATTTTTTAATAGAAAATCATCGGTCTTTCAGCTAACCTAAAAAGGATTTTGTTCCAAAACTTATTGGTTGGCTCTAACACCTAACCCCAACTTACCATAACAAAAAATTCCTAGCCGATTATAGTTTTACCCAAAAACATATTCCTTTCCATGTAAAATAGTCTTGTTTCTATATAAATTGTCCTAAAAACACTCCACAGGACAATATATACGATAAAAAGACCGAACAACTAGCGGTTAAGAATATAACTAAGCTCCTCTAGGATAACTGAAAAACCTATATAAATAGTTGGGCTTATCACTCGACTAAACTACTGTTATTTGGAGCAGTGATACATTTATATGCAATAGAGGTCAATTTCTTACACCAGGTGAGCATCAAGCATAGAAAAGAGGCATTGCCTCAACAATCTTTTTATTTTAGAGCTGTTTTAAAGGCATAAAATGGTAGAGCTTTATAATATATAATTAAGATTCGGAAAACAAATGGCTTTTTTCTATTCTTTGTGCTATCCAATGCCTCACTGCACAAATATCTATCCATTCGTCCCCTAGCTGCAACCACAACTCCAAAAAACAACCATACTCATCTCTAATACTCAAAGTTTTGAAGGTTCATTCATCAAAAATAATTTTGACATTTCAAATCTCAACACCAATACTACAGTTTTAGATCAACCCAGCACCCCAGAAACTAAGACTGAAGTCAAAATTGTGCGGAAACAGAGCAAAAAGGAAAATAGACGAAAGTAGGATGAGAATTTTGGTCGTAGAAACCAGAACAAAGACCGTAATGTTCTCTCAGGAATATTGAAAGGATACATTCAGTTCGTCATGAATAGCCCCAAGGTAAGACAGATGGTTGAGAATCTATCAAAAAAAATGGATTTATAAAATGGTTGCAAAATTTTTTATTAAGTTTTGAGTTAAACTTTTCCACACAGGAAATCATACGTGGGAATAAAGGAGATTAGAAAGCTTCTACGTGGGGAAGGAGAAGCTAAGGAAATTTCCAGACTTTTGGCCGTATCGTTGAGATACTATCTAAGCGAGGTATATCCCCTACAATTACACAATTCGGGGCAGAAGCAAAACAAAAAGACCAAAATCAATCTCCTGAAAAAGGTGAGAAAGCTAAAATAAGGTTTATTTTAATTTTGATTTATATTCTTCTTCAAACTTAACGAATATTCTTACAATGATCGAAATAAACTTTAATAATAAATGATGGACGCAGACTTTAAAACTGTAATTATAGACTAATAATCATTTTTTTGCTCTAGATCGAGGGTTTCTAAGAGCTGCGAACTTAATACAAGGAAATCATAGTTTTATTTGGATACTCATATATCAGATTTTTTTATTCTTAACAATTAAAACACGTGGGCTTGAATAATTATTAGTCGTAAATGTGCATATCAAGGAAGAATGGTGTTATCAAGTTTGGTTATTCAAATTAGATTTTTATATTTTTAATTCTCTTTAGGTTGAACAATCGAAAATGCAATATACCAACTACAGATAAATAACATTTTTGGCACAGTCCGAGATAGAGGAAAATCATCAATTACACTCAAAATTGATAAAGGCATCCTCCTATATAATACCTATTTAGCTAGGTAGCAACCTTTGTGATAGCTATATAATTTGATTTAAAATAAACACATTTAATTAGCATAATCCCAACATACACAGCTCTTTGAAATATTAAAATACCCATGAAACTGATTAGTTGCTGACAAATACCCAACAAAGAGAGAAAAGAGTATATTTTTATTACAGCTTTTCATTTTATCCGAAGATGCTGATGTATTAGACTCACTTTTATGATAGTTTACCTTTACTATACTAAAATTAATAAAAACTACAGTATTCGATCTCTATCGATGTAAGACTTCCATAATAATGAAGCTTAATTGAATGGAAAAATAGAGATAGATACCCACAAGTCAAATGATAATCGAACGATGCTTTTTAGAAATTGCGAGCAGATAATTAGTTCTTTCACCAATTAATAAACTTTGAATCGTTTCAAATATTATCGATCTTTTTTACCTATAAATTAAGCAAATCTCTTTACGGGATGCAAATAGTTCAATTATCATATTTCCTTCTTTCTAAAATACATTAATTCTGATGAGAATAACTGAACCCAGTTTAAATAACCTAACTTATATTGATGTAATAATTATTGACATTATTTAGTAAAAATACGATTATGTATGCATTCATAGTGGTCTATTTGCATAATAAAAATTGCCACTGCCAGGATTCGAGCCTGGGTTCTCAGAGCCACAATCTGAGGTACTAACCACTATACTACAGTAGCAACCTTGTCTGACACCAACCAAGAACAAAGATATCTATCATAGTTTAACATTTTTATCGAAGATAGATTAGTGTTGATGTTATCATCAAACCTCATCAAAATCCATCGATTACTACTGTTTTATTTGATGGGTATCGGACGATGTATATTAAGGAATGTTTCATCTGAATCATATTAATTTAAATTATAATCTTTTTCCATTTCGCATGAGTATAGCCGAAGAGGTTGATGTCGATAAAATTATCAATAAATTGCTGGAAAATGGAGGCAAAGATGTCAAACTTCTTGAATCAGAAGTTAGGGGACTTTGTCTTAAAGCGAGATAAATATTCTTTGAACAACCGATGCTACTCTAGCTTGAAGCTCCCATCAAAATATGCGGTATCTTTAGATTAATTCAGGAGACATACATGGACAATACCCCGATTTGATAAAGCTTTTCGAATATGCTGGATTTCCAGGTGACACTAACTATCTCTTTTTGGGAGACTATGTTGACCGTGGAAAACAATCAATCGAAACAATATGTCTGATGCTGGCATACAAGATAAAAAATCCTTAGAACTTCTTCATGTTGAGAGGGAACCATGAATGCTCAAGTATCAACCGTATTTATGGTTTTTATGACGAATGTACTTAATAACCTACCTAGGTAAAAGAAAGTATAACATCAAACTATGGAAAACTTTTTCAGATGTATTCAATGTCATGCCTGTTTGTGCTCTCATTGACTAGAAGATATTGTGTATGCATGGTGGACTCAGCCCACAACTCTAAAGCTTTGAGCAGATCTTAAAGCTAGTTAGACCACTTTAAGTACCAGATCAAGGACTACTTTGTGATTTACTTTGGGCTGATCCTTAGAAGGGAATGACTGGATGGGCTTAAAACGAAAGAGGAGTTAGCTTCATTTTCGGTAGTGATGTGGTTTCGAACTTTTTGAAATAACACGACATTGATTTAGTGTGCAGAGCTCATCAGGTCGTCTAAGAAGGATATTAATTTTTCGCTAAGAGACAGTTAGTTACTATTTTCAGTGCACCTAACTATTGTGGATAGTTCTAAAACTCTGGGGCTGTGATGAGCGTCGACGAGTCTTTGATGTGTTCCTTTCAAATTTTAAAATCATCGAAGAAGAAGAAATGATAGTAGAAACTAAAGTGGTTGTGTTGATAATTAAAGTATTATATGATCATTTCTGATTGAATTTTGTATCTTAAAAAAGTTGTAAAACTTATATCTTAGACTCAGGAATTATCTAAACATGATTGTTTGTTGTTGGTTTATGAAGTTGTTTTGGGAATATTGTTCTTGTACTTTGATATTGTCTTGGAAGAGGGGGATTTTTTACTTCCACGGCATATATTGATTCTCTTTTATCCATTTGGGGCAATAAAGTAGTTTGAGGTGGCATTAGTGTTATTGTTTTCGGTCTATTCGACTCTTCTCTTTTTATCATATTAAAAGTATTTTTTATCCCGTTTTTATTAGCTTGAAGGATTGGTGCTGGTTTATGTGCTTTAGGAGTATTATTTTGTCCTTTATTTATTGATGGTATCGGTTTATTTGATTGCAAATTTACATTTAAATTTTGAGTTTTAAGAGTATTTTGTCTGTTAATGATTTTATTGAGAGGTGTTACTGGTTTCATGTTGCTACGAGTTTTAGTCTTTACATCCATGATAGGTTTTTTAGAATTACTGGATGCAAGGGATTTCTTTTAATTCGGTTTATTTGAAACTTTCTTTATGTTGTTCAGTTGAGAACCGGGAGCATTAAGCTTAGTAGGTGGAGGTACATATTTCATAGGCTCTTTGGGAGGTTGGGGTATTCCCCGTATTTATTGGATCTTTTTATTTCTCGAGTTGATGTAAAATTATTTGAACAACTCAATATCTTCGGCTATGGATCTGGCATACATCTTGATATCTTTGCCAGCTATAATTTTAATTGCAAGCCATTGCCTGAAATGTGGTTCTGTTAATTTGTAATAATTTAGTCCTCCTCTGGACAAATCCTAAAAATACGTTAGAATATATTTACCCATTTCAGTGGCAAGAAATGAAGTAAGTTACTTCACTTTGTTTTGATCTGCTACTTTATCATACTTTAGTTTTGCCAAATACTTTTTTTTTACAACTTCAGTATTGTTATTGTATGGGTTTAGTTCTCCTTCTTTGTTCAATAGAGGTAGATATTTCATAATTCTGGGACTTGGACCGTATGCGGCCAAGTAAGTTTTAGGGTCTACTTTAGGCTTGTAGAGGAAATTATACTCTTTGCTTTTCGCTTCATTATGGGACTCCTCAATCGCACTCAAGTGAGATGTTGCTGGCTATGTTATAAATTGAAGTACTGGCGTTGTAAGCTGTAGAGTAATAGAAAGGTTAATAGTTATAGCGATGGCAATGAGGGAAAGTAGATTAAGCTTCATAATTGATACTTTTGGTCAATTATATTTACAGTAACTAAAATTTCATAAATTGTAATCTTGTAGTAATTATAGATTGTATCATCCCGTTACATTTTTTTTTCATGCTATCCTATCTAACAGATAATGGATTCAGCTATATTTATATTTCGAATATAGATTTATTAGCTCTTTATAAACTTAATTAAGCCATCGTTAAATGATAAATAAAACAACAAATTCAAAATATACTACTTAATACCAAAAATGATAACCATACAGTCAATCTCATAATCTAAGCATTTGTAGTTGATTGAGATAGCAAATCGATAGCCATTCCTTCTGTAAATTTGACCATGATAAATTTGATATTTGGTCATCTGCTTTGTATTAAAGGAGGGGTGTTTGGAATTATGATCGATTTGTGTTTGAAGTTAGATCCCAGATATATGCTTTGCTATCGTCTCCTACTGTACACATGTGCACTGCTGATTGAGGGGCCCAAGCTACGGCATTCACACAGTCTTTGTGATTGCTTAATCTCATCACTGGAATGACTGGCTTTCTGGATAATCATATGATTACCTTGAATCTATCATAGTCACATAATTTGCCTACATCTAAATACAAGCGAGAAGTGTAGTGTTAGGTTATTTTCTATTCCATGCCAGTTTCAATATAGGTCTTCCTCTTTAAGTTTAATACTGAACTGAAGAATGTTGCAGATCTCGAATATCAAATTGTCTAACACTGCCATCAGCTCCTACTGATGCGAAGATATTTCTTTCTTTGGAGAAATGTATATCATATACCTCTTTATCATGCGCGATAAGTTGAGTAAAGACAGTAGCTTTTTCGATGTCCCAAATGGTACAGGTAGTATCAATCGAACTTGTTCCGATTAAATTGTTAAGTTCTGGATTCCAGTCGAACGAGGTGAGTGGAGCTGAAAAATCATTATCCTGGATCATCAAAATGCTACATTTTTGAGGTTTAGCTACTGGCTTACTTACTTGTTATCTTTTATTTTCCAAATTTTCAAACATTCACCAGAAGTTGCCAATAAATCGGGTTTATCTCCGCTCTGCCTACAAGTAGTATTACCTCGTCAGGTATGAACATCAGTTTGGTGGGAGGGTATTCATGTGGGAAGCTCATTCTTTTTTGAATATTTTTGCTCTCGTTGAGCTGGATGATTTACACATGGATAAGATCAAATTTACTTAGTTATTGATATCAGGCAAGAATGAGCCGATTCCAAGTCGGAAGGGAAACTGTAGTTTGTTTGAAAATCCAAGGGAGAAGATATTCCACGGGGCCGTGTATGTGATCACTTGGTTTTAGATATTATCAGGTTCGCCGAGTTCATTTCTATTCTCATTATCCATGATTAAACTATTAAATCAGTATAAATTATAAATCACGTCGGATGCACCCGCGTAAATCAAATATCCTCGATGATCTTCAAAAACTAAACAAAAGTTGGCCTCTACTTGGGTTACTCATTCAAACAGGCTAACACTAGCTCACATAGTCTATGTGAATAGCCTATTGAATAAAGTTATTTCTATTTACGCTCGTAGTAATCATCGATTATTTATAAGGTATTTAAATTGTAACATTACATGGCTGCTTAGAATGTCATAGCTTAGATCATTGTTAGACCCACAGCGAACATCTAGCTTAGATGGATCGTAGTTAGATCTTAAAATTTACGATGTTTTATGTTTTACAGTTGCTAAGGAGCAAGCAAACTCATGGAAGAAGGATTTTACAGGACGATTTCATAGGCAGTTTTCCCTCCATGTATAAAATAGGAGTCTATAAGTTTTGGATTAGATAGATGGTCAAAAAGTATGCTCCCTGCCTTTACATCTCCATGACAAGTTCCATTTTTTTAAAGAAAATACAAGACATCTACAATGGCTTTGAAAATATTAACTATATCTTTCTCGGGTATCATTTTATTTTTTTCACTATATTCCTATATTAAATCTTCAAGAGTTCTAGTCAAATAGGGGTATTACAGGTAGAGTTCACAAAGAGGCTACCCTTAACAAACAAATAGACCTCTCAAGCCGTTATTTTTCTTATTTTTGATCAAATATTGAGTAACAGTCAGCAGATGAGGATGCTGCAGTTTTTTTCTTTTATTTGCTAGTTAAATTAAAGATGGGAGATTTCTTTACTCTAAAATTATTTGTTGGTAGGCAGTTGCTGTGTGAGTACTGATGTGAAACATCCCTCCGTATCTTGGATCTTAAGTCACCTTTTTTGTGCTCATAGGAATGGTCGAAATTTGAGTTTAAGAATTTGTACTTCCCATTTGATTATTAAAGTTTATATAATACTAAAATGACCTTTGTCTTAAAACTTCAACCTAATATTCTTCGTAAAAAACTATTTGTGGAATTAGAAAAAACTATTTGTGGAATTATAACTTATCGGATGTTCAACAGCAAAGTCGAAGGTTTGTATTAAATTATATGTCAAAATAGGATCATTCCTCAGCTGGCTTCTTTCCTTTGTTTTTCTTTCGAGAAGTACGGCTAGGCTTTTTAGTCTCGAAAGGAGAAAGAGGAGCTAAGTTGATTTTCTTTTCAGAAGAAGTTCTGACCAAAAATTGGTTAGCATTAACAAGATTCTTGCCAACCTTGATGTGTCTTTGGTGAATTAGAACACGAGCTTGGTGGATACTCTTAGCTTGGAAACCTTCTTGATAGATTCTAGTTTGGAGTCTTTTGTCCAAAAATTTGTTGAGAGTGAGACCTAAAACATAATCGAGTTTGAGTTCTTCGTTTGACAGAAGACCATATCTATGCATTCTGTTGAGAAGGGCAGCTCCTTCGAAAAGTCTTCTTGGGTCTTTTTACTCAAGAGTAAGCAACTCTCTGGCTGCTTTCCTAAATCTGGAAAGCAACAAGTGGACTCTCCAAACTTAACGTTTATTCTTGAGGCCGTATTTGCCGACCAGTTGAAGTTCGTGATCGATTCTTTCCTTTTCGAAAGGTCTTCTGGGAGTATTGAAGGTGGAAGAATCTAAATAATGGATGAAGTACAGTTTCTATAGTTTTTGCCCATAGATTTAATAATAATATATAAATCAAAATATTCAATACTTTGTTGTAAAGATTATCATAAGGTGAAATTATCTTGATTCAACCATAGTCTTGAAAAATTATTGAAATAAGTCCTAACATCCCTGGATAATTGTTTAACTATGAAGTATTGGAACTCAAATTGAATCTATTGCTAATGTATTTCAATCGAATTTTATTAACAGGTAGAATAGTTTCAAAATTGTTTCATTCCTTAGTATATCTTATAAATGTCTTACTTACTTATAATTATCTTATGGTAATATAACTCATTACATAATAAACTTAATTTGTTAAGCAAATATGACCAGGCATAAATCTTTAAAATCGGAACCCACTTAAGTTTATCGCCATCCTGCTAAGTTTTTAACTACCAAGTTAGAATTGAATACGAAGAAGCGACTCTTTAGTAAACAATCACTTAATTTTTACCAAAAAGAAAGTATTATTACTCTGCCATTCATATAAGAAAACTAATATAAACTTTCACCTTTGAAGAAAAATTTAAAGAAGGATGGAAGCCCTCAGAAAGCATCGCTTCTACATAACAATCTCAAATATGTCAGTAATTACCTTAAGCAGCAATCCTCGCTTACAAAAAGCAAAGATAAAAGGGTTTCAAATCCAAGTAATAAATATTATAATAGTGATTCCTTAGGTATCCTTCGAGAAAAAGTTATGGGGTTAATTAAACTTCAAAAA
>Ga0194117_10006775_pt1 | contig 9964 bp, 5 predicted proteins | sample TA2MahsurfametaG_FD_160579 | JGI IMG/M metagenome (GOLD analysis project Ga0194117, IMG submission 160579) | Freshwater microbial communities from Lake Tanganyika, Tanzania - TA2015009 Mahale N1 surface | ecosystem: Environmental > Aquatic > Freshwater > Lake | place: Tanzania: Lake Tanganyika...
AATTAATTTTAAGTGTTCAGTATAAAAATATAATTTTTTAATGCATTCAAGATAATGTTATATAAATCAGAACTATATTCCCATGAAAAAACTTAAAATTAGCACCCATAGGACAAGAAGAAGTTGCCGATATGCAAAAGCATCTCTATCTGCCAAAGTCTTACTCTTAAAGGCCGTTTTCGAACAGGATTAACCCATAAAAAAAGTATGTAACATTTTATTTAGGCGTCTCAGGCTTTAAATATCAAATATTCAACTGCAAAGACTTTAATTCGATCATTTAAGAAAGCCAACTCGTCTATTGATTGGAATTTTGCTTAGAAATAGATTCCTGTTTAAAATGTTAAAATTACTGGGGTCAAAAGATGCCATTACATATAGTTAGACAAATTAGAGCTTAAAAATGAGTGTAGCAAATCATAAACTGACCCATCTTATGGAAATTGTACACCCGAGCTGAAGTTTTAGATTGAGCAAAATCCTGTTCGAAATGGTGTATCTTTCGCAAAAATTGAAATAGTATCGAGAATAGTAGAGGAAAGCTTAAGTTTTAAACCTGGTTTTCTTTTAGATTGATTATAAATTACTTTTTTAACTTAAACACTTCATTTTCTTCCTTTGAAACTTAACTAGTAATCAACAGTGGTTTCATTTTTATATTTGTATCCTATGTTTCTTAACTCACAAAAATGTAGTTTGGTGCGAATCTTTTCATAAATTAAGCCTAGCTCTTGCTATTTTTTTACTAATCATACTAATCAATCTATTCTATTTATAAGTAAAAAAAGATAGAATCATAGAGAGTCACTTTGGAAGTATTGATATGATTTATGTGATTATTCTTTCTAAATACACGTGGACCTATTTTCTCTCTTGTAGTTAGAATCAATGATCGCTTTAAAAATTTCTTCTTACAACAAACAACATTTGGATTGAATTAAGAGGAGTATAAATCAACAGATCTATATAGATTTTATGTTGATTTTGTTTCAAGTCACTCCTTTTCTTGGTAGATGGGTAAAATCTATAATCTTTGTGTCAATAGTCTAATAAATTAACCTTAATTATACTAAACTAATATATCTTACAAATTTATTTGTTTCAACATATGAAAGAAGAAGTCACCATCGACATCATTTAATCCAACTTCTAACACATCCTCTCATTAGTAGGATAGAATTCCTTCGTCTAATGGGAATCATTTACCAAATCAAGTACCTCACTCAACAAAAATATGGATTAGCTTGCTAAAGCACTCAATACTTTCAGAGAGATACAACAGAGAAGATTTATTTCTTCCATGAAAAAACTTAAAGGATTTGATATTCCCGATCTTATCAAAACTGTCAAATCCAAGAAACTACCCAAAGAGGCTCTTAGATCCATCGGAGGAAGATTTAAATTGAATGAACCGAAAAAGCTAGAGTTAGCCGATAATGCTGAAAATTTGAGAAATGAGGCTAAAAAGCTACTTTAAGAATATTTGAATGTCAACGAAACTATTGCAACAAAAATCAAAGAAACTGCTTCCCTTTTACAATAAAAAATCAAGGATAGTGGCTTCTACGAAGAACCCCCACAACCCAAAGAACTTGTTTCAACATTTAAACATTCTTTTGCTGAGGATAAACTTGAAGCAGCTAAATCCTTAGTCCAAGTTGAATACTTGCCAGGAACAGTTGATACTCTTCATATCAAAACTTACGCTCAAATCGTAGATGCGACTCAATAACTAATCAAATCTGAGTACAAAAGATTGACTGAATAAGCAAGAAAGAAACAGAGAACACTTAGTCCGAATTCAAAAGAGTATATCGATTGCCTTCTAGAATATCTTACCAATACTGAGGTTTTGATTATTGAAGGTCAAAAAGCAATTGCAGCTAAGCTAGGATTCAGTGCTCAAAAACTTTAGTAGAGTTAAAACACTTTGATGTAAAAAGGATTAGCTCAAAACTTGTTATTCATTCAATCAACTTTGAGAACAAGAGTTAAGTACATTTTAAAATATTTAGAGAATCTATGGTTTCTGAAAAAGATGCAACTCTATAACAGGCTAAAGAAATCTTAAACTTCCAAGTTTCAAAACTTAAAACTGAACTAGAGCATTTCAAGAAAATGTTCAGTCATTTAGAAAAAACTCCTGAAAACTATCAGCTTATCCCTATGCTCTTGGCCCTTTCACTCAATGATATGGTTTTCGTTAAGTATGAGCTTGAAGAGTAAGATTTTATGAAAAATGTGACTGATACAGGTAAAAAATCCATCTATTTAGTTATCATGCAAAATATTTAGATTATGAATATTTTCAAAGATATGTAACTTGCTATCATTAAACTAATGCAATAGCTCGGAATCATTTCACCTGAAGCCGGAAACTACATGAAAGCACAGTCTCAAAGTCAAGGTATCAATCCCACTAGTAATATGCCAGGAATGCAGCCCGGAACTAACCCTCTTTAACTGTTGCAATTACAACAGCTTCAGCAATTCGAACAGATGCAAAGAGCTCAACAACAAAAATGATTAAATGTCAACATAATTATACTTTTGTTTGCTAGCTTACATCTTTTAATAGTTAGAAGTCTCTTGTAGATAATGGAATCGAATATCGCTAAATATTCTGAAATAACAAAGTTTAACTCAATATTAAACATTTTAGCAATTAAAATGGTTAGTTTCTCAATATTGTTGTATTTAGTTTATGATTGATTATATATTAATAAAAATCATGAGCAAAGATTTCAGGAGGAACGTGTTGACCACAATCAGCCAGCTAACCAAAAAAATACTCAAATTACAGCAATCCGAGAGCAAGAGTGCTCATTAGACGTATTTTAACAACATTTTATCGCAAGTTGACTTGCTACGAAGCGATTTGATTCTCATCCTGAACCAAAATTTTTATCTGCAATGTAAAATGTCTGAAAAGGAAAAGATAATCGAGGACTTGTATAAGCAAAACGTGCAGTTGTAGGAGAATTCAAAACTCAACATGCGGATGGCGCAGATTAGATATTAAAAATTGAAGAACAACATGAAATATAACCTCTTTCTGCATCCTAAGGCAGAAAAAAACAATCAAATAGGAGAAGAATCAGATTGCGGCATTTAAGGATAGATTAGTGAGAATATGGGAGGCAATATGCAATAGTTCCCAACGCCTACAAAAGTAATAAATTTCAGAAAAATTAAGTCATCTTTGGAGAATAGAAGTACTGTCTTAAAACAAAGAAAAAAATAGTGGATTTTAGAAGAAGAAGTCATCATTACTGAAAAATTTGATGCTTAAACTAGGGTGGGAGAGGGAGCCAAGTCCGATCAAATACCAAAATTCGATGAAAATTTTAGAGGTTAACGATCAAAATCAAATGAACTTGATTGGGATACAAACTCCACCAAAAAGAAGAGGGGCAATAGTGCAGTCTTGAAAATTGGCTAGTAGAGAGAAAATTGTAAGCAGGAAGAGCTAAAAATGTTAGTATCTGAGCAATGGAAAGTTCCACCTCTAAAGTAAAGATACTTCTGTGCTGACTTTCAATGATTTTTCTGTTTATTTCGTACTAACGTAATATAAGCCAAAATAAAAATTAATTCCTTCTGAAGTTATATATAAATTTGATTGGATGCTTTGATTTGCCCGCCTCTAAAAAATATGAGCTTTCGGGATCAACAAAAAAATAAAGAATTGAGAGAGTCTTATCGAATGATGGTAGCTTTTTGAGTTATTTCATTTTCTGATGGCTGTGCCAGTATAGATAGTTTTGGATGGTAGTGTACGAGTATAATTATAATAGAAATTAACATGAACTAAAGTCAATAGATAATTGGTAATGAAGAGATGGCTCTCTAACCTTAGTTGGAACACCAAAATGAAGGACAAAACTTGGAAGTATCGTTGTTATCACCAAGCTCATCAGTTATCCTGCTGTCGACTAGCCTCTCTAATCTCTAACCGTCTTAGAAACACAACTACAACTGTTAGTGCCTTCAACAACGCACTCTCTTAATCGACAGTCTTAGCCAGTGTCGGACCTGAGTTGTAACTACTTCCTTATGACAGCATCTTCAGCTCCACTTTCTCTTTAGGTATTCTGCTAGCGAATCAGGCCTTTCTTCTGGAATTACAAGAAGAATTTTTGGGTCACCGCCAGGTGATTTGCCCTTAGCTTTCTCTCAAATTGAATAGAGTCAGAAGGAAATGCACAATTTGTCAATAGTTAGTGAAAAAAAGTGAAATTTTAATTATTTAGACTAAATAATGGCTCATCTCAGATGCAAGCATGTTTTTCATGCAAATTGTCTCAGCAAATGGCAGTAGCGGAGCAACCGCTGTCCCCTCTGTCGCAAAAAAATGGTCTGAGCACAGCATCAAAGTAAGTTTGTTGATATTTTTACTTTTGACTATACAAATACAAATTTAGCAATTCCAAACTTAAAAGTTTTTCAAAATGGAGGTAATAGTTTATGTTTGCTAATTTATTATAAATATGATTATTTTAAGTTGTTTTAATTCCAAACGACATCGAACAACTTTAATATAAAAGATGGTGAATAAAAAATATGGAAAAGTGGGGACGCATTTTAGAGTTGTCCTGTTTTTATTTAATCACTTTTAATGCTGAAATTGTATTATTTTATCTTAATCGATGCCAACTCTCTTCGAACAGATCGGAGGCCACGATCAACTCGAAAAAATGGTTGCACAGTTCTAACAATTCATCCTTGCAGATGAGCGCATCAACTATTTTTTCCTGTAAAATGTTAGTGATATCCCCAAACTGCATTCGACTATGGTCCAGTTCCTGACCTTTTTATTTGGGGGCCCAATCACTACAAGGGTCCTAACATGGTAGATCTGCACAAGAATATGCCGATCAAAAATATACACTTTGAAATAACGTGGGAGCATATGTAATCGGCTTTTCTAGTATTCAAGTTGAACAAAGATCTAATAAAGGAGATTAAAAAGAGAATTTATTCGACATAGGAAGACATCGTGCAGATAAAATGATTTCTATTTAAGTTCTGCGCATTAAATTTATCAATGTTTAGCTGCTTATAAGATACATATAATGCCCAATGACCCTTTTTATTTAGAAATTTACTGGGTTAAATGGATTAATGGGGTCACACTTGTTTATTTTCTTATAACAGATTTGTTTGTGCTTTTATATTGATTACGGTATATATTTAAATGATTTTTTATTGAGTTTTAAATTAAATAAGAACATGAGTAAAGTGGAAAACGGATTACAGATTTTGATGCGTAATCAGAAATTAACACGAGAACTAAAAAACGAAAAAAAGAATGATGAACAAAGTAAGAAAATAAAAAAAATGCATGGAGTGAAAGCAACTAGATCAACAACTGAGAGTTAGATAAATTTATAGATCTGTTAACTTGAAAATAGTTTGTTGTTATCATAAAGAAGTTACATGATGTTAGTTGATGATGAATAGATAAAGTAAAGAAATAAAACTTACAAATTAAGTTGACTTAAATATATATACAAAATAATTAAAGATTTTGGATTGTAGACGATATTGGAAAGATTAAGATTATTGATTTAAATATGATTAAAGATATGTTTAGATGTTTAATTCTTTTATTAATCATGCATAAGGTTTTAGAGAGTAAAATTACCCTAAATAAATACGAATAATTAAAAATAATGTACCAATCTCTCAAATAAATTTACCTACGGGTTTTCAAAGATATTATTTATCATCCGTCATGCATTATGATGTCAACTGGAACAAAAACAAAGATATAAATTGATATTCGTACTTGCTATGATGTTAATTATCGTTGACAGATCGCTTTAACTCTCAGCTTCACTCCTCATAGCACCTTAAACTACCACGCGTATGTTTTCTTTGTAATAATTATGTAAAAATGTAAGAGAGTGTGAACCCATATATAAAGTGCGTTCCAAAAGTAGTAAAGGGTTTTTTGGGGGAGTATGCTTAACGCTATTCGCTTCATATCATTTTTCTATCCAAGTTTAGACCAGTATAACTGGTCGTGTGAGTGGTGCCCTATTCCGGAGCATCACCACACTTTAACTTAAACAAAAGAAATCATTTACTTAAATTAATTGACCTATACATTAATCTTCATCACAAATGAATAAAACCTAGAATCTGTAAATATGTTAATTAAATTAGCATGTTTGATATGCAGTCATTTATTTTAGCCCATTTTATCACACTTTCATAGAAATCTGAGAAAATGCGCATTTAATATTTGGATTTCCCTAATTTCGCACATACTTAAGTTAGGGTTATTCTATTGAAGGAATTTATATTATAAATCATAGATATGAGCTTTAACGAAGAATAGAGATAAAAGATTAAGGCGCAAGTATAGTAAATAGCCAACAAGGAATAGACTCTTCCCAAAACTTATTTCGATCTGGTTTAGAAAGTAGGAGACAGTGGAAAGTATCAATTTATTATGATGCTTATATTTTCGCTTATGTGGTTTGTGACTGGTATCCTTTTTCTCAGTACTGGCTTTCTTTTTAGAGCGAGATCTTTTGACTGCAAAGCTAATGGTCTTTTAATCTCATAGAGTAATTGTCTTTAATATGTTTGCAAACTTCCTGAAGAACTTAGACCTAATTATTATGCACTGGATGATAATGAATTTATTTCCTTGGCAACGGATCCTGAATTTTTTTGCTAAAATTCTTATGTAATCGACTTGGTTAAAAGTTTCATCTATTTTGGAGCATTTATAGGGTACATCGCTATTTCTTTCTTTTCGGATAACTATGGCCGAAGGAGTTCAATGTTGGTCTCATGGGCGATCTGCACAGTGGGAACAATAGTGGTCGCTGTTAGCCCGAATGTCTATGTGGTGGCAGCTGGTATGTTCTTGTGTGGATGTGGTTGTGATGCTGGTATCAATATTTGTTTCTTTTTCTTTGGTGAGGTCGTGGGAGATGAGAAGAGGCAGAAATACTCAGTAACTGTTCAGATTTTTTTCTGTTTGGGAGCAATTATAATAACTCTGTTTTTCTATCTAATAAATTCGTGGAGAATAAACTGGATTATTTTAGTAACTGCACCTACAATTCTTTAGATGGTGCTTATTTGGTACTACATCGAGGAAACTCCTCAATTTCTGCTCAAAAAAGGAATGTAGTCAACTCTAAAAGCAATGAATCGTATCGGCAAAATCAACAAAGGAAGATAATAAATATTATAGATGGAAGACATACAAAATGTAAAATAGCATCAATTGGGTGAAGATTTCAAAGATAAATATATAACTCCGATTGATTTGTGTAGATTTCCAAGTTTGAGATTAATTACTATCTGTTGCAGCATTATTTCCTTTATGACCTATGCTATGTATTATGGCCCTGCGCTTATTATCGACAGCATTGGATTTAATATATACATTACCAATGTTATGGTCAATCTCTCGGTATTGGTGACATATGTGCCTTCTTATCTTTTCATCTAGAAAATTTAAAGGAGAAAAGTAGGTATTATTCTATTTCTAGTGTCTGCTACCTCTGCCTTGCTCATTTCATTCATCGATAAGCCATAAGACCAAGATATGAGTATACAAGCTGTATTATAACTCATTTTTGTTTTCGTCTTTAGAGCTTGTATTTCATTTTTCTTCTGCTTTTTCCAAGTCTATTTCTGTGAACTGTACCCATCGAGAGCGAGAGGAATGGGAGCTGGTATTGTCTCCGCTGTAGGTACGCTAGCATCGACTTCAAGTCCCATTTATCTCGGCTATCTTCAAAGAAACGATATAAATGTCATGTCTATCTTTGTATTATTTGGGATTATTGGGTTGGGAAACTTAACCCTACTAACTTAGACTAAGGGAGTGCCATTGAAATAATAAATCGAATAGGTTTAGATGGCCAAAGAAATGCGTAGATCTATGATGGGAAGTCGAGTAAAGTCGGTGAGTTCTGGTAAGAAGAAATCTCAATTAACAAGCGAGAAAGTCAGTCAAAGTAGTGGGTATAGTGACAAATGATATCCCAACTTTAAATATTTATTTCTCAATTTTTATCACTTCTCTCTATTTTGGGTATTGGAAGATTAACTATGGATTATTCTCAAAAGAATCATTTCTTTTGTGAGCCGATAAATGTTTAATGTTAATTTTACGAGCATCAACCCTAAATTTGTATATACAGTGCTTTTCGATGAGTCAAAATAAATCTGATTTTAATATAATAGCTAAGAAGATTAAGTTAATTTATTAACTACTTAGCTTCTTTAATTTTAAATAAGTGTTTCTGGTCAGATCAAAATAAAAAAGGCTAAAATTTTAGCTAAGAGTATAAAAAACCCTAGAAAATTTATTATATTTTTTAAATGAAGACAGAGAAAGTATTTGTAAGATACAAAAACCTCAACGAACCTGCTCCCTATAACAAGGAACGCAACGAAAAACGTCCCAATGATAAGAAAAAATATGCTGAAAAAAGTACACGTCCAAGATAGGCACTCAAAACCATATTTGATTCGTTCTAGCCCATCACTAACACTCCGCCTCTCATCCAAAAACTTCTCACCATTTATCCCAAATTCTTCAACAAGTAAGCCAAAGCACCCGAAAAAGAAAATAATGAATCTCTTAATGAATTTCTCATATTGAATAGAAACAAGTTCATGGATATTCTTAAAGAACCTAAAAAATAGATAGAGCATTTGAGTTCTTCTGATCCTGACTGGAATTCTGACCAAGATTTTGACGGTGAAATGGAGTCTAGAAAAATTGACTAGGCGATAGTAGATAAGGTTGTTGAAAAATTAGGAGACAGGCATGTAAAAAAGACTGAAAACTTGAAACCCCACGAAAAACGTTTTCTTGAAGACTACTACAGATAAAAAAGAAATCAAGAACAATAATCAAACGTTGAGGTTTAACCTCCAAGCAAAGATAACAAATCTGAAGTACAAAAGATAAACTAAAAAGATAAAAAGCCACATCCTGAGTAAGCGAAATCAAAGTCAAATTAAGTCTAAAATGAAGAAAAAACAAGACAAAATATTTGGTCTTAGTACCAGTAAAGACAAGTCAATACTTTTGTTGACCTAGGTTTCATGACTAAAGTAGATGATAATGAGGAGGAGATTACAGCGTAAGTAGTTGAAGATGATGACATGTTCAAAGAAGATTTCGATGAATAATCTCAAAACAAAAGTGAAAATCAATCCAGCGATTAGAGTCAATAAGAAGATGATATTTTCGGAGATTAGCATCCGACCACCACTATCAAAACTAAAAAAGATGTAGAAGCCACAAAAGTCGAAACTTAGAAGATTAAGCAAGGTACAGTCATGATAAATGACTATTTGTTCAGCAAAATTGCAGAGTCAATAGGTTTGCTGCCTGTAAGATGCAATTGGATCATCAAAAACGATTTGGGGCAGAAATTCAAAGTAACAACAGAATACATGGACGCTTACTACCGCAAATAAAAAATGTATGAGATGTTTCCCCTGATTTCACTGAACCATAGTGACTTCATTAGTAATGATAAAGTAGAGACTGCATAGGGTTTGTAGATTCTTAAAGATTACAACTATAGATTGAAGCATCAGAATAACTATAGTTATCAACAACGGAACTACAAATATAAAGAGAAGCATTTTACTCATCTTAAGAAAAAATGAATTATCTTATTTGCTTTTATTCAATATCAATCATTGATAAATTTTGTTTGATTTATTAGAGAGAGGGGTTTAAGAATTGTTCAATCTCAAGAAAATAAAGGTTTATTAAAAAATAGGTCACTTAAAATAGTCAAGTCAATTTGAATAATTTTATAATGTTTAAATATGTTTACAAATAGAATGTTGAATGGTGTCATTAGCATCAAAAGTTTTTAAAAAACTGCTTTACTTCACATCTGTTCAAGACTTTATCTTTGGTGAAATCATAGTAGTACTGGCCCATCGATCCATTTTGAAGTGGGGG
>Ga0194117_10006776_pt1 | contig 9964 bp, 9 predicted proteins | sample TA2MahsurfametaG_FD_160579 | JGI IMG/M metagenome (GOLD analysis project Ga0194117, IMG submission 160579) | Freshwater microbial communities from Lake Tanganyika, Tanzania - TA2015009 Mahale N1 surface | ecosystem: Environmental > Aquatic > Freshwater > Lake | place: Tanzania: Lake Tanganyika...
TCACTAGTGTCTATATCTTTGTTCATATTTCTTCAAGGGCTATTCTTGTTCAGGACTCCCTTAAGACTTTTACAGTTTAGTAATTTTGTCATCTTGCGCTATGGTTGTGGATAAGTGAAGTTTTCAGAATTTTTGGAAGTCTTTTGGGCAGACTCACAGGTATCACGACTCTGGACTATTTGGGAAAAAGTATTGGAGTGATTTTGCTTTTGGGCGGACTCATCTAACCAATTGATAAGGGAATCTTCGTTATCTTTTGATGCTCATTAGCCATTATATAGTTACATAGAGTAGATTTATTTCTCAGTGATTAACCAATCAAGGTTTATTAATTATAAATGAAGTTAGATTAACTTCACATACCCAAAATAAAAATACCACGTATCCAATAAAAACAAAGTGGTGATCATGACAAAAATCGTTTGTTAAAAGATGTACTTCCTAAACCCTGTAGTTCTTTCAAGAGCGAAACTTAGAGGGTGTGCATTCTTAACTGGCCACGCCCAGGATATATAGCCAAAAGAGCGAAAGGAGAAATTTATCAACTTAGATCCAAGTCATTCAAAACACCTACCCATATGTGCCAGTAAAATTTGATTGAGTTTGAAAATAAAAGAGATATGAAACATCTTGCAATTGAAATCAGAAAAATCGATGAGATGAAGAAAGAAATTGTAAAGGACTCATATCCCCTCTCTAAAAAATTAGGAACCAATCTGCTCAAAATTAGCACTGATTTCCTTTTCCACAGAGTTTTCTCAGATAAGAGAGAGAGGAAAATCAGAAACAAAGATAAAGAGGATAGTCGATAAGCCAAACTATCAGACAAACTTATCAATAACTTAAAGTATCACTTCGCGTAAAAGCACTACAAAGACTAGAACTATCTCCGCAAAAAATATGCATAGCTAACTTTTCACTAGATCATCGAGAGTGAAAGCGATGAAGAGGAGAATCTCAATAGGCAAAAGGCAGAGCGCAGAAAAGTCAAGACATAAATGTCACATACAACTGATAAGAAATGATATATACTTAGCTTTGATAAGACAATGTGGTCAAACTTGATAAAAACGCTGATAATCATTCTCAATTCCACCCACAGAGCCAACTTTTGGGCCTAGTTGCTCGCGACCTTATTGTTTTCTAAGACTATCTGATTATTTTTAGGAGTAGTTGGAGAGCATAGAAAGTGGTTTCCTCATAGTTCTCAACTTTATTTGTAATCAGCTGTGACTGTTTAAGTATCATTTTTCCAGGCGACTTTACCTCTTACTCAAAGTAGATAGTATCCATGCAAATTATATCATCTCTTTTGATCTCCAACTCATTTTTTAAATGAGCAATCATTCCTTAAATCTTTTTCCATTCGTCTCCTTAACGATTAAATGTACCCTTTATCAGTAAAATTGTCTTGACACCACGTTCCAGCATATCTATCCTCAAAAATTTCAAGTAAGTCATCTCATCGTTCGGAACTTCAACTTTGGAGTCTAAAATTATCAAACAAACTCTTGCCTTGTTGGATATACTGACTTCACACTCCTGTAGACATGAACCCATGTTGCCCTAGACGTAATCGAGTGCCTTTTTATACTTCAAACTAGGTTTTTCATCACTGGACAGCTCCATTCCGACTATCGAGTACTTCTGGTTTATTTCTTTCAACTATTTTACTCCTTCTATTTGCCAGCGGGAGCCCTTTTTAATTTCTACAGTTGACATTACACCTCTTTTGCCGACTCCCCACCCTTGTGAACCATTGAGCGCAAATTGTAGAGTCCTTATTTAAAGTTGTTGTACTTGAGAAGACTGGTTTTTCCAGATTTGGGCGGGCCAACAACCAAAAAATTGCATTGACTGATGTTAGACTCTCCTTGTGCTAATTTGAAGTCTAGTTCTCTTAGCTATTTCCTTAGTTCTATATTTTGCTAATGATAAAACTGGTCACGATAACCTTTGCCTTTATCCATTATATAACACTATCGAATAAACTAAAAAATAGACAGTTAACACTATATTACAATATACTCCTAAATCTCATCCAATATTATTCTTTAGAAAGTATGAGTCTATACTATCACCCTCTAACCTGCATTCAACTGCTTAGAGTAGGTCAAAAAACTGACCTATACCTATCACTTTACAGCTTTTTAATTTACTTTTTCCTAAAATCTTTGACATCCAATTTATTACCACTTGTCGCATCAATTGACTTCAAAAAGAACGAAACACCTGTACAGACACAGCTGATTACAAAGAAGAATAGAGTTTGTAAGTGAAAACCTTTCTGTTAACTATCCGCACTGTCCCTTAATAATCCACTGACCAAGGGAAATACTCCTAAAGCCAGATTTTGTAGCGTCTCCATTATACCGAATCCTGTGCCTAGTAGTTTAGCTGGGACCAGCATCGGTATAGTTGGCACAATTATAGAACAAAATATGGCAACACAAATCCCCAGGAGAGTTGCAGACATCCATCTTACAATATAGCTGTGTCGTAAGATTGCAGTCGATTATGCAAACATCATGAAAATGTATGTCAATGAATAAAAAGCACAAGCCGCGATCAGTACATAGCTCCTCTTTTAGATCCTATCGACCAAATAGCCGAAAATCACCACAAATAGGGAACTTATACAATAGGGAAGAATCAAATAGACTCCAGCTTCAGAGGTAGAAGCTCCAAATACTTTTACATAGTATTAGTTACCATTGTCAAGAAATGGAATGAAAAGGGCTTCAGAAAGCATAGAAATGACTATAATGAGCCAAAAAGAGCCAGGTAGTTTAAAAATATCCTTAATGTTGATATGTTCTTTTTTCTCGACACCAGCAGGTTCATTCTAGCTGATATTGGTAATGGAAGCTTAAACGATCTCAACTTCTTTATGTGTTTAACTTTGTATACTTTTCTTGAGAACATCTTTCTTGGGCATGGACTGTTTTTAACTTTGTATACTTTTCTTGAGAACATCTTTCTTGGGCATGGACTGTTTTTAACTTTGTATACTTTTCTTGAGAACATCTTTCTTGGGCATGGACTGTTTTATTTGACTAAGTATCTCGCTTTCATAATTGATTTTCTATGACATCTCGCTTTTCCTATCAATAAAGGCCAATACTATATATATTCTAAGATACCTATCGCTAAAACTAAAGAGATGAACATAATAATCACTCCAACGAATATAGGACCTGCTACATTCCAGTGCTCCTCAGGACCCAACCTCTAAGCGATTTATGGAGAGACGAAGTTGTTTAAAGAACTGCCCATTTTAGGGAAACTCAAACAAATCCCCAGAATCATCTTATTGTAAAAAAAAGTACTGAGAGTTCGCCTGCTTTAAACCAATTACTAATGAGGGTATTTTGGGAAGAATGCAACACTTAACCTCCTATACCAAATACGATTCTTCCAAATAACATTATTCCAAAAGAGTTGTATTTTCCACCCAATCCAAAGATGAAGTGTCCTACAAGGCAGAAGAGAGCAGTAAAGATAAGGATGATACGGGCTCCATATTTGTCTATTAGGATGCCTCCCAATAGAGGCACTATGATGTTGGGGAAGGCATAGAGTGCATATAGCAGATTGAACTGAGACTCTGTAATAGCCTGACCATCTGCTGCCAAGTTGGTTTAAATGAACTATTGCAGAGCCTTAGTTGAAAGATATTTACGCTGGGATTGTCAAAGCAGTATTCGCAGCCAAACACAACAAGGATGGCGATGACTACAACTAGATACCGCATGTTGGTTTGTCTGTAGTTGACTCTCCTCTTTTCATCATCTCCCTTGACTGCATAGACACTTAGCACAAAGCTAGAATTGACCATGTATTTAATATTATGAGCATATTCTAAAATTTTGGTTAAGATCGAAGTTTGGTTTTGAAATCTAGTTGATCTATCGCTCATAGGATATAATTTATGGAGTCAAAGATGATCGGACAATTATTCTTGTGTTGTTTTCGTAATTGAATTTATTGTCAAGCAAATCCTAAAAATGTTACAAAAGAGAGAAAAAACTGAAAAAAAAATAATTCTCAATTTATTCTGCCTTTGCTATTTTTGAAGCTAATCCCCACTAAAAATATTTGAATTCATTAAAATTACTATTAGATCCAATTTGATTCCCTACATTTATAATCATCGAATGTCCGAAAGTGAGTCCTACAGCTCAGAGTAAAGCTATGGCTGGATCAACTGGTTTTGTAATCTAGAAGACCACCAGTTCTTCTGCAGAGTAGACTAAGAGTACATCCGAGATAGCTTCAACCTCTATGGACTCAAACAAATGTTCGATCACTATAAGTAACCCACCACCCACTCAGCGAAGCTCTCGAAATGATCCTCAGACCCGAAGCACCTGAAGACGAAGAACTCTAAGACTAGAGGTAAGTATCCACTTAAGTAGATATCTTTCGATCTATCAGTAAGCCACAGATATCTATGGCCTCATCCACGCCCGCTACATAGTCACACCCAAAGGACTCGCAATCATGAGATAGAAATATATGAAAGGAGCATTTGGGACATGTCCGAGAGTACTTTGCGATCGCCAATCTACATTACCCATCGGCATGAGCGAAGAAATCCGAACTTCAAGAGTCAAAATTTATTGTCCGAGATGCCAAGAAGTGTACATGCCAAAGAAGAAGTGCCACGACATTGATGGAGCCTACTTTGGATGTTCTTTTCCCAATATTCTGCTGATGGTAACTTACAACTTATATAGGTGTATCCTTAGCTCGCACCAAAGACAGGAGAAAGTGTGTATGTTCCTAAAGTATACGGCTTCAAGGTTTTCGGTTTGAAAGGCAGCAAATACGAGAAGAAGTAAAATAAAAAATAGATTACATACTACACGCAGTAAGAACTAAAGAAGATAAAATCTCGCAATGACCCAAAGTAGAGAAGGGAGAGGTAGAAATGAGTGATGATGTCTATTTAATGAGATACTTGCTAACTCTATATAATACTTGCATCACTGAGTCTCAGAAAGTAAAAGACAATATAATTATATGGAGAGCCTCAAAAACAAAGAGAAGAGTCCCATCATCCGAATAACCACTACCACTTGGTACAAAGACTCACACTCTCTCTATGACTACGAGTCCACCAAAGTTACAGAAGTCAAAAACGACTACAATTTAAATACCAAGTGGCTCGACATCTATCGCAAAAAAACTGGTACATCTACTTTTACTAAGGCTCATAAATATAACTTGTAGATCATAAATCGAAGCCTTCTCAAAAACTTGATGACTACGAATTTATAGCACACTGCTAGTTCGAAACTATGAAACCTTTCGGAGTAAAAGTAGGTGTGATGAGTTCTTCGACTTACAAGGATCGAGCAAAGGAAGCAAGCAGTGAAAAACAAAAAACAAACGAATCAGTAGATAGCATAAATCAGCGTGAAGAAAGTCCCTATTACATAGTAAGCAAAAACATGAACCAAAACAATTTTCAAACTGGTTACCAATTATGTAATTCTATCTTAATAAAGTTCCCGGCATGACAATCAAACTCGGCAGAATTTAGTACTTTGTTACCTAGTACTTTGATGGAGTCACAAAAACTTCAAAACCTTTACCAAGAGTCCGCTCTTATTTCAATGATAACATACTCAAGTGTTAGCCTCTTTCAGCTTAAAACAAAAATCCCTGCAAAATTTGTCTTGACGAAGTTGATCAAGATGATAACTTCCTCTTTAATCCCTGTAAATGCAACGGCTCTTGCGGAACTGTGCATTACAACTGCCTAGCAGAATGGATGCGAGTGAAAGTCAAAAAAGAAGTAGTAGGTGGTACCCAACACTACAATTTTACTAAATTTTAGTGTGAAGTTTGCAAAAGCTAACTCCCGGGCTTCATTGAGATGAAAGCATAGAGTGGGAAAGTTTACAGTAAGTAGCTTATCACTTTGGATAGGCCACAAGGAACGTATTTGATTTTCTAAGGTGCTTGCTAGAAATAAAAGAGTATAATGGTGATCCAAAATACCCCTGAGGCAGGCATAAAATTGGGCAGAGGACATGAGTGCGAGATCAGAATTACGGACATTTCTGTTTCAAGGAAGCACGCATACATAAAAATCCAAAACAACGAGTTCTTCATTTTAGACAACAACTCCAAATTCGGAACGTTAGTGCGTGACGAGAACATGTAATTCTCAATAAAGAAATAATACGAGCGCAAATCGATCCAAATCGGGCGTAGCATAATCGAATTCCAGGTAATGAAATGATACAACTATAATAAAATAATTAATCAGTCAGTTTAATAATATAGTATAACGAATAGATGGATACTCTTCTGGATAGCTTCTCCCTCACCATCAAAATCGGAACAGAAAAGATCAAGTTTAAGATAAATACCCACTAAAGTATTGAAGAGATGTTTTAAAAATTGAAGAAGATACATCCGCAGTGCCAGCATAAAAAGGAGTAGACTTTAAATAAACTTAAACATGATCTGTAAACTAAAGTAAAGACACATAACTTCAAGTAGAACCTCGCTCAAACTATCAAGTTTTATCTCAACAAAAATTTTAAGCAAGAAAACTCAGCAACTTCTGATATACAGAATTAAAACAAAATGTATAACAGTTTACTCACTACACAAAATGTGAGCTTCAAAGCATCACCTATCCATCAGAAAATACTTGAAAAGGAGTTAACAGATAATAAAATACAATCTAAATCAGTTGCCAAAATTGAATAAAGTCGAAGGAGCAATCCAAAACATAGTAACATTTCCGTATAGAAAAGAATTGCATATCTATAAAAAAACAAGCCTCAACCTAAGAAACAACCTATCAATTAAGATCTAGTTAAGGCTTATCAGACCATTCTGCAAAAGTCAACTCAAGTAGATATCAAATTTATGGCCAAAAAATATCTCGAAGAGTTAGGAAAACTTCCAGCAGCTGATCGCAAAATGTAGCCCATCATTACACTCAAACATGACGTTTCAGTCTTAGAATAGAAACATATAAAAACGAGCCAGAATTAATCAAAACTTGAAAAAAACAATAAATCTCCAATTTACGTGTTGGATATTCCCAGCCAAAAAAAGGACGTAAAGTCTACATAAAACAACTAGTAAACAGTTGATATGCCCCAATCATGTGAGAGAATTCCATATCCCAAACTATTTGCAACCAATAAATACAATTACATGCCCTGTGACAATTTCCTCATCTAGGAGGCGAAATACTCTACAGGTTAGCTTTCGATGTCAGCTCTGCGGAACACATACTCGACCTATCGAAAATACAACTACCTTCACAACATGGTATGATTTAATATTATTGAGTAACACACATTATTAAAGAATAAATAATCATTTAAATTTATTGAGTAGAGAGTTCACTTAATTGAGAAAACTCTCTCTTGCATGCGACCTTTACAGCTTTCTCTACTCAATACACGCGATTTTCTACTTGATCTTCCTCTGCTTCTCGTGAATTTACTTGAAATTGTCCTTCAACACCTAGAATTCATGAATCATCAACTCAGTCTTGTTTTACTAAGGAAGAATAGCTCGGATCTTGTGAGTCTCCGCTTTAGTACTGTCAATTTTCATTTTTAGCTGATTGAAAATTGGCTTAAGATTTCTCATCTGCATTGGGTCCAAATTTTTACGAGACATGTAGTGAGACATCTTGATTATTTCAGCTAAAGACTCAGCAGATTGATTCTTTAGGGTATTGTATACTTCAAGTCGACTTAAAGTAGTGTGAGATCGGATTTCTCCCGATTTCATTTTGAGATTTAGAGATGCTTCTGATTGTATTTGCGTTTATCAGTCATAATCTAACCGATCAGTTAGGTCAGTTGCTATAATTTTACGATTTTTATTTTGGTGTAGTTAATCTGATGGAGGTTTTAGAGGTCAGAGATGCTAATAGAGCGAGTAGTCTTCGAAAAAGATCTCTTCCCTATCTGTTTAAACTTTAAATCAGAGGCTCTTTGAGAAACCTTCATAGTGTTATAAATGTTCTAATTATTCTAAACTTAATTTAAATGAACTCTGCATAACATTACAACCTCTTCTCAACCTTACACTAATCAGAAAATAATTATTTTCAATGCCCCAAGTTGTAACCCAACTATCCAGAGATAAAAATTATAAATCCTATCAGTTGGGAGGCAATATTGCTCTGCAACTCGGACACTCCAGTTTCACCTCCATCCACTCGGTCAAACACTACTCATGAAATTTATGGTTGCAAGGTGTATTCATAATTGAGACCTCCTTCTGGAAAGGCTATTCCAACTACAAGCGACTAGAATTCATTACATTAGAGTTCCTCTCGTTGGGTGCCTACTCAAACAAATTCTGCAAACAGATTGAACACTCCATTTCTTTATTCGTTTCATCTCTTTTTATCTTGATCTTGTAGTTGAAATAGTTTGGCTGGAATCTCTTTGGAACGAAAAATCTCGAACCTAACCGACTTTGTAAGTAAAGCAGTAAAACCTTTATTACCTCAAAGTTACTTAAAGGCCGAATAAACTAATCAGCACCGCGACTAGTGTTACATTTGGAGTAAGAGCAAATCTGTTATCAGGGCATAGTCTTTAGTACGCTGGCAAAAACATCCTCGATCCTAAATATCCATAAATGTAATAGTAGTTGAAACCTGGGTTGTTACCAAGTCGTATGTTATGAATAATCTGCGGAATGAGTATTGAATTCCTGAGAATGATCATCCATTCATCGTTGCTGAAAAAATAAGTGAGAGTCAAGTATAAAAATAGCCCCAGATCTATGTAATCTAGCACTTACAAAATTGTATGTAAAAAGCAGTCAGTTGTTTCCTTAGCAGCTGCGGATTTTACATGTTTCGCATATTGTTGCTCCTCCATACCAAAAAGAGCATCTTCATGTCAAGAATGATGAACAGAATTATGTATGCGATTGCAGGGATGACGAAGAACAGATATCCACTCTGAGTTAAAATTAATTTACTGATGTTCCCATTATGTATTGTATGTGGCTCATCGTTTGAGAAAAATCTTCAATGTTGCACAGAGATAGTGTAAGGAGTGATATTTTGGCAGTAAACACGAAGTTGGGCGCATCCATAATTTTGACCAACACGTAACCGGAGTAGATTTGTATTCCAACTAAGGCACTGACGTATAGACTATAAGTTAGTGTGGATACTATCTTGTTTGATATAATTTTACCTGATTGTAGTAAGTCAGCATGGCTGTAAACTCAAAGTTTTGGCCTTGCATGGCGATCTCGATTTGCACTTCCTGGTAGTCATCCAGTTCGACATTCATAAATTTGATTGTTGTGGAGGCATTGGTCAATTTATCTTATTTAAACTCGAATTACACTATTCCTATTCTCGCTATTTCCAGGCAGTTGTTATGAACACTTCGTGGCTGTTGTTTATCCATTCCGTCTTATTACCAAGGTTCAAAATTTATTTTATCTCCACAATCACCATCTTAGAGTCTTCGTAGCGTGGGTCAAGCAAAAACATAGTTAGGGTATTGATGATGTCACGATTGGGCTGGCCATAGAAAATGGCGATGAGTCGACCCTCTTTGCCTTCCAGATAGTTGAAAGTTTGCTTTGTGAGATGTAAAGTACTCCCTATTGCGTGGCGATATATTTTCCCTCGTAGTATATGCTGTTGATGATGTCAATGGGGTAGTATTGAGCATTGACCTGCGAGAGCTGACAGGCCAACAAAGTAAGCAGTAGCACAAAACTGATAGTATTTCTCATTAGCTCTGCAAATATTATACAGTGATTTTAACAGAATGAAAAAGTAATATAGTCTGTACACAGGATCCTCTTCATCTCTGCCTCAGAGAGTAAAGTGATAAACTGGCTGCGAGTTGAGAACTGTAAGTCACTTACAGGAGTTGCGATACGTGAGAGTTATAGTATTTTAAGAATTGTTTAATATTTATTGCACTCAATAAAATGGCAA
>Ga0194117_10006780_pt1 | contig 9962 bp, 8 predicted proteins | sample TA2MahsurfametaG_FD_160579 | JGI IMG/M metagenome (GOLD analysis project Ga0194117, IMG submission 160579) | Freshwater microbial communities from Lake Tanganyika, Tanzania - TA2015009 Mahale N1 surface | ecosystem: Environmental > Aquatic > Freshwater > Lake | place: Tanzania: Lake Tanganyika...
TGTTTAAATAGAGACCGGCAGAATTTGTTGGATTTGATCCAGAATTACAATTTGTTATGGTTACAGTTTGACCCGCACAAATAGTCGCATCTGCACCAAGACACAATTGAACATTTTGCTGAGAAAATGAATGTTTTGTTAAAAGAACTAAACTTGTTAGACAAAACAGCGAGTTAAAATATTTCATATGAATAATCTTGTATCTAAAACGACACCTAGCCTATTAAAGTTGCCTTTCAGAAATCTAATTTAGTAATAGTACCAAAATTAATAAATTCTAAAACCTTTAGAGAATACATTCTCAATTAATCGTGTTTTGAAAAGAAAACTTGATTAAATTTACTACTATTAATTTTAAACGTACAATATATGTCGAATAAATTTCATGCGGAGATTGAAGCGTTCATGTCTCGCGTTAAAGAGAAAAACGGTCATGAGTCTGAATTTATACAAGCAGTTCAAGAGGTTGCGGAAACAGTTATTCCCTTCATAGAGCAAAATCCGAAGTATAAAACTTACAAAATTCTTGACCGAATTGTAGAACCTGAGCGTACCATTATTTTTAGAGTTCCTTGGTTAGACGATCAAGGAAATATTCAAGTGAATCGCGGATATAGAGTTGAATTTAATTCAGCAATTGGCCCATACAAAGGTGGTTTGCGATTTCATCCTTCCGTTAACCTTTCTATTTTGAAATTTTTAGGATTTGAGCAAATTTTTAAGAATTCACTCACAACTTTGCCGATGGGAGGGGGTAAAGGAGGTTCTGATTTTGATCCAAAAGGAAAATCTGACAACGAGGTGATGAAATTTTGCCAATCCTTCATGACTGAATTAGCGAGACATATTGGTGCAGATACAGATGTTCCGGCTGGTGATATCGGCGTTGGTGGAAGGGAAATTGGCTATATGTTTGGTCAGTACAAACGGTTAAGAAATGAGTTCACCGGAGTTCTTACCGGAAAAGCGCGCAACTGGGGAGGATCATTGATTCGTCCGGAAGCAACAGGTTACGGAACAGTTTATTTTGCGAAAGAAATGTTAGCAACGAAAGGCGATTCCTTCAAAGGGAAAATGGTGGCTGTATCTGGTTCGGGCAACGTCGCTCAGTATGCATGTGAGAAAGCCACTGAACTGGGAGCGAAAGTAGTTACACTATCTGATTCTGAAGGGTATATTTACGATGCAGATGGAATTGATGCAGGTAAATTGGCTTATGTCATGGAGTTGAAAAATGTAAAAAGAGGAAGAATTTCAGAATATGCTTCAAAATATCCAAATGCAAAATTTGTTTCTGGAAAAAGACCTTGGGAGGTGAAAGTTGATATTGCCTTACCATGTGCTACTCAAAATGAATTAAATGGAGACGAGGCAAAAGTTTTAATTTCAAATGGTGTTAAATGTGTAGCTGAAGGAGCTAATATGCCATCAACACCAGAAGCAATAGCGGCATTTCTCTCCGCACAAATTCTTTTTGCTCCGGGTAAAGCCTCAAATGCAGGAGGCGTGGCCACCTCTGGATTAGAAATGTCCCAAAACTCTCTGAGATTGTCATGGTCTAGAGAAGAAGTTGACCAACGTTTGCACGGTATAATGGTTTCTATACATGAGGCCTGTTTGAAATACGGAAAGGGTGGAGACGGAAATGTAGATTATGTAAAAGGAGCGAATATCGCAGGTTTTGTGAAAGTGGCGGATTCAATGATAGACCAAGGTTTGGTTTAAAAATGCGAGCAGAAATTAAAAAAAGCTGTCATTGGGCAGCTTTTTTTTTAAAATAGCTTGTGTGTAAGTTAAAAGTATTACTTTTGTTTAGAATAATTCTAAATAATGAGTCAGGTTGCATGTCCGAATAGCGAAGAACAAATTTGTCCATGGGCAAATCCATGCGTAGATTCAAAAAAAACAAAATGTTGCAAGAAGTATAAGAAAAAAGGTCATGCGTGTAAAAAATGTCCGAAATTTGGATGATTGATCGTGACTTCTTGAAAGCTTTTTTTTGTCTTTTGTTTCTAATTTTTAGTTTCTACTACCCAGTTTGCCAATCTAAATTTGGAGCAGATGTTGGCCTTACCTACATCTCTGCCCAGTACGATATTTTTCACAATGTAGGCGTTTCCTTGAAAAAAAATAATTTTAGCATAAATCAACAATTAGGTCTTAGTCATAAGTATCTGGTGATAAAGAAATTCAATTGGCGTATTCAAGAAAACATCAGTTACTTTTGGCCAATTTCGAAAAGGTTTGCATTCGAAAATGGTGTATCACTGGGATTTTGCTCACAAATCAATAATTCACGATTTTATCAGCTTGACGAGAACTTGTACCTTGCTATTCAGTTTAGGGGTTTCGTAGGAGTTTTTTGGAGAAACTATATCGGGATAATGCAACAAATGAAAGGTACGCAGCACCTCTATACTACCTTGAACCTTGCCTCGCAAATAGGAATTAGCCATGAATTTTAGAAGTTTAATTTTACTATATCCAGTCCTGCTATTTTTACAATCGTGTAGTAAAGTTACCCCATGTGACAACATTGAGGTTTTCGGTCATGCGGCAATGGGTTTATCTATGCCAAATTCTGGTTATCATGCTAATAGTATGGAGGCAATCGATTTAGCGCTGCATTTTCCCTCACTGACAGGGATTGAATTGGATGTAAGAATGTCCAATGACGGTCAATTGTGGTTATATCACAACGATTTTTTAGAAGATGAAACTACGGGTGAAGGTTGTATTGAAGAGAAAATGAGCTCTGAAATAGAAGTCTTAAATTACAAGTCCATTCACAAGGAAAAATTAGTTAGACTCTCTTCCCTTGAAATAGACAGCTCAAAGCAGTATATATTGGATTTAAAATTCAATAATGCTTGTCAGCAAAATCTTGTAAATGTAGCGACCTACAAACAAGCGCTTGACCTTCTTTGGAAACCAAACATATTACTTATTTTACCGTCAAAAAATCTTCTTTCTAATTTTTCTTCAAATTACCGTTGTATGCTTTCAAGTGATAATATTGAACTGTTATTGTCTGAATTGACATCAAATGAGTGGTATGGATGTGTAATTAGGAATTCGAAAATAAGCGAAGAGCAAGTAAGAGACTTGTTGGCTACCGGTAAAAAAGTTTACTTGTATGACATTCGCTCACCGAAAGGTACTTTAACCGCACTAAAAAAGCAACCGTCAGGCATAATTACTGACGATGTGATGGCGTCCCAATCAATTTGTAATTAAAAAATAAGTGACCACTAGTAAAGATTCGGGGGCGATTTTGGGTGCGTCGCGGCACTTTCAATTTTGCGACGCACCTTTTTACGCTTTTGACGTTAATGTTTTTTGATTTCTTTTGGTTTGTCAAAAAACAAAAAACCCCTTAAAATCAAGCGTTTTACGGGGTTTTGGTTTCTTTTGAAATCTTTTCAGCGGAGAGTGAGGGATTCGAACCCCCGGAACCTCGCGGTTCAACGGTTTTCAAGACCGCCGCAATCGACCACTCTGCCAACTCTCCGGGGCAAAAGTACTAATTGTAGGGCAATATGCAAGTAAACGGAGGAAAAAAGATAAGGGAAATTAATTGATGAGAAGGTTTTTTAGAAACCAGCCCTTTTACGCACGCGTTGCAGCACATGCTTGGCGACTTTTCTCGCCTTGTCAGCGCCTACTTTTAAAATAGCATCAATTTTTTGCTTGTCTGCCATCAATGCATTGTATTTACTTCTTTCCGCTGCATATTTTAATAAAATCAACTCAAACAATGCTTGCTTAGCATGACCGTACCCATAATTTCCCCTCAAATAGTTAGCTCTCATTTGAATAATTTCTTCATCTCTAGCCACTAATGAAAACAACGAAAATATATGGCAGGAATCTGGGTTTTTCGGGGCCTCCAATGGAGTGCTATCCGATACAATGGACATGATTTGTTTTCTTAGCTCTTTTTCTGGTAAAAAAATGTCAATGTGGTTACCCCGAGATTTACTCATTTTCTCTCCGTCTGTTCCAGGAACCAGTTGGGTAGATTCATTTATTTTCTCATTTGGTAGGACAAAGGTTTCACCGAATTGGAGATTAAATCTATTCGCAACATCTCGTGTCATTTCGATGTGTTGTTTTTGATCTTTACCAACCGGAACAAGCTCCGCGTCATACAACAAAATATCGGCCGCCATTAGAATTGGATATGAAAATAAACCTCCATTTACATCTTCAAGTCTATCGGCTTTGTCCTTAAAACTGTGTGCGAGTGTAAGTCGCTGATAGGGGTAAATACACATTAGATACCACATTAATTCCGTAACTTCTGGAACATCGCTTTGCCTGTAAAAAACAGTTTTTTGGGTGTCTAAACCAAACGATAACCATGTTGCAGCTGTGGCGTAGGTATTTTCTTTCAATATTTCCCCATTTTTTATCTGTGTCATTGAATGTAAATCAGCAATGAATAGAAAAGATTCATTTGTTTTTTCAGCTGAAAGTTCAATTGCAGGGACGATAGCACCTAGAATATTTCCTAAATGAGGTGTTCCTGTGGATTGTATTCCTGTAAGAATCCTTGACATGTTTTCAAAATTAAGGAATTCTTCCGCTCAGTGTTCAAGTTAATGCTCTAAATATTGTAGTTTTGTTCATGCGTTATGTGGTGGGCATTTTTGGGCTAATTTGGAAAACATACATTGGAGTTGTTTTTTGTATCCTCGCTATACTATTGTATCCACTTTTCTTGGTTGTACTTTTTAATCCAAAATGGAAAAAAAATAGCTTTAAATTATTTATTTTTTGGAGCTGGCTGATGCGATTATTTTGTTTGTATTATGTAAATAAAACTTTGAAAAAAGATGTACCTGATGGTCGTTACGTAATCATAGCAAATCATAGCTCCTATCTCGACATTTTTCTTATGTATTCTCTTATTCCATCACATCCTTTTGTTTTCCTCGGTAAAAAAGAAATTTTGAGTTATCCTATCATAAGAACATATTTTAAAAATTTAAATATACCTGTTTTTAGAGGCGATAAAAGTAAGGCAGGACAATCACTTTTATCCGCTGAAAAGGCAGTGCAAGAGGGTTGGTCAATATGTATTTTTCCTGAAGGTAGAATTCCCGATGATAATAATCCAAAAATGATTTCTTTCAAAGATGGATCCTTTAAATTGGCCAAATCTTTGGAAATCCCTATAATTCCGATTACTTTCCTTAACAATTGCTTTCTTTTTTCTGATCCAACGATTATTTTGGGCCCGGCAAGGCCCGGAATTGCACATGTTATCATTCACGAGGTAGTTTCAAAAGATTGTGTACAAAAAATGACGGTAGACGAACTTAGAGATCACTGTTTCGCTATTATCAATAAACCCCTCGAAGAAAGATACCCACATCTTTACGAAAAGCATTAGTTTTGTACTATGGAAATAAGTCAAGAAACCATACTTCATATTGCTAAGCTTGCTCGTCTTGAATTTAAAGGAGAAGAACTTCAAACAATTAAAGGTGATTTAGAAAAGATTATTGGTTTTATGGATAATTTAAGTTCTGTAAACACAGAGGACATTGCTCCTCTAATTTTCATGTCTGAAGAAAAAAATGTCCTTAGGGAAGATGAAGGATGCAGAACAATTTCGAAAAAGGAAGCTTTACAAAACGCCCCCAAACACGATTCCGACTACTTCAGAATTCCTAAAGTTCTGGATAAGTAATTGTTATTTTAAAAGTCCTAAGCAAATTTTCATTCGAATCACATTCATCGCTGCTGCCTGAACTTTTACCCTGAATGATTCATCTTTTTTATACAGAGCCAAAAGTTCATCATGTGTCTTTTTTGCATCTAACGGCATCAGTACGATGTCGCATCCCGCCTGAACTGCCTTGCTTGCTGATTGAGGAACGGAAACAACTCCACCCATATTCATGGCATCGGTTACAATAAGTCCTTTGAAGCCTAACTCTTTTCTCAATAAATCTGAAACAATTTTTTCCGAACAGGTTGATGGAAGGCCATTTGTACTATACTTTGGGTTATTTTGAACAGCAATATGGGCAACCATAACGGATAGAACACCATTTTTAATTAATTCCGGATAATTTTTTATTTCTTTAAGTTGTCCGTCAATAGTTTGTAAGGATTTATGGGTATCTCCGGAAACCAAACCATGACCCGGAAAATGTTTGGCTGTAGCAATAATCCCTTGCTTTTGAGTTTCTTGAATGAATGCGTTTGACCATGGGATGAGTTGCTCTGGTTTAGATCCAAATCCTCTGTATCCCACTGTAGCATTTCCAGCTACGTCAACCACTGGAGCAAAATTGTAATTAATTCCAATGGCATTTAAATCATTCGAAATTGTTCGAGCGGCGTCGACAACCTCATCATATGAGCTGATTTCACTTGCTTTTTTTACGAGCGTGGAACCATTTATTTTTCTATTCACTAAGCTAGGTTCCGCATCCGCACTATATAAGAAGGGAAGATTTCCTAATTCTTTATTCTTTGCTTCAAATGACTTTATAAGTCCTGTAAATTCATCTTTCGTCCCGTTCAACATGAGCACACCTCCAATGATTCCAGCTTTAATATGTTGTTCTATTGTTTCTTTTGTTTGGCCATATTTACCGACTGCTGGCATTATTAATTGTGCAATGATTTGACCCTCACTGAGTTGCTTAAAAACAGTTTCCACCTCGTCCTGAAGTTCTTTGTTTTCCGAAAGAAAATCAGCAAGAGTAAAGCTTTTGGTAACTTGTGGTCTGCTAGCGACCAGTTTAGAGGAATCGCACTGAGTGTTACTTGTCTTGTTATTCTCCTGAGTTGTTTCTTTGCCTGCATCATTTTGCGCGCAACTTTGAAACAACAGTATGAATAAAAAAAGTCCAGAAAAAAATGTTTTCATAAAATTTTATTTCGTCAAATATAGCACGGTATATGGTTTTATGTTATTGTTTAAATTCTAATTACAAAACGGCACTTGTCAATAACTATACCTTTGAATTCAATTTCCAAAAACCCTTTTAAAATAATAGTGAAAATCAACAAATTTAAAAGCTTCCCCTCGATTCATTTGTTCTGCTTTTTGTACTGCATTATTCTTTGTTATAAATTGATACCCCATAACAGGTTTGTTGACTTTCTCGCCCGTTAATTTGCCTGTAAAACCAAAGCGCAAATCATAGTAGCTTATGGTATCATTTTTTTGTTCTAAAAGGTAATAGCCATTCGACACAATATTCAATTTATCGGTGTAATTTACATCTTTCCATTTTAGATTTTCTAAACGAATGTTGCCTTTGGGTATTCGTTCAATTTTTTTTGCACCTCCATTAAAAATAGAAGTGTAGTAGACATAATAAGTGGAATCGTCTTCACCTAGAGTGTACCAGTAAAAGCTCGTTAAGGGCATAGGTGTTACCATCGACCGATTGACAGATATATTTTCATTGGAAAAGACCGCGTGTGTTTGTGATAATAATATGAGCTTCACAACAACCCCCCAAAGCAAATAAACACTTGAATAGATTATTCCAATCAAATTTATTTTAAATCGTTTTGGATTGTCTCTTTTTAAAAACAGCACCCAAACCAAACAAACCAAAAAGGGGAGTGTATACAAAGGATCTATAACAAAAATAGTATTGAATGTAATTCGTACGTCGAGGGGCCATAAAAACTGCGTTCCGTAATTTGTAAACATATCTAGTATCGGATGTGTGATGAAGCTCCAGAAAAATAAGTTAAGCCAGCACATAAACGTATATTTCTTCTTGTAACACTGAAAAAATATCCAGGCAAAAAGAGGTCCAAAAACAATGGAAAATAATATGGAATGTGAGAATCCTCGGTGTAAAAGAGCAGCATCAATTGGATGGTAAAAAGCCCTAAAGAACACATCTAAATCAGGAATAGTTCCTGCAAGCGCTCCCCAAAATATGGCCTTATTACCCATTTTTTTTCCTGCCACTAATTCAGCGACAGCTCCTCCAAGTACAATTTGAGTTAAAGAATCCACCTTATTTTATCAAACGGTATAGCTTAGGGAAATCAATGCGTGCGAGGTCAAAAATAAAGGCCATCATTAATGATAAAAGAATGCTATTTTATTTGGTGTCATATCAGCGGTAAAATTTAGTGAATAGCACCCAGGTAAAAAGGAGGAATAATTTTTTGAAAAGTTAATGTTTCCCTTTAAATCAAAAAAGAAAATATCTTGCACTGGCCTTTTGACCTTGAAGGTAAGCGTACCAAGTCCTGATTGCTTTTCAAAAGTTATTTTTTTTATTTTTATTCTGCCATTTGATCTTATGACTTTTTTGGGGTGAAGGAATTCAAGGTAACAAAGTTCACCGAGGGCAACTTCAATAAAGTGTGTTTTTTGGGGTATCCGTGTTTCTACTCGTTCAGTCCAACGGTCGGATGAGAAACAACATTTTTGTTCATCCATTTTTTGCCCCCTTTTATTGTAAAATCGAAGTAAAAAATAGTGCTCATCTTGAGGGTTTTTATCTAGGTAACTTGAAACAGCAACAATATCATTATTTGTTATAAATGCTGTTTTTGGATGAAATAAATAGGGTAGCACGTAATAGAGTGCCTTTCGTTGATTTGAGTAATCGATGGAAGACCAAGTTGGACCCGGATAGCAATCGTTGAATTGCCAAAACAATGATCCCATGCACCTTGGAGCATCCAGGCGATGTGCTTTAATTGCTGTTTCCATCGCAATTTTCTGTATCAGTTGAGATTGATAAATAAATTCTTCAAAGTTCTTGGGTTTGGTAAAATAGTTCGATCTATGTTGTTCAATTTTTCTATTACCGACATAGCTTTTTTGGTGGTGTGCAAGCATGGGATTCTCCAAATCCCAATTTTCATGAGCAGTAAAGTAGGTCATAGTTTTAAGACTTGGAAAACTCTGAAAACCATACTCAGCATTAAATCGACCAATGTTTTTTGAAAAATCGCTGAGTGAATCATTTCCGTGCCAGACGCCCCAATAATGTTGGGTGCCGTGGTTGAATCGGTCAGGTAGTCCCCAATTACTCAGTGGCGAAGTGTGGGTGTAAGGTACCGTTGAATTTTTAGCCACTATATCCGGTATGCGTATGTGAAACAATTGCTTGTAGCTATTTTCAATTATTTTTTGTGCCGATTCGGATAAATTGTACTGCTTTTGGAACCCCCAATATTTCCAAGCAACATCTATTTCGTTATTTCCATTAAATAAAACCACACAAGGATGTTTAGATAATCTAAATGACTGAAAATCAATTTCTTTTTCAATATTGGTTGTGAATTCACTTTCACCAGGGTACATGGCGCAAGCAAACATGAAATCGTGCCAAACCATTATTCCATTTTGTGAGCATTGCTCATAAAAATAATCATCAAAATAGGTGCCTCCTCCCCATATCCTGACCATATTAGCCTTGGAATCTTTGATTTGACTTAACAAGGTGTCGTAAATATTTTTGTTGAGTTCAGACAGAAAAACCTTCGGTGGAATTATATTCATACCTAAACAGAAAATTTCTTTTTCGTTGATGGAGAGAGAAAAGGTGGTGCCTATTGAGTCTTTGTCTTGGCTGAGCACCACGGATCTTATGCCGAAATAAAATGCTCGTTTTTCAATAATTTCGCCTTTGCTGTTTAATAAAAGTAGGGTATCTAAATAAAGATGTGATGCTCCCAAACCCACAGGTTCCCATAATCTAGGTTGTTCAATCTGAATCGAAACATCGATTTTATTTTTTGCCTGTTTTACAACCGTACTTGGAACATATTTCGAGCGAATCAAGCCACTGAACGAAGAGTCAAGTTTAATTTGTGCGGTTAAAGAAGCAACATTTTGTTTGATCTCTCGCGTAAGAACCGATATGTCTTGAATTAATGGTGTTCCATTTGTATAAAAAATGACGGGCTTATCCATTCCTATGGTATTCATTCGCGCAGTCCAGTCCCAACCAACGGGG